>Ga0315905_10005453_pt1 | contig 12961 bp, 14 predicted proteins | sample LakEriMetagenome_5_FD_203522 | JGI IMG/M metagenome (GOLD analysis project Ga0315905, IMG submission 203522) | Freshwater fungal communities from buoy surface, Lake Erie, Ohio, United States - Buoy 4 MA121 | ecosystem: Environmental > Aquatic > Freshwater > Lake | place: USA: Lake Erie, Ohio... | reverse complement strand
CCCGTATACATTTACTAAGAAACGATCCGATTCGAACGGATTTTTCACACTCAAATTGATGAGGCCCGCCATAGATTCATGCCCGTTTACTACCGAACCCGTTCCTTTAGAAATCTGTATGCCATCGAGCCAAATACCTGAGAAAGACTGCATACCGAATGCTGTTTCTAAACCCCGTAGAAAGGGTACATTTTCCAATTGAAATTGAGTGTACACCCCATCAAGTCCGAGCAACTGTATTTTCCGTGCCCCGGACACTGCATCCGTTAGGTTAACATCAACCGACGCATTGGTTTCAAACGATTCAGATAAATTACAACATGCGGCTCGCCGTAACTCGCCATTACTAATTCGTTCTACTTGAGCAATGCTAATTTTTAGGGTACCATTTCCCGCCTTTCGTTCCACCAATACTTCTGGCTGCAGTTGATCACTAAACAAAACAATGGAGATTGCTCCGAATCGGTCTTTTTCGGAAAGTAAGATGGTGTCGGGTCGGTAACCCGCACTGAGTATTACCAAGGTATCAGGAAATCGTTTTCCGAGATATAATTCGAACTTGCCATCCGAATCACTAAACGTGGCCTTTTTTGCCTGTAACAATTTGATTTTTGCGCCATTCAAGGCTAGGGTATCAGACAAATTCACCCCACGAACAAAGCCATGTAGCTGTGCAAATGATGGGGTCAAAAGGACTACACCAAAAAGGAAAAATAAGATGTATTTAATTTTCATGAGTTTTTAAATTATACGTTCAACACTAAATATGTCGAATCCTATAATCTAAACCGTTGAATAACTTTCAATAAGGATACCCCTGAACGGATCAGCGGTGGGGGAAATACTCGGTTAACTATCGGCTGACTTAAAATGCATAAAAAATCGCGGGAATAGGTGTATGCTGGAATTGTAACGAAATCTAGCGCTATCGATAACCTAGGAAGGAACGATGAAATTTCCTGATCTAATTTAAGTGCAATGATTGTGCTGTTTACCGAACAACAATCGGTTTGATCTATTTTACAGCACGAAGATTTTGGCTCATCTTCGCAATGTGATTCCGAGTATGAAAACCAAGTCGTATCGTGTGAGTTGGTTTCTTTACAGGAGTGTTGAAAAATTGGAATACCTACAGTTACTAAAAAAATAACTACGGCTAAACATCCTATAATTAATCGATTCAACACGGGTCTAAATTAATTAATTATTTCTTTAGGAGTTCTACTAAGCCATGCATTTAACAACAAGGCTCCAACAATTAAAAACGCACTCACATAAAACTCGATCGACAATATTTTGTGTTCATTGAGTAATACAACGGCAAGAATCATCGTGTAAATGGGCTCCAAATTAATGGTTAGGGAAACCGTGTATGCGCCTAATTTCTTGACTAAATTAATGGCTACAATAAATGCAAAGGAGGTACACGCCAACCCGAGGAATAACAACCATAAGAGATCGTTTTGTGAAAGGTAAAATAAGGCCTTAGGGGCATGAGTGAACAATAAATACAAGGAAATACCAACCCAACCGGTGGTTAATTCATAAAAAGACAGAATGGGAGCGGGAATGGTTTGAGATAACTTTGCATTTGAAACCGAAAAGATGCCCGCGAGTAAGGCACTTAATAAACCGATTCCTGTAGCTAATAACACATCTCCTTTAAAATCTCGCGCAATAAAAGCTACACCGGCTACCACCATTAAACTAAAAAATAATTTTTTCCACTGAAAGGCTGTTTTCATGATGAGCGGCTCCAACCAAACTACATGTACGGTAGTAGTTGCAAGGCACAAAATACCTAAAGAGGCTGTGGAAATTTGAATTGCATAGTAAAAGGTTATCCAATGAAGTGCTACCACAATTCCTACCAGAACCACGGGTAAGATATGGGTTCGTTTTACACTAAAACTCGTTTTAGTAATCCACAAATACGCCAGTAAACCAAGGGATGCAATTAATACCCGATACCATACAATAATGAAGGATTCTTGATGTAATAATTTACCAATTATGCCTGTAAATCCCCAGAGAAAAACAATACCATGCAATAAAAGAAACTCCTTTGGTCGCGGCATGTATTACTTAATCTTTTTCCAAGCTGTAATGGAGTTTTTGCTTTGATTCACGTAGGATGTGTCTCCGTCGGCTTCTGCTAATTTAATGCACTGTTCCGCGGTTTTTATTGCCTCTGCATACAGACCGAGTTCCGCTTGAATCAATGATTTTGTTCGTAACATCCAATATGCTTCGGGTCTTAGCACAATTGCTTTATCTACCCATTCTAAGGCTTGTTTGTTATTGATTTTTTCGTCTAGATAGAATTTTGCTGCCGTATGATAATCATTAGCACTTGGTCCGTTCATGGTTTTTTGAATCGATGCCAATACTTTATCTTTTGTATTCATGGTGAACGGAAATTTAACCGACACATGGTCCCATGTAATAAACAATTCGGCACCACTGTTTTCCAATTGATCTAAACCGATGGTTAAATTTTCAGTAAGGTCAACGCGCGAACTAACAGGTGCAGTAAGTTCCATTGCAACCTTTGTTTGTTCCCAAACAGGCGGCAATCCCCAGTTCCCGAACTCAGTATAAAAGGCCAACTTCCAGGAAGTTTTTCCGGGCATTGCAAAGAGTGCATAGGTCCCTGCGGGCAATGTGTCTTTACCAAAAAACAAGGCATCAGAAGTTGTAAATTTAGTGTTCTCATTTGCACCAAGCCTCCAATATGCATCAAAAGGGATTAAATCACCAAAGATTGTTCGACCATTTACTGCGGGACGCGAATAACTAATGGTTATATCAGTTAAGCCTACGCGTTGTTCAAGCTTACAGGCGGGACTTGCCTTTGGCGCGTTAATTTGTGCAAACACTCCTGATACCCCGATGCTTAACATGCTTAAGAAAAGTACTTTTTTCATCTTTTTATATTGTTTTAATTAATTGACTTACTTCTGTAAATTCCTGTTCAGTTGCGCGCTCAAACCCTTGTTGAAGCAGGGTGAACACTTCAGATTCTCGCTTGCCCCCCCATTGTTTCTTTGCCCTGTGGAACACCCACCCGCTTGGGTTTTGTTGACCAATGAGTAAGACCCCTTGTTCTTCACCCAAATACCCAAAAATACGCTCACTTTCACTGAGACGTTTTACGTAATTCGTCTCTTTAAGCACCTTTTCCCAAACTACTTGACTAAACAAATTAACTAATTCTTGTGCTTTTGAAGGATTCGTTTCGTTTAACGTTTTCCAAGTTTCTCCCTCGACGCCATTCACAATTAAAAAAGCCACAAAATCCGTTTCAAGTGCCTCCAATTGCGCCAAGGATAAACACGGATAGTGCATTATTGTTTATTTTCAGCGGTATAAACATCCAAGGTCACATCCACCACTTCAGGCAGTGTTTTCTGGGTTGTTGCTTGTTCAAAGCTCAAAGTATACGTGCCTTTTTTAGGGAATCTATCGTGCATGAATAATTTAGAGAATGAAACCAACGAGCCGCTTTTATCCCCAGTCCATTTACCCGTAGCATCCGCCGTTACAATTTCTAAAGGGAATCGTTGCGACTTTCCCATGGGGCCATTTATTGTTAAGTATAACCACAAATTTGAATAGGGATAGTCGACGGTAGTTCTTACCGTAAGCACAAAATCATGTGTACTCACCGTGTCGGTGATTTGAACCTTAAAGGTTGGGTGGAACTTCTCTTTCCACGCGTGTCCTGAAATCGGAATCGACTGATTGAATACGGCATCAGAGCCACATGAAAACAGTAAAAAAACTGCACTAAAAAAAACAACAATCAATCTAAATAGGCTCCTATGCATTGGGTGCAGGTTGATTTGGATTTCTAGGTTTTTTCTTCTTTTTCTTTCGGGGCTTCTGCTTATTCTCAAAGCGATTGAGGCTATCTTGACCCACTACGTTATCAAATCCAATCTCTACTTCCTTCTCTACTTCAAACGCAAATTCCTTCAAATCTCTCGGGGTATTTCCGTTTTTATTCATTTGTTGAACTTTACGGACTTGTTCTGGAGTTAACAACACCAGAGCGCCCTCTCCCGGATAGGCATACCACATCAAATGTTTAAAAACGTCGGTTTTAACATGATAGGCGTCCCCTTTATCAGTTTTTAACTTAATGTCAGCTCTGGGTAAAGCTTTCATTGCCTCGGTATACATGTCTAACTCATAATTCAAGCAACACTTTAATTTACCGCACTGTCCTGCCAATTTCTGTGGATTCAATGACAATTGTTGGTACCGCGCAGCCGCCGTTGAAACGGATCTAAAATCAGACAACCATGTAGAGCAGCACAATTCTCTACCGCATGAACCAATACCACCCAATCGGGCAGATTCTTGACGAGAACCTATTTGACGCATCTCAATTCTTACTTTGAATGCATCGGCCATATCTTTAATTAGTTGTCGAAAATCAACACGACCTTCTGCGGTGTAATAGAAGGTAGCTTTCGATAAATCGGCTTGGTACTCAACATCTGAAATCTTCATTTCTAATTTCAAATTCATGGCAAGCGTGCGCGATTTGTGCATGATGTCTTTCTCTAGCGAACGCCCTTTGATCCAAAGGTCAATTTCAGCTTGAGTCGCCACATGCATGATTTTCCGAGCTTCCACGTGTTTAAACGTTGGGGCTTTTCGCTTAACTTGTATACGCGCTAATTCTCCGACCACAGAAATAACTCCGATATCGTAACCCGATGAAGCCTCAACCACCACAACATCCCCTGCTTGAAGTCCCAAACCATTTAAGTTTCTATAAAATCCTTTCCGCGCGTTCTTAAAACGCACCTCAACAATTTCATAAGGTTTTTGATTTTCAGGAAGAGCAACATTGCTAAGCCAGTCGTATACTTCTAATTTATCACAACCACCACTGCTACACAGCCCGTTATTCTTACACCCGTTAGGTGTTCCTCCTGATCCACATGATGCGCAGCCCATTTCTTTTTTTTGGTAAAAATAAACAATTAAGCGCGATGAATGAACCTCATCGACTGAAAACTCATTTGAGTAAAAAGGATTTTCGTATTGGCGTTGCGTTCGATATGATAATGCGCTGCGTCAAGGTCATCGATAAACAAGCGGATATTGTTTCCGGTGATGTAGGGCGAAAATTTATCAATGAAATTAAATTCCTCGGCAGTTAATCTTACATGGTCTGGCCCCAGATAATTGAGCATTAAGCTTTGACGGAGCATATGCAAGGCGTAAAGAATAAAGACTTTTTGACGTTCTTTGGTGAGGGAAGACACCTCATCGGCCCAATCCATCATTTGTATCACATCCTTTTTGTAGCTGCTACGCATCATTTTGATGAATAAATCTCGATACATGGCTGTAGTTTCACCCTCATTCAATAAATCGAATGCAACACATAAATCCCCATCGGCAAAGGAAGCTAAACCATCAGCAATCGTTGATTCCATCTGACGTTCCTGTTGTAAATACTTTGATATTTCAAAAGAACTCAGTCGAGTCACTTGCATCGCCTGGGTCCTAGAGCGAATCGTAGGTAAAATAGCTTGAGGCTTACTTGAAAGCAGAATGAATACGGTTTGAAGGGGCGGCTCTTCTAGAATTTTCAAGATTTTATTTGAAGCTTGAATATTCATTTCATCCGCAGCAAATATGATCATTACTTTATACCCACCCTGAAACGACTTTAAACTAATTTTCCTAACAATTTCTTTACTCTCTTCACTGCCAATAATTGGCTGACGTTCTTTGTCATCCATATATTTCACCCAATCAAATAATGAGAAATAGGGAGATGACAACACAAATTCCCGCCATTTCGGGTATAAGTTATCGGAGGTTTTAGTAAGAGATTGCACCACCGGAAAAACAAAATGTAAATCGGGATGCTGTAATTCATTTACTTGAAGACAGGAACTGCATTGACCGCAGGCGTCCTGATCGTTCGGATTTTCACAAAGCAAATACCGACTAAATGCAAGTGCCAAGGGCAGGGTTCCATAGCCCTCATTCCCGACAAATAACTGTCCATGCGCAACCTTACCAGATTTAGCCTCTCCTAATAAATCAGCGATTCGTTCCTTTTGCCCAACAATATCCTTAAAAAACATAGGTAAAATTAAGCATTATCTGTGGTATTTACTGCGTGTGAATCTTTAGAGATGATCAATACAAACTCCCCTTTAATCGCTACTGAATTAAAATGTTCAAGGGCTTGATTCACTGTCCCACGAAAGTGGAATTCAAACATTTTCGAAATTTCTTTAGAGACACAAATCTTACGTTCCCCTCCAACATGAGTGACTAACTGTTCTAGCGTTTTAATTAAGCGATAAGGTGATTCGTACAAAACCACTGTACAGTCCATGGATGCAATATATTCTAAACGCGTTTGACGTCCTTTTTTATGGGGTAAAAATCCTTCGAAATAAAAGCGATCACAGGGTAAGCCGGAAGACACTAAGGCTGGAACAAAAGCGGTTGGTCCGGGAAGACATTCCAAAGGAATTCCTTGTTCCACACAGGCTCGGATTAAAAGAAATCCCGGATCAGAAATTCCAGGCGTACCGGCATCTGAAACCAAGGCTACAAGCGTTGACTGTTGAATAATCCGAATCATTTCATTTAACTGTGCATGCTCATTATTCGTGTGAAATGAAATTACTTTCTTTTGTATGCCCAGGTGATTCAATAAATTTCGTGTAACACGGGTGTCTTCTGCAATGATTAGATCGCACTCTTTTAACACACGAATGGCTCGAAGTGTAATGTCTTCCAAATTTCCAATCGGCGTTGGAACAATACAGAGTTGTGAAGAATTCATCGGGTTAATTGTACATAATCTTTGAGTACTGTCTCTAAAAATTTCATTTGATCCGTAATAGGTTCATCGATTTCAAGGCGTTTCTGTGTTTTCAAGGTAACTTGATCCAGCAATTCCTTCACTTCAGGTTCTTTGAATTTTTTATATTGCTCAATAACCTTCTTCAGGTACATCATGTCCTCATCCGTAAAGGTAATGCACTTTTCAAAGGTAGGAACATATTCCACTTCCGCTTGTCTACTGAGCACTTCCTTAAGCGTAAACGTTCGATTGGGCTTGGTGCGAATGGCAATAACGGAGACCATCATATCGCCAACGCGTTGTCTTAAGGGCGTCATGGCAGCTACCAATAAATCGACCCCGGAGATAAAAGGAATTAATCCAATAAATGCTGGATTCGAAACCAAAGAAATCCAGAAGAACTCTCCCCGCATTACCCATCGTACAAAAATATCACGAATGGTCATGCGATCGCCATTCACACGAACCATTCGAATTCCCATAGCCATTTTACCAAGGGTTTGCCCGTTAAAAAAATATTCCATTATGGGCTTATAAAGTACAATGGGCAGGTTTACAAGAAGAATAAATAAACCAACCAATACATCCATGTCAGAATAAGCCACTCGAACGCTATCTATCAACGAAAGCATCACAATAATCAGATAAACATATCCAATGGCTGTATCGAGCACATAAGCTAAGCCGCGTTGTAAGACCGATGCCATTTCGAACTCTATCTTAACATGTTGTGCTGAAACAAACTCTACTTTATCCATTAGCCAAACACGGATTTAACAATGTCCTCAATTTTCTTCGCTTGAATCACCTCAATTTGATAATCCTTAGGCTTCACTCCTTTATTGTAGGATGAAATAAAAATATGTGTGTATCCTAATTTTTGGGCTTCTGAAATTCGCGTTTCAATTCGATTTACTGGACGAATTTCACCAGACAAACCAACCTCAGCCGCAAACGTATAAGAGCGAGAAACCGGAATATCTGCGTTTGAGGATAATACCGCAATGATCACCGCTAAATCCACAGCGGGGTCATCTACCTTGATCCCCCCGGCAATATTTAAAAATACATCCTTTGACGCCAAACGGAACGAACAACGCTTTTCTAAAACAGCTAACAGCATATTTAAACGCTTAGCATCATACCCATTAGATGAACGCTGTGGTGTTCCATAGGCAGCCGTGCTAACAAGCGCCTGAACTTCAACCTGCAAGGGACGTAGGCCTTCAATGGTGGTTGAAATACACGAACCGCTTAGACTACCGTCCGTATTGGTGATTAAAATTTCCGAAGGGTTTTCAACCATACGCAGTCCGCTTCCCTGCATTTCATAGATTCCTAATTCATTGGTTGACCCAAAGCGGTTTTTTACCGTCCGAAGTAAGCGATAAAAGTGATTTCTATCCCCTTCAAATTGCAGCACGGCATCCACCATATGTTCCAAAACTTTAGGTCCCGCAATCGTACCTTCTTTGGTGATGTGACCAATTAAAAATACAGGAACATCCATTTCTTTAGCAAAACGCAATAGCAGGGCTGTACATTCTCGTACTTGACTCACACTACCTGGAGCACTTTCAATGTGGGGAGTGAACAAGGTTTGAATCGAATCTATAATTAATATTTCGGGAAGTGATTTTTCAGCATGTGAAATTATTTGACTCACGTCCGTTTCAATCAATAAGTGGCAATTCGGATTTTCTATACCGATACGTTCTGCCCGCATTTTTATTTGCTGTTCACTTTCTTCTCCGGAAACATACAACACCGTTAGCTGTTCCTTAACTGCCATTTGAAGCAACAGGGTGGACTTCCCAATTCCAGGGTCGCCACCAATTAAAATAATTTCTCCTTTTACCAATCCTCCGCCTAAAACACGGTTCAACTCAAGGTCCTTTAATGCGGTGCGTGTGTTATCCGTTTGCTCAATATCTTGTAAACGTATCGGATTGTGCTCACTTTTTTGACGCGAGAACGGTTGCGGATTATTTTTTGAAACCAAAACCCTTTCCTCAACAAAGGTATTCCATTCATTACAAGACGGGCACTTCCCTAACCATTTAGGAGCCTCGTAACCACAGGATTGACAAAAAAAAGCGGATTTAGTTTTGGTCATTAGACAAATGTAATGGAAATGCGATTAATGGGTATATTTCGATGCCTTTGAAAATTTTTTTTTTATAAAGTGCAAAAAAATGTATCGCGGTATATCAAAAAAATTAATTTTGCCCGTTGAATAACGCAAACACTATGTCCAAAAGAAGGTCCATCATTAGTTACGATAAACTGACGCTTGATCAAAAAAAACAAATCTTAAAAGATTTCCCTGACGGGTACATTAATCATTTGTCATCGCTTAAAACTCCTACGGGTGAAATTCTCGATGCCCTCATTTGGGAAACGGATGAGGTTATTTATCTTGTTAAAATCAACAAGGTTGCTCCAAAAGCCAAGCCAGTAGTTGAAGATGACGATGATGATTTCGAAGATGACTTTGATAAAGTACCAGACATCAACGACGACGATGACGTGGACGGAGACGATGATGCAGATGATGATTATGACAAGCCAGATGACGACGGCGGAGACGACGACGAGGCATAGTAAACAGAACTTTTTCAATTTGTTTGCGTAACTTTGGATTAATCACAAAATTGCGCAGTGAAAAAAACCTACAATCCATCTATAGTGCTCTCAAATACACGCGTTGACAAAGTTGGCGTAGAAGAGCGTGTTGCTCGATTTCAAGCAAGGAGCATAAAAAACGAAGCGAAGCGGCAAGGGCTTCACATGGTGCTCAACATGATTGATCTAACCACCCTTGAAGGAAAAGACACGCCTGGAAAAGTGCAACAAATGTGTTATAAGGCACAACATTTACATGATGCGCTTCCTGGCCTTCCTACTGTAGCAGCAGTCTGTGTATATCCATCCATGGTAGCTGTAGCAAGAAAAGCACTCGGAAATTCTTCGGTAAAAATAGCTTCAGTATCCACCGCATTCCCTTCCGGACAATCAACACGTGAGATTAAATTGGCCGATACCAAATTCGCTGTAGATCAAGGGGCAGATGAAATCGATATGGTTATTTCTCGAGGCAAGTTTCTTGAGGGAGAATACGGTTTTGTATTTGATGAAATTGCAGCAATTAAAGAGGCCTGTGGCAAGGCAAGACTTAAGGTTATACTAGAAACTGGAGAATTGTGCACGCTTGATCATGTTCGGATGGCCAGTGACATTGCCATTCACGCGGGAGCAGATTTCATTAAAACATCCACTGGTAAAATCCAACCCGCAGCTACGATGCAGGTTACATATACCATGTTAATGGCAATAAAGGATTATTATGATCAAACCGGAATCATGATTGGAATGAAACCAGCCGGTGGAATTTCTACTGCTAAACTCGCGTTGCACAACTTAGTAATGGTGAAAGAAGTGTTAGGAAATCAATGGCTTACGAATGAATGGTTCAGGTTTGGGGCTAGCAGCCTTGCAAACGATGTACTTATGCAACTTATGAAAACAGAAAGTGGATTGTACCAATCCCCAGATTATTTTTCAATCGACTAACTTATGGCTAAAAAAAATACCGCTACTCCTTCAACCGTGTGGAATTATGCAGCATCTCCAGAGAGCACATCGCATATCCGATTAGAAAAAAAATACCAGTTATTCATCAATAACGAATGGGTTAACCCCTCTTCAAAGAAATATTTCCCTACAATCAACCCAGCAACGGAAGACGTGTTGGCAGAAATTGCTTGGGCAAACGACGCAGACGTTGATAAAGCGGTTAAAGCAGCTAGAAAAGCATATACTGAGGTTTGGTCCAAGATGTCAGGGGCGGAACGCGGAAAATATATCTACCGCATTGCGCGTATGATGCAAGAACGTGCGCGCGAGTTTGCCGTGATTGAAACGTTAGATAGCGGTAAACCAATCCGTGAATCGCGTGATGTTGATGTGCCCTTGGCTTGCAATCACTTTTTCTACTACGCCGGATGGGCCGATAAATTGGAATATGCCGTGCCACATAAAAAACCAGAAGCCCTTGGTGTAGCGGGTCAAATTATCCCATGGAACTTTCCGTTGCTAATGGCGGCTTGGAAAATTGCACCGGCATTGGCAGCAGGGAATACCGTAGTTTTAAAACCTGCCGAAACCACCTCTCTTACTGCGCTGAAATTAGCTGAGATTATCAAAGATTCAGGGCTTCCTGCAGGGGTTGTTAACATTGTCACAGGATATGGAGATACGGGCGCGGCCCTTGTGAATCACCCAGACATCGATAAAATTGCATTTACTGGATCAACTAACGTCGGGAAAATGATTCAGCGAGCTGTAGCTGGAACACATAAAAAAACAACCCTCGAATTGGGTGGTAAATCTGCGAATATCATCTTCGATGACGCCCCAATTGACCAAGCCGTTGAAGGAATTATTAATGGGATCTTTTTTAATCAAGGGCATGTTTGCTGCGCGGGTTCGCGATTATTTGTACAAGAAAATGTAGCAGATCTTGTTATTCGAAAACTTAAAACTCGAATGGAAAGCCTGTATGTAGGAGATCCACTGGATAAAAACACAGATATTGGTGCGATAAATTCCAAAAAACAATTGGAAACCATTAATAAATACATTTCAATCGGAAAAGCTGAAGGAGCAGAAATTTTTCAAAGTGATTGTTCCATTCCAAGCAAAGGATTCTTTTGTAAACCCACCTTATTTACAGGCGTTTCACAGTCTCATGTGATTACCCAAGAAGAAATATTTGGACCGGTATTAACCATTCAAACCTTTAGAACAATTGACGAAGTAATTCAAAAAGCGAATAATACACCGTATGGCTTGGCAGCCGGTGTATGGACAGACAAAGGATCTAGAATCTTTAATCTCACCACCAAATTACGCGCAGGCGTAGTGTGGGCAAATACATACAACAAGTTTGATCCGGTTTCTCCATTTGGAGGTTATAAGGAAAGTGGATTTGGAAGAGAAGGTGGTTTACACGGACTGAGTGCCTACTTAAAATAACACGTTAACAACCCATGGATTCCGCTGGTTTCCAATTGAATAAAAATTAAAAGACATGGAAATTTTGAAAACATATAAAATCTATATTGGAAGTTCCTTTCCAAGGACAGAATCTGGTAGATATTATCCAATTCAAGACAAAAAAGGCAATATCTTGGCTAATGTGTGTTTATCCTCAAAAAAGGATGTGAGAAACGCAGTGGTTTCAGCACGTAAAGCGTTTGGAGGTTGGGCTGAAAAAACAGCCTTTAATCGAGGACAGATTTTATACCGAATTGCCGAGATGCTAGATGGCAGAAAGGCACAGTTCATTGAGGAACTTATAAAACAGGGCGCAAGCAAAGCAAGCGCAGAGAAAGAAGTGGCGCAGGCCGTAGATTGTTTGGTGTATTATGCCGGTTGGGCCGATAAATATCAGCAGATTGGAAGCAGTGTTAATCCAGTGAGTTCGTCGCATTTTAATTTTTCCGCCCTTGAACCCATGGGTGTAATCGGAATTATTGCTCCTCAACAATCCTCACTGATTGGCCTCGTTAACTTCATAGCTCCTGTCATTTGTGGTGGAAATACAGTTATTGTTGCAGCGTCTGAAACACTCCCTTTGTGTGCGGTAACGTTTGCAGAAGTAATTCATTCATCAGATGTTCCGGGTGGGGTGGTAAATATTCTAACGGGTAAGGTAGCAGAATTAGCACCGGCCTTGGCAGCGCACATGGATGTAAATGCCTTAGTAACGGAATCCATAGGGGAGCTGAATAAACCGCTGGCTTTGGCTTGTGTAGAGAATTTAAAACGTCATATTACGTATAGCAACAGCACAGATCAAGGACTTCAGCGCATTACAGATTTACAAGAAGTAAAGACTACATGGCACCCCATTGAAAGTATTGGAGGCGCAACGAGCAGTTATTAAGGAATCAAATAAGGATTTTCTTTTAGCCACTTAGCCAATTCCTTTTTGCTTAGAAAAACCTCCGGTGCCCCAGCGGCATACGGACCTACCTCATACGGTTGATACGTGAAAGTGATTCCTTTTCGTGAAATCGCGAAGGTTTCAGGAAGATCAAACACTTG
>Ga0315905_10005452_pt1 | contig 12963 bp, 9 predicted proteins | sample LakEriMetagenome_5_FD_203522 | JGI IMG/M metagenome (GOLD analysis project Ga0315905, IMG submission 203522) | Freshwater fungal communities from buoy surface, Lake Erie, Ohio, United States - Buoy 4 MA121 | ecosystem: Environmental > Aquatic > Freshwater > Lake | place: USA: Lake Erie, Ohio... | reverse complement strand
CCGATTAAAGTCATGATAACATCTGCAACTGCAACTCCAAATAATCTATATTAATGAATTCCTTTTCCTGGTTCACCGAGAGCATTTTTATATTTACATAAATCAACCATTTATATAAATATAACTTTAAAATATTGCAATTATCGCATTTTATGTTGCCGAGTTTTTTCTTGTATTTCTTTTATTTTTTCTTCTGTATTTCTTTGAGCCGCCGTTTATTCCACGTTTTGCAGTCGCTTCAAGCATTTTATTTGCTCTGGCTTGTCTCTCAATAAGTCTTTGCTGGTCGGCATCAAAAGTTGAAGAACTTGTAGTTTCCACGGGAGGCAACTCTATTTGAGCTTGCTCAACATTTCTAATACGGGCTTCTGCTGCACTTGCTTGAAGTTCGCGTAGACCAGCCGCATCGGGGTGTTGAACAATTGCTTCGTCCTCTTTGGGAGGAATAGGAACAATCTCTCCTCCTCTATCGCTTATGATTATATTTCCGGTTTCAATTAAAAATCTAAACGTTTTCTCTCTGAAAGCATTTATGGGTTCATAAACTTCGCGTTCTACGTCAAAAATATCAGATATTCTTACGTTTTTAATGTAATTTGTGAATACTTTGTTTTTAAGGACTATTTCACCATTTTTGATTTCTTCTGGAGACCTATGCTTGTAACCAGATATATAATTTTTAACAATGCCATTTAATATAGATACTGGTCTAAATTTGTCTGCTGATATTCCCATAATTGCTTCGCAATATAAATTACTATTAATGTCTGTCGGAAAAGACGTTGTGTCTTCTGAAGTGGGTAAAAAACGTGATTGAGCAGGCCCCTCACCAATGTCATCATTTTGATTATTTTTGCCTGAAAAAATAAGCCTTTGTTGGTCAACGCGAATGCCTTCTTTGTTTTGGATTTTTCTTTTTACCTCAGCTATAGATTCTCCTGGACTTACTTCCATTGTTTTAGAGCCACTAGACGATTGATTATAAGAAAATTGTTTTTGACCTCCTTCTTGTTCTTCGTGGTCCATAGTTATGTCACTTATATCGCTATCAAATAACAATTCTTTCAATCCTTCGCCAATTACAAATGCGCGCACAACGTCCAGCTTATTTCTTGATACGTAAGAATCGTGCAATGTGTCGCGAAGTTTGGTGAGATAATTTAAATAATTTAAAAAAATGTTGTAGTCCAACGATTCATCAATTGCGTCATTTTGAGTGATTTCATTTAATGCTTCTGCCATCATATAAATGGGCAACATTGGATGATAAAATTCATTGGTTATTGTAAACAAATCGGCATCTTCTGGGAATTGTTCTTCTTCGGGCGCAGGTTTTAATTTCAATGCAATAGCTAAATCGCGCAAATCTTCGGCTAACCCATTTGAAGAGTCGCTTGTTTTGGATTTTAGCGAAGAACTTAGGGTGCCTGAACCACCAATTTTTTCTTCCATATCTTCTATTAGAGCTTTCTTTGTTGCTTGAGGAATCCATGTCATTGTCCGCAAAGACGTCCATAAATAAGACAACATATTTGCAGGAGGTTTGAAATCTAAATTGGCGTTTAGTAATGTATAAGTCGCGCTTTTAATATCAGTTTCAGTTGTTGGGTAATATGAGACTATTGCGCCGGCAGGATCAGTAATTGGCGCAAGCCCTAAAGTTCTTCTAGAGCCGCCATAATTTATTTCAATTCCCGCCGCTTCAGTATTATCTGTAGTATCTGTTTCATCTTGATTTAAATCCTTATCAAATTCAACTGTTAATTCTGGTATTTTTTCGGTGGAATAAAAATCAATCGCGGGTTTAACTGGTGTGCCTGCAGTATTATAGTTTTCTGAGTTTTTAATTTTGTTGACTCTAACTTGAATTGTGCTAAGTGAATTTTCAGAAACTATTAAAGAATCATTTAAAAAATTATCAACTGAATTAATTCTCATAACATTTTTAATATTAGCAATGCAACCCTCTGTAATAAGAGCAAAGTTGTTATCCTCATCGTTTAATTCAGATATCAACAATGTGCGTTGAGTATTAATTAACCCTATGATACCGTTTATTATTGGTTTTACTGTGTTTGTGACCTTTGCCTTTTCTGTAGGAACTGTTAGAGAAGCTCGTAACGCATCTCCTGTTTCACGTAGTTCTCTTACAGCCGCTTCTGCTGCAATTATTTTTTCTGATCTATTTTCTGGTGTTGCGTTTTCTAATTCATCCTGAGCCGTGTTTACATGAGCGTTTCTTAATAATTCTTCTATTTTCTCGTCTAATGTTTCTTCATCGTCGCTTCCAGCTCCTCCGCTTAGTCCCATTTGTTTGCGTGATGATATGCTTTGCCCCAATGTTGCACTTGCCAAAGATACTGGAGTTGTTTGAGGAAAGTTTAAAAAAACTTCTGCGCAAAAACATTTTGCCGACATTAAGAATTTTGACAGGCGTTGGCGTTTATCATCAAGAACGGCCTTATTTTCTTGAAAGAAAGCTGGAATTTGGATAATATCTTTATTTAATACGTTATTTAAAATGTCGTTGTATATATCATATAATTTTTGTTTTAAATCATTGGGCAAATTATCCAAGTTATATAGAAATGCATTTTTATCAGATTTATAGCTTAAATTATTAGAAGAGCCTATTGTAATATTTTTAAAAGATTCCCACATTCTATTATTACCCACAGTATTTTCCCATCCCCAGCCTGCTGCTAATTTATAGTTTGGTGTTTTCTTAAACTTAGCAATGGTATCAGTAAAATTAACATTAATTGTTGGGGCTGCTCCAGTATAGTATTTTGATATAGTATCGTTGAGTGAAGAGATTTGATTAACAAGATTGTTGTATAATTCAATGGCCTTTTCTTTTTCTTTTATAGAATTTTGTTTATTTTTGTCTGTGTTAGCTAAAGCGGTCTGAAGTTTTGGTTGAATATTTGCTATACCGGAATCAATCTTTTCTACTTCTTTATTTATGTCAGGAAAATTTAAAAGCAAATAAGAATATATTAAACACGCTGAAAATAAATCACTGGTTAAAGTTGAAAAATCTTCAACGCTAAAAGATGTTATATTGTTAATATCATAACCATAACTCTTAGCCATATTTAATTTAAATAATCTGTTTACAGTGGTTGCAGATGCGTTCGTAGATTCAAATCTGTTTAATAAGTTTTTAAAGCTATCATTGAAAAATTTAACAATATTTTGTTCCCGCATAGCATTATAATTGGTTATTCTAGCGTTTAAATCTGTATAAGTTTTTATATCACCTGCAACGGGGGCAGTAAGGTTAGTTATAAATGTTGTAAGAGTAGCATTTAGAGATTTAATTTTATTATCTTGTTCCTCTGCGATAGCTTTGGGAGAAGCTTGCTTAAAAATGTAAACAGCGTGTGTCTGAGCGTGTGTATATAAACATTCCACTCCACATAATAAAGCAAATGCTAATGCAATTCTATCATGAGTTACAAAATATATATGAGTAAAATCTTCTTGTATGCCATTATTTCTTGTGCCATTGTCGCCTTTTGCCTGAGGTGTTCCTGGTTTTCTATAGATTTTAAATAGACGCGATTTTAAAATCAAACAAAGTAAAACTTGTAACCAATCTCCAGAACGTTTCTGTTGAAAACTTGAGTTAAATAAGAAATTATTTTTGTCAGTATCTTTATCGCGCTTTGAAAAAAGTTTAATTAAATTTACTATTATTGCTTTTAGAAATGTTATGTTATTTTTTTTTTTACTATCTAAAATATTGTCATTATATTTCCTTCCATTAACTTCGCCGGTTATTAGTAAATTTGTTGTAAGTTCAGTTTTAAGTCCTTTTCTAACTGGTTGAATTTCTGATAATTGAAATGTGTATTTAGTAAAAAATTTTCCGATTGCAGGAAATCCTACATCACTAAGTTGATTTAAATTGTTAATATTCTTATCGAAATTGTAATTGTAATTAATTGAAGGGGGGGAATTTGGAACACACGAAAATAATTTAACGCCGTGCGCAGATATTTTATTATTCTCAAAAATTGAATCGTCTGGCAAAGTTTTTCCAGCTGGGTCGTTAATTAGTTCGGGCGCCATAACATAATATATATTGTGAGTCCATCCAAGCAATCTTGTTTGTTTAGACTTTAGAATGTCAAGAATGGATACGGCCGCGGCATCAATAACAATTGCTGAATTGTTTTCAACGCCTAATGTATCAATAAAAAAATCTGACGCGACATAAACTTTGCTTTTATCTTTTGAACTTCCTGTGGACACTTCCATTGATTTCACAGAATATTGATTGCCATTAATAGTGTTAATTAGGTACTGCGCTGCAAAAGAGCCTTTTTTTGTTTTTGTTCCAGATAAATTTGTTGATACATTCTCAATCAAATATTCACCAAAATTAGGTATACTGGCAATAACGCTAGACAATGCAAGGGCTTCGTCCTCAAATTTTTCTGTTAACTTTGCGCCAGTAGGCAAACCAGAAAGATACACTTTTTCATTTTGTCTTATAATTTTTCCAACGCCAGATATGTCCTTGTGGAAATCGTGCCATGAATCTCCTGCAGATAGTTTTGCTAATAAATTTAATAATTCTTCTTGTGGTGATATCGGCATTATATATTAATTATATATTATTATAACATTTTTTCGTATTGTATATTCCGCTTAATATATAAATTTGAATTACTTAATATATATTCTAGTGAAGGTTGAAACTCTGCCGAAGGCAGAACGGTTTTGCTCTACTTTTTCAAAAGTAGAAAAAAAAAAGGTGGGTAAAGATAAAGTAGGTGGTGTGAAAAAAAAATTGAAATACTTTTGTAGGAATGTGTGGTAGTTATCTAAGAATAAGAATGTTGACATCAAGTTTGAACGCGGGTTTGTTGCGAATGATGGAGTCAGTGCGTTTGCAGACGGTGCAATCGTGCGCTGAAAAATATGGTTTCAATTCGGAGGAGGCACTGAGTGGTCTCGGCGAACTGAGCCTTTCTGAGGGCGTGAAAAAATCAAGCAAAAAAGAAGGAAAGACGAAGACAGAGAAGCGGGAGAAACCTTCTGTTCCGCTTCCATTCAAGGGGTCAATCCAAGAAGGTTGCTGCAGTGGTCTGAAACAAAACCACGGACTGTTGACTCAATGCCAAAATACGTGCGACACAGAATATTGCAAAGGATGCCAAAAACAATGCGACAAAAACGCATCCGGCAAACCCGATTGTGGTTCAGTGTCAGACCGTATGTCAGCATACCTGAATGGTTTGGAATTTCGCGACCCCAAGGGACGGGCTCCAATTGCGTATGCCAAGGTGGTTCAAAAGTTGAAGTTGACGAGAGAACAAGTTGAAGCCGAAGCGGGCAAGTTCAACGTTGTGCTAGACGACTCAGATTTTGCACTGCCAGAAAGCAAGCGCGGACGTCCCAAGAAGGCGGTTTCGGACACGGACAGCGAGACTTCGGGCGAGCCGAAGAAGCGCGGTAGACCTAAGAAAGCCGAAAAGCCAGTAGAGGTTTCTTCCACCGAGGACCTGTTTGCAAGCTTGATTTCAGAGGTGAAAGCGTCGTCTCCCAGACCCGAGCCCTCAGCCGCGCCTTTGAGCAAGAAGGAACAAAAGGAAGCCGAAAAGAAGGCGGCCAAGGAACAAAAGGAAGCCGAGAAGCAAGCGACCAAGGAGAAGAAGGTTCAAGAAAAGGCGGCAGCCAAGGCCGAGAAGTCTTCCAAGAAGCCAAAGGAAGACGTGAAGCCGGCAGCTCCTGTTCCTGTTCCTGCTCCTGTTGAAGAGGAGGAGGAAGAAGAGGAAGAGGAGGAGGAGGTTGTGTTGACTGTAAAGAAGTTTGTGTTCCAAGGCAAGACGTATTTGAGAACCGCAGACAACGTTCTCTACGACGCAGAAACCCAAGACCAAGTGGGTGTTTTCAACGAGGCTCAGCAAAAGATAGAGGAATGCGAACTGGAGTCAGAGTCGGAGGAGGAGGATGATGATGAGTAGGGAACCAAGGTCATCAGCTTCGCCAGACCCTACGACCCCTCCTATCCAAAAAAAAAAGAAAAAAGAAAATAAAAATTAGATAGTTTGTGTTTGCATTTTGACTTGTAACTTGTAATTAATTAACCCTTTTTTATTCAACCTTTTTAAAAGGTTGAGCCAAATAATCTTGTTCAAAATAGTTGTATATTTGGCTCTACCTTTCCCAAAGGTAGATTGTCACTCATTTCTGGGATTGTCACTCATTTCTGGGATTGTCACTCATTTCTGGTTTTCCTATATATAGGGGGGTATAAGATAGTTCCGTTGAATGGGTGCCGTTGTAATGGGAATAAAATAGTTCCGTTGGATGGGTGCTGTTGAATGGTTCCGTTGGATGGGTGCTGTTGAATGGTTCCGTTGTATGGGTTAAATTGTATGGTGTGTAAAATTTTTTTAGGGTGGATAAAAAATTTGAGGCGTGAAAAAAAAATTGAAATACTTTTGGGGAATAAAATGTATGATACCAAACCCCCAACCAAGTGTATTAATACAATGAGCGCCATGATTGTTACTGTGAATAAACGTGTGAGTGTCGGCATGAAGGAGCTGGCCAAGGAGGTCAGCAAGCAGACCATCGCGACCTGTGCTGAGAAGTATGGGTTTGCTGCTGCTGATATGCTGGATTTTATTGAGAGAGAGTTTGAGTTGAAGGGCGCTTCAAAGGCCAAGAAGGCGGCGAGCGATTCCGACGGCGATGATGCTCCCAAGAAGAAGGGCGGTCGTCCCAAGATGACCGATGAGGAGAAGGCCGAGGCGGCCGAGAAGCGCAAGGAAGCCAAGAAGGCAGCCAAGATTTTGGAAGGCGAGCAGAAGAAGGCCGAGAAGCTAGCTGCTGCAGAGCTCGCGAAGGAGCAGAAGAAGCAGGAGCGCGAAGCTGCCAAGGCCAAGAAGGCTGAGGAGAAGGCGGCTGAGAAGGCAGCTCTGAAGGAGAAGAAGGCTGCTGAGAAGGCGGCTGCAAAGGAGGCCAAGAAGGCGTCCGGTTCCGAATCGGCATCTGAGGCGGATGACATGTCCTCTCTGTCCGGCGCCGAGTCGGACGACAATGAGAGCGTGAAGTCCACGGCCAAGGAGAAGGTGGTTGTTATTGTAGCACCCACTGACCCGATTATTGAGAACAAGAAGACGACGAAGGGCGCGAAGGCCAAGAAGACGGAGCCTGTGCCGGAGGTCAAGGAGGCCAAGCCTGTTGAGGAGGCCGAGCCTGTGGCGGAGGTCAAGGTGACGAAGGTCAAGAAGACCAAGAAGGTCAAGGTGGTGGAGTAAAAAAAACAAGAAAAACAAAATAAAAATTAGATAGTAGCTTAGTTTGTAGTTTTCAACCCTTTTAAAATGTAATCTAAACAACCCTTTTTTATTTCAACCTTTCAAAAAGTCATAGGAAAATAGCAGTATATTTTTGTCACTGGTAACTCGGATTGTCACTCATTTCTGGTTGTTCTTTTTTACTATGGAAAGTGATAAGCGACTTATAGACAAAAAGTAATAGAATAATATAATGGATGGTTTATTGAATATAGTAGAACTAATAGAGAACAATCCTGTGACGCGGTTGTCTGGTTCGTATCAGAATAAAATGATAACAAAAATAAAAGAAAAATTTACAGACAATGAACAAAAAATATTCGTTGCAAGTTTTTATAGTTTTTTAAACTATGATTCCAAGACAGATTTTGTCATTGATTTGGATAATGTGTGGAAGTGGGTAGGATTTGCACAAAAAATAAAAGCAACGGTTCTATTAGAGAAAAATTTTATTATAAACAAAGACTACATAAAATCGCTTAGCCAAGATGCGAAGCAATGCTCGCACACGAAAGGTGGTCACAATAGAGAAATATTTTTATTAAATATTGAGACGTTCAAAAAGTTTTGTTTAAAGGCTGGGACAAAAAAAGAAGTCAATAAATGAAACAATTAGCAATAAATTTGAAAAGGTGAATGAACTGAAAAAGACCTAGCAAATATATATATTATCCAAAAGTGAACTTAAAGAAATCGGCGAAAAACAAGGGTCCAAAAGTGTTTCCAAAAATCAAAAATGGACAAAAAAAATGTCCAATTTTCAAAACCCAAATGATTTTATGAAAAAGACCTTAAAATTTCCGCCTTCTTAGCATAATGGTCTGGTTCACCAAAAAAATCATTCAAAAAATGTTACGATAAAATTTAACATTTTTTGCGAAAAAGATTTAGGCATATTTTCTGTTGTCAATATATGACAACGATTGACAACGATTTTAATGCTAAATTATGCTCAAGATTTTATTGTAAATGTTGTGACTATAGAACGTCTAAAAAAAGTAGTTATCAAAATCACAATGAGAGCAAGAGACATAAAAATAACATTTTGACAACGCTTGACAACGATTTTGATGCTAAATTATGCCCAAAAAAATATTCATGTGAAAATTGTGATAAAGCTTTTAATGATCGCGCTGGATTATGGAGACATAAAAAGAAGTGTAAAAACGAAGAGTCTAATGATGTATTAGATATACTTTCAGATAAAAATATTATTTTGGAAATACTTAAAAATAGTGCAGAGACTCAAAAACAAATGTTAGAAATGGCAAATAAGATTGGGTCAACTAATTGTAATAACAATACGAATAGCCATAATAACACTCATTTTAATCTACAATTTTTCTTGAATGAGACGTGTAAGGATGCACTCAACTTGACGGATTTTGTGGAGCAATTCAAACTGCAACTAAGCGATTTGGATATGATTGGTAGAGTTGGTTATACAGAAGGTATGAGTAAATTATTCATTAAAAATCTGAATGAATTGGATGTGCATAAACGTCCAATACATTGTAGTGATTTGAAGAGAGAAACTTTGTATGTGAAGGATAAGGATACTTGGGAAAAGGAAAATTCTGAAAATGTTAAATTGAAACAAGCTATAAAAAAGGTTGAACATAAAAATATAAAACAAATTCCTCAATGGAAAGAAGAAAATCCAACAGCAGAAGATACTGAGACAAAGAAACATATGGAATATCAGAATATGTTATTAGAAGTTATGGGTGGTTCCACATTGGAAGATGATAATAAAAAACATGAAAAAATAATAAAGAATATTGCAAAGGAGGTTGCGATAGAAAAGAATAAAACTTGAATAACTTTTTCTCTCTTGGTTTTGTTTCCCAAAAGACAAAAAGTAGGGTGAACTTCATAGCAACCTCATGAGAATTCCTCTTTACAGGGTTTGAAAATAAAAAAGGGGTTTTATTTAATTACATTTTAAAAGAAGAACAAAACTATCTATTTACGCAAGAATTTCATTACTTATTTCTCTCTTGGTCTCTTGCACAAGATGAATATATTTGTCCAAAGAAGGAGTAGGAACCTGTTCGGACTCTGGCTCGCAGACTTGAAATGTGGTCATGTGGAACCGAAATACGTGCACAGTTTTCTGCTGACCAATGCGATGACACCTAGCAATAGCCTGCTCCTCAATAGCAGGGTTCCAATTGGGACTGACAAAGTAGACCTCGCAATAATCGGCTTGCAGATTCAAACCTTCACAACCAGTCTGAATTTGCAAGACAAGGACCTCGTGACAAGCTTGCAATGTTTTACTGCGAGTCCGAGTTCGGCCGTCAAATGGTGCGACATTCTGGACACCATTCTCTCGTAGTCTGGAAACAATAGTGTCAATCTCTTCGCGAAAATGACAAAAGACTAATTTGCCATTTCCATTTCCATGTCTTGAGAGAAGTGTTTGAATGACAGCGTCCAATTTGCTAGAGCAAGTTAATGCTGTGGAATGATTATGCTGACGAGGGACCAAGCAATTGTCAACAAGGTCAGTCATTTTATCCTTGAGCATGGAAGGCAGAATGCATGCTTGTCTGGCTTGAATATATAGGCGAAGCCTGTCCATAGCAGAGGCATAAAGGATAGCATTATGGATATCTTCAGAGAGAAGTCTCTCAGATTCAGTCTTCCAAGCGACGTCATTGCAACCGAGAAGAAGGTCAGGCAATTGAATACCAACTTGCGCTTTGGTTCTACGCAACATATGGTTGTCAAGGAGTTCCTTCATGTTTTCAGCACAATAACTTGCAGGCAACCCAATAATAGAGCATAAATTGAGGAAATCTTTGCGCTTATTTTGGATAGGAGTGCCGGAGATGAGCCACTTGATAGGCGAGGCCAAAATCTTGGCTCCCATATAACGGCTATTTTTGTTGCGCAAATGGTGTGCCTCATCAAAGATGACCCTGTTCCACTTGACTTGGTGCAACAAACATTTGGCATCCAAATCCTTTGGATTGACTGCGATGGTGGCATAGCTAGTGATGACAATGGGAGCTTTATTGAGCTCCTCAATAGTGATAATTTTTTTTGCGGGTCCATAAAAGACCAGTGGTTTATGACCAGTGGTTCGGTAGATTTCATGAACCCATTGTTGAATGAGCATGTTGGGTAGGACAATGAGTGTGCGAAATTTGAAATTTGAAATGAGTAGACCAATAGTGGTGATGGTTTTACCTAGGCCCATTTCATCGGCGATGAAACCGCCGTGACATTTGAGGTCGTCACGTGTTTCATTATGTAGGGCCCATTTGACACCATCAAACTGGTGTTGTTTGAATTGAATACCGGATTTTTGTATAAACCAACGGAACTTATCCATGTTGAAGTTGTAGTTGAACTTGAAGTTGAAGTTGTTCTGGGAGATGTTGATAAGTTATTCAAAAAAATTTGGGTCAATTTTTTTTTAGGTGAGAGGTTTTTTGGCTAGTGAAAAAAAAATTGAAATTATTTTGGTTGAATAACTTATCCTTACCAAACACAGCAAAGCTAACATCAAGTTTCAAATCAAGTAGTAAAATGTCGCACCGCAATACCAAGCCCACCGTCGTTCGCAAGCCTTGCTGCAAGGTGTGCAAGGATGCAGGCAGGTCCGAGTCGGAATACGGCAGTCACTGGCCCAAGGATTCAGACGGCAAGACAGTGTGCCCCACACTTCTTGCTCAGGACTGCCGCTACTGCGGCGAAGCAGGACACACTGTCAAGTATTGCAAGGTCCTTGAAAGGGACAATGCAAACAAGGAGAAGCGCCAGAAGCAAGAGGAACGCCTCCGCCGCATTCAGGCCCACGAAGTGGCGTCCAAGCCCAAGAGCCTAGCTGCTGTAGCCACGACGGGCCGCTTTGCCATGCTGATGGACGATGACTCGGATGAGTCGCCTCGTTGCGCTGAAAAAAAGGCACCAGCTCCGCAGAAGGAGGAGTTCCCTGCTCTAAGCGGTTCCTGGGCGAGACGTTGCCCTCGCGCAGCGCTGGTGGCCAACGTCGTGTCTTTTGCCGAGATGGCCATCAAGCCCAAGGAGGTTGCTCTTTCCGAGAAGAAGACTCGCGACGAGGAACGTCTTGGAAGGGCCATCGCTACAGGCATGGTGATCATTGAGCGTGGAAGCCAAGGTGTCGTGATGACGGCTCCTCCCAAGACGGAGACCCAGATTGCCAGGGAGAAGTATAACCGCGACTGCTTCAAGTGCAAGAATGGTCTGAGCTGGGCGGACGCTGAGAGCAGCGATGACGAGTGCGACGAGTATGAGAGCGACATGGCGGCAATTGAGCGCTACACGGACCGCGACCGCGAGGATGCCTGGTAAGTCAAGAGTAGAGTAGAAAACCCCAAAAAATAGAAAAAATAAAAAAAATAAAAAACCCAAAAAAAACCCAGAACCTGGTTAGCTCAGTTGGTAGAGCGCTAGTCTTTTAAACTAGTGGTCAAGGGTTCAAGTCCCTTACCAGGTGAAAAAAAACTATAGGACTCCCCAGGTCCCACCAAGTTTTTTTCTCTCGCTCATGAGTTTACCGCGCGGTGAAAAAAAATTGAAATACTTTTTGTCAAGTAGAGAAAAAATAAAATTCACGGACAAGTATGGCAACGACCAGCAAAATGACGAACAAAATGACGGTGACGGAGTCCGATTTTCCTCCTCTTGGCGGAACTGTGCAAAAAAACTCTGCAGTGCAAAAAAGCGCTGCAGCAGTGACTCCTTGGACCACGAATAAAACCAAAGCCATCATAGAAAAAACCAGAGACACAGTGAAGATTGTTCCAAAAGAAAAGGTGAAGGAGATAAGTTTCTTGCAAAAGTACCAAGACGAATTGATTCTGAAAGAGTTTTCCGAACGAGAGGAAAAGCGGCGAGAGATGGACCGTGTCGATGGCGACCGAGACTATAGACTCTACGAATCCGAAATAGAACTGGCACGTTACCGCTATTGGTCCTGGGAAGAAGAGTATGCATACGCTCATAGGCGATACAAATTGTACCAAGTTTGGACGGGTCGCGGCTATGTCGATGATGAGACTGGAAAGGTTTGTATTTTAAGATAGATAGCTACCGAAGGTAAAAAAAAACTGAACAAAAAAAAACTGAACATGAAAAAAAAATTGAAATACTTTTCCAGGAATTTTTAAGAGGACCAAACCCTAACAAGTGAATATCTGAAAGATGTCCAAGCTACCGACCACCCTCTGGGGTGCTGTTAACCGAGCCAAGTTGGAGCTGAGAAAGTTCCACTTGGAGGAAAATCAGAAGAAAAAAGAGCAACAGAAGCTGAAGGCGATTGCGGCCATGGAGAACGCGGACAAGGTGATTGGACCAGGACCCCACAAGTTCATGTCTACGAGACACAACTGGCGCAACGAGGTCCTCTACCTCAACTACTACGAGGAGGACGAAGCCGTGGGCCGTTACTGGGAGGACTACAAGGTGCAGTGGAGTCTTGAGACCATTCCGTGGTGGGCATTAAATAACGACATCAAGGTTCAGGAGCCCCAGGCAGGAGATAGGTTCACCGTTCGTGGCAAGGAGTTTGTCTACGGAGTCAGGCCGCCACATGTAGACCGTTAAGCGCATCAACTAAAAAAGAAAACATAAAAAGAGAGAAAATACTTAGGACTGCCACAAGGTCCCA
>Ga0315905_10005451_pt1 | contig 12964 bp, 10 predicted proteins | sample LakEriMetagenome_5_FD_203522 | JGI IMG/M metagenome (GOLD analysis project Ga0315905, IMG submission 203522) | Freshwater fungal communities from buoy surface, Lake Erie, Ohio, United States - Buoy 4 MA121 | ecosystem: Environmental > Aquatic > Freshwater > Lake | place: USA: Lake Erie, Ohio... | reverse complement strand
CAGTAATAAAAAGCCGGGTTGTTAGCTCAGTTGGTAGAGCAGGTGACTCTTAATCACCGGGTCGGGGGTTCGAGTCCCTCACAACCCACTTATGAGCGTAAGTGAGACTGACTTACTACTCTGAAAAGTCGAAAGACTTGGTGAGTGTGAATCAGTCAGGCTGTATCAAATATCAGGCCAAGAACTCTCCGTGGCTAAATACTAAACAAGCTTTTAACGCTCGCTTCAATAGGATGTTTCGCTACAAACCCGATTGCCTTATTTATCAATGTGACATCAGCGCATAAGAATGCAGGATCACCTGAACGGCGCTCGGTTTCGATCGCCATTACATCATCAAGCGCAGCAGCGTCGCAGACTAACTTGATTACTTCACGCACCGAAGCACCACGGCCAGTGCCAACATTCATTACTGCCGGTAATGCTGCGGAATCCGCAGCAATGAGGTGTGCCCTTGCCACATCGCGAACATCAACATAGTCCCTAATACATGTTCCATCTGGGGTTGAGTAATCAGTTCCATAGATAACTGGTTGCTGTCCTGCCTTCAGTTTGTTAATAACAATTGGAACAAGGTTTTCTACAGAGTTGTCCATTAATTCAGGTGCTGCAGTACCAATAACGTTGAAGAAACGAAGAGATGTTCCTTGATTTCCTGGAATTGCAAGGAACTTATTCACTTCACCTTCCGCAGCAAGTTTTGAGGCGCCATAAGGTGATATCGGATTTTTCACATCATCCTCTTTACATGGGTTTGAATGTTCTGGCGATCCATAAACTGCTGCCGTTGAGGAAAAAATAAATTTTTTGATGTGATGCTTATTTAATAACCCAAGCATCCTTGTTGTTTCATGAAAGTTAATCTCAAAATACTGATCGGGTTTCTCCATAGACTCACCAACTGCTTTTAGTGCTGCTGTGTGGATAACTCCATGTGGTTTATAGGCGGTTAGAACCTCTTCCAATTTAACTGTGTCACAAATATCAGCAAATACCAACGGGATATCAATTTTATGTTTTTTCCGTAAGTAACCGATTCGAGATTCCAGGCCTTGGTGTAAGGAGTCATAAATAACAATCTCTTTACCATTCGTTAAAAATAAATCAGCAATATGAGAGCCAATGTAGCCAGCTCCACCAGTAATAAGCCAAAGTTGTGCTGACATAATTCAAGTATATCAAGCATAAAGGTGTACGTGAAGGTTTAATTGATAAATCATGCCTGCCCAAATTGCTCACGGTTAAATCTGCAATTAAAAGCGCTATCTCATTTATAGACACGCTTTTGCCCTAACCAATATTTATCGGATCACCTCCATCTAATTCAAAGATTTTTCGAGTGCAAAAATAGATAATTGCTTGCTTTTGGTAAATTACATTGTCTTTCAACAAATTTACGCGCATCAATACCGTCTAATGCCTTTGGATCATTGTAGCCCAAATTGTTCATGAAAGAAATGATTGATATGAGTGTATCTAATGCAAAAATTTCTACTAAAACTGATGGAGTGAAAGTTTTTAAAGTGTTTATTGACCCAGCCAGTACCGGTAGTTCAAAACCTTCAGCATCAATCTTTATTGCGGACAATTTGTCAATTCTCGCGTGAATTAAATCCTTATCTAGTGTATTTGTCTCTACGTCACTTAGAGATTCCCATGCCGACAAATCCCTATCAATGTCAGACTCCATTAGCTGTGCGCCGCTTGAAAGTTTCCTTCTTTTCGGAACCATCAACTTTGAGAGTCCTTCAGAATTACTTAGCGCAACTTCACGAACAAGAGTTTTTTCTAGGCAATTATTAAGTCGTAAATTGTCACGCAACTTATCTGCAGTTAAAAATTCGGTTCGTAAGCAACGACATTCCTAGCACCGTGTTTGCACGCAGCTATTGAGTAAATTCCAAGATACGCACCCACATCGACAACTGTCGTATTTGGTTCAACTGAATCGATCCATGCACTTATCATTTCAACTTCCCAATTTTGCATCTTGTCCTTGTAAGCTTTGTAAAAATGATCATCCCTTATTGATGAAAAAATGGAAAAATCTTGTCCATTGATTGCCACCTGAATTTTAACCGGAACTATAAACCCCGACAGCAATTTAAACTGCAGCTTAGGAGGAAAGGAGAGGACAATTCGCTTTCCTACAGAGGACAGCATAAAACTGCATATAAATTTTAAAGCCAACAGTCTCCTAATCAAGTCTCTTATCACGAGTAGTAATTCAATCTGTAGGTAGAAGGTACTTGAACGTTCCATTCTATTTACTCTATCAATAGATGCGAACTAATTCGAGAAAAAGAAACTGCTCGCATTCAAATCCGACGAGTTTTATTCAATTGGCTCTTACGAGGCAAAATCCGCATTCGGAAAACGCATACTAACTCACTACGTCGTATGCTGGGCAGAGTCCGGCTGTTTAGCGTTCGATTCAGGATAAAAATGTCGCGTTATAAGACAAAAATAAAAAGTTACAACATATGTGAGGACATAATTCAATTAAACACACATCACCAAAATGAGCCAAGAATCTCATCCCATTGTTGGGAGGAAAATTTCCCAAGTGAACCTTCAGGATAGTTTGTAAGTTCACCAAATATAACTCGGCCATTGAGGTTGTACAAATCAACTCGAATAAAATCAAAGCCTTTTGACAGAATTTCAGCTACCCCAACCAACTCTTCCAAATTCTCAGGCCTAATAGGGGGTACTGTGGAATTTGGATATGTGAATGTGAAGGGTAGCAGATTCCAATCTAGGTCAAACATGTCCCTTGTGTGTACATTAAATCGGTCCGAATCTACCTGAATAATTCTGCACTCACCATGAAAACAAAAAAACTTATAATCCGAAGGAATACTTCCGCAATCTGTTGATAAAAATTCTTCTATAAATATTGTTGGTACGATACCCTTATAAGCAAATTCAGGCAATTTATTTGGTGTGCGGTAAAACGAGTTACTAAGCCAATGTTTCAAAATACGATCTATGTTTCTTCTATCGCGAGTTTCTTCCCTTGAAATTAGGAATCTTGGCCAAATATTACCAATAATGCGAAATGGAAGAACATTATGTTTTAATTTACAATCGCAAACTAGTATCATGCCGCCAGACGCATGATTTACTTTAATCACAAAAGACCTTGGAAGATTATCCCACGGGATATCGTTTGGGTTAGAACCAACAAAATGAAGTTTACTTAGAAATTTGCTACTGATTCGTTTCTCAACATACTCCCTAACCATTATCTTATCTGCAACTAAAGTTAATTGTGCACTTCTGTCGTAAAACATTTTTTTGGAAAGTTTTTCATTAAAGCTTTTGCCCGCACCGATACTGTTCTTGAGTTTCATATTTCCCAAGCGAGAAGTGAAGCGCAAATTGAGAATAGACTTAAAAACATCACCAAGGTATAATAAGATTAAATCCTTCTGCACTCGTATTTTCACCAAAGAACGCATTGATCTAGGATACACTAGAGATCAAGTTCGATCATGTGGTTTTAAGGTTCAAAATCAGGTAAATACTATCCCTAACAGATTTTATTTCAAATCTTTTCGTAGCTATTGATAAAATTTTCTGACTCAAAACAACTTATAGAAAATTTCCTGAATAATATCTGCGGATTTTTAATCATACTAACCTAAAAAGTGCTGGAAGAGATTCCCACTCTAGATCCGCGAACATTGGCCCTTGCGTGGCTTCCATAAACTTAATATCGTTGTGTTCCCCATTCCACTCAAGAAGCCATATCTTGCATTCACGGTCAATTGCTAAATCCCATCCAAGGCAACCAATAAATGGAACTTTGGAGTGCAACTCTTGGACGTACGCGATTGCTTTATCGAAAGCCGGTATAACAGTTCCTGCGAATGGAATCTTCGAGTCAGGGTGATGAAGTGATCGCTCTAACTTGGGCGAGAAACCTTCTGTGTTCAATCGCCCAGTTGAAATATCAATGGGAACTTTTATTGATGAAGTAGCCTTGACATGGGTATCTCCAAGACGACCAAGTCTAAGAAATGACCCTCTAACTTTTACGACACCATTGTGACACGTTGTTGTTATACGAATCGTAGCAAGGCAGCCAGGTTCAAATACAGATAACGACAGGTGCTGGTTAATGTACTCCTGGAAAACGCCATTCCCTAGTTTAGAAATCTCATTTATATCAAAAGTATCTGAATCAAAGATATGTACTCCAATTCCTTGAAGTGAGCTATCTTGCTTGAAAACTATTCGAGGATAAAACTCAAATAGTACCTTCTTCAAATTAGATGGATCAATCCACTCTAGGTCACGTGTATACGAGTGCCCATTTATTCTACTTGCGATGTCATTAAGTATCTCAGATTTCAAAACGAATTGTTGTAGAGATTTGAAACGGGCAATTATGCCGTAATCACTCCCAATCTCTTTAAGAACAACACCTCCATAAAAATTATCGGGTATCCAGCCATGTTTAAATTGACCCTGATTTTTTGTATACACATATAACCAGGGAGCGTATTTTATGCTGCCGAAAAATTCCCGTGCGTAGTTGTCACAACTTAGTTTCTCTTTCTTTGAAAGCTTACCCAAATTCTTTTCAAGTGATTTTAAAATTACCAAAGCCTGCCTACGATGCCTTCTATGATATTCAATTTCCAAAGTTTTTCTAAAAAAAAACTTTGCAATAACACGAAATTTATATTTTCTATGTCTCACTCCGTCATCATAGGGGAATTGGCTTCCACTGCATTCTTAGACAGGGCTCAAGGAGAGAGGTGCTTTTTTGTAAATCTATTAATCTTTAGGAGAGGAAGAAATAGAATCCCGATTGACAAAGAGATGATTTTTGGGTAAGGACTAGAAGATATCATGGAATCACCAGTTCGATTACGTATTGCTTGGATAGCATAAGTTGATGTGACTGCATCTAAGAACCTATTTTTTTTGCGTGGAGTATTCCAGTAGAAATCAAATACACCTCCATGGTTCTGTTTCCAAAGAATTGAGAAAACTGATTGATCACGTCGATGCGCCACTAACTTATCTTCTCTTGATACGGGATCCTGAACTAAATCAAGCTTAGGATCTAGATGACGAATCCAAAGGTCAATCAGAGATAAACTTGCACTATTCTTATTAAGGATAATGACTCCTGGCTGTAGCTGAAACGAACTGCTTATTTCCCCGCTGCAACCAAAAAACTCTAAAGTTTTCTTTTTGGTGTAATTCTCTTCTCTATAGATTGTTGCCTGAACAACCCCCAGAGGGAGTTTTCTTGCTCTTCTGAGCGCCCAAACAAATCTTAGCCTAGAAATTGGATTAACGACAATCTCGCAACCTGCATCTAAAAAAACAATCTGTTGAAAATCCCCTAGCATTCCAGTTAGTCCAGCCTTCAGAACAAAAGGCTTAGCACTCTGGTACAAGGTATACCTGTCCAGTAGATTATCGGCTTCGCTCGCAAAAAATGCATATTCAGGAAGTAGGTTCGCCAGATCGGCAGAGTCCAGACAGATAATCCGCCCGAAACAATTCAATTGTCTAGCTTGTTTCGCAAGTCTCTTGCCCGCAGCAATAAAACCTTCATTGCCATCGGCAAATATTACTAGTATTGGACTGCTACGCACTATAGAAATATACTTCAAAATCGGAATAATTGAAACTGTTTTTCCTTAATGGCACAGCAGAGTTTATGAGATTATTCATTGACGTGAAATTGCTTCGAATAGACTGCGAACAACAAGTTGCTTTAAGTTGGAGATGGTAGTTACTCATCAATCAAATCCATTAAGTAGAATACTAGATTCCAAATGGCGAAGAATTGTCGGTGGCAAAACTAGGTGGAATCTCACCATAGAAAACTAAGTCTAATTCCCTTGGATAATCACCCTCATTCCAAAGCATCCATTGACTCAAATCCGCACTGTTCAAGCTAGGAAATGGCAAACCTCTGATCAAATAGACTTCAGCGGGAGAAAGTTTTTTTATTCTACTTTTTGCTTGAGAGATTGATTTAGTAAGCCATTGATTTGACTCAAAACCCCAAATTGAAAGATACCCTTTACTAGAAAACAATGCCTCGCGGGGCCATAAGTACCTGGCGTCGGATAAAAATATTGCAAGTAGAGAGAAACTTGAAATCGACGGTACGATCAAGTCTGACTCGATCAAAGTTTTTAGGGCATCTAAAGGGTCACCAGCTACAATCTCAAACTCTATTTCATTCGCTTTCAGCGAATTCGTAATCTCCAAAATTTTCTTTTCGGTTTTTTTCATATTTGTGACGACTTGAACGTACACAGGACTGACAGATTTCATCCACGCTAGGTTTTCAATGACTGAAAGATAGAATCTCAAAGGTGTTTCTGAATTGAAATCTCCACTGCTGATCGATTCCCTCTCGGGAGTAAAATCCAAAGTTTTTTGAATGCTCCAAGGGCGATTACGGAAATGAACTGGCCCTCGTATGTGGAAAGAAATGCTTAATCTACTTTTACTCCCCATACTTTCTACGTCAAGGATTGATCTTAGCTCGGTGCGAAATGACGAGATACTGAGATAACCACCTATCATGCCGCTTGCGTGAAGGTAATCTTTCTTAGTCGGATTCATTTTCTGCAAATGTGAGAAAACAACTCCATAGTCGCAATCAGACAACAAAGTAGCAGCTTCTATAAAAGTTTTTCTATCAATTACTAATAATCGTTTAAAGAGTTTTGATAAAAGAATCTGGAATCTGAATGTTTTCGTAGAGTATCGCTTTAGAAAGTTAGGTACGCTATGAATCGAATTCTTATGAACTTCAGATAGCAACTCGCCAGGCACAATGTTTCGAGCTATATGGGCTTTACCAAATTCGAAAATCTCATTACCAAGTCCTGAAGGTCTCCTACCTCCGATCTGGATGAAATGCTTAGATGGCTTTTCAATGGCATAAATAGTAGTTCCAATACGAAATCTACTTTTAATTTTTAAAATGACATCCGATAACACTTTCCGCTCTCCTCGCAGGTAGACAAAATCAGACTTATTCATAGCGTCATTGGAATCCATATTACTCTGTCGAACAAGAATTCTATGGCTGACTGAGTATTTGTGTATATAGTAAACCAAGAAGATGTGTTGAAGACCCGAATTTCGAAAAAAGCCTTATTTTAATCTATTAAACGTAAGCGTCGATGAAAGTTCTAGGCTCACCAAGGACTTTTGAATGAAAATACCATGAGTCAGAATTTGAGATATTGTTTTGCCAAGATTTTAACAATATTAATTGTATGTCATAGAACTTCACAATAATTCGCTTGTACCGCGCAAAAGGACTTAAGACTATTTCTAGATTTGCGGTTCACATTCCCTTCCAGCAAACTGGCACTTTGACTCGAAAGCTAAATTGAGATAAAGAAGTTTTGCCAACAATATTTTTTCAGATTTATATCTTCAAAACATTTTCAACCTATTGATATCAAATTTTACTTATTACAATCCCATCAATCCTGCTTGTATATCGAAATTCTTAACTTGACGTCGCACCTCATCAAAATTTCCTATGGCTTGAATTGTTCCTTGTTCAAGGAAAATAATGCTGTCTGCATCCCGAACGGTCGACAATCTGTGAGCAACAACTACAACAGTTACGCTGCCCTTTAGTTTATTAATCGCAGCAGTGAATTCTGCCTCAACCTGGGCATCCAGTGAACTCGTGGCTTCATCCAATAAAAGCAATTTGGGATTGGTGAAAAATGCTCGGGCGATACCAAGTCTTTGACGTTGGCCGCCACTTAGTTTAGTTCCACGATCTCCAACGTAGGAATCTATCCCGTTGGGAAGCGACTCAACAAATTCTAAAAGTTGTGCGGTTTCAATGGCTTTCAAAACCCGTTCATCAGTGGCCATAATTTTTGGAAAGCCCAATCCCACGTTGTCTCGGATGGTTCCTTCCGTAATCACAATGTCTTGAGGGACATAAGCAATTGCCCCCTGCCATTCCTGGATCGCTTCACGTGGCGACTTTCCAGAAATTTCCACTTCACCTGAAGCGGGTAACAGAACTCCTAGAATCAAGTCAACCAAAGTTGATTTCCCCGATCCCGAGCTTCCAACGATTGCGTAGTACTTGGAGTGGTGGAACTCTAAATTTATATTTTTGAGGGCGAAGTTTGTAGAACTTGGATATTGAAAACTCACGTCGTGTACCGAAATGGAACCTTCGAAGCCTACATAGTTCTCATCAAACTCATCCAAGGCTGATGGAACATCCCCTACGTATTGAAAAGCATCAATTAATCTAAATGTCAGCGCGCTGGAGGCTAAGTTATTCCTGATTTCCATAGCGTTCTGTTGAAGCCTTAAGATGGCGGGGGCTATTCTACTGCTTGCCGCTAAAAATAAACCTAGAGATGATATCGCTTCAACACCTCCAACTGAAATGAACTGAATGGTGGCCACGACAACCGCACCTACCAGGATTGCAGAATCTAATGCGTACTTATTAGATAAGTTCATAAAGGTATATGAAGCATCCACGTTAGCAAGTTTCAGTCTTTTTGCACCAATAGCTCTTGCATAGTAATCTCTTCGATTTTTTACAAAGGCTTCTCTAAATGAGCTTAAGACTTCATAAATTTCTTGGTTGCTTTCGATAGTAAGTTTCGCCTCAAGACTGCCTAGTGTTGTTATTCGTTTGCGCATCAGGATGTATAGAGAGAAACTCACTGTACCGAAAATCAAAACTGAAAGTAGGGCGATCCGAGTGTCAACATAGAAAAGCCCGATAATAATTACAACACAGGTAAATGCATCTGAGTTGAATGCAATAATTCGAGATAAAACACCTATGGTGATTTTCTTTACACCGGTCGTTAGGGCAAATAATGATTCTTGCAATGACCTATCCTGTAGTGCTAGCACAGATCCAGACATTAATTTTGAAATAAGACTCTGAGAAATTACAGCTCCGCGCCGGCTGAGGAAGAGGTTAACTTTGCGAATCAACAAAAGCGAACAAACAGTTTTTCCCAGAAGAAATACTATTGCTAAAACCCCAAAGGACAAAACTTGGGATTGGTAACTCTGAGAATCTAATCCACTTAGGTTCACGATGTTTTGTACATAAGTTGGCCTTGAAGCTTTACTCTCCGATACGCTCAGTGATACTAGGACACCAAGAAGGGCCACGCCAACAACATCAAGCAACGCAAGCACAATCTGCAAAATTGAAGCCGTGACCATAACATTTCGGTCGCGAGCGCTTAACAAATGAATCGATCGACTGATAGATCCCGGGCCTAACTCCGACTTGACACTTGCATTGTTCACACCTAATTGAAGCACATTAAATGGTTCAAATCTCCAATCTCGGCTAAGTCGCAAACTTCCGAACATGATGTTATCTAGTGTCGCTACCCAGAGAACATCGATCTAGCACGTCCTACTTATTGGGCAAAAGAAAAGGTTGCTATTCGAGAAGTGGCCGGGCTAAAGTTAAAACTGAGGCTTCATGGGTACTAATTCAATCGTGCAAATATAGAGATTTCTCGTGACGGCTTAACGTAGTTCAATCTTAGATTGAATGATTTAGTAGAGATTAATAGACTGTGTATCACATACTGATTTGCTGCTAAGAGTATTCAAGGGATACAAACCTGTCGAGATTACTCGCTTCGATACAGAAAATCTGTCTGCTAGACACTCTATGGGAAAGCAAAGATTAATGGATAAGTCTCTGGTTCGTAACTTTATATCAATTTGAGCAGCGGAAAATAGGATTTGTTCAACAAACTCCCCATAGTTATTAAGATTTTTCGTCAGACAAAAGATAAATCTTAAACTCCACACTTATGAAAGGTGGTTCAGTCCGTGATTAGGCATAGATTTTCATGCACCGTCTCCTAACCTAGCGTTTAGTCGCACACTGCTCTCGCTTGACCTTCTGATTATGAATTCTTAGCATAGGAAGAACTTCTATTCAGATCTCAAAACTTAATAGTGCCTATAATCGCAAAATCTCTAAATGATTCATCTTAGAATTGTGTCCTTGTAGTCTTAAAGCCAATTGAAAATTGATACGATAATTCCCATGGAGATCGTAATTGTCTATCTTGGTAGGCGAGTGCCGAAGTATGTGTTTTTAAATCTTTCTTTACTCCAAAGCAGGTTCCCTGACAGACAGATAGTGTTCTTAAGTGACTTTTCAAAAAATATTGAGATTGGTAGGAGATTGGGGATAAAATCTATTCTAGTTCCATCGCCCCAAGAAAATTGGGAGATAAAGCCGACAAGCTTCAATCATGACCTCAGATTAAGGGATGGCTTCTGGTACAAAACGTTTGCTAGATTCCACTCCCTCAACCACTACTCAATGGGTAAGCCTTTCAACTCTTTCCTACATGTCGAGGCAGACGTTTTACTTCTTCCAAACTTTCCTTTCGAGAGATTCTTTCAAATAAAAGCTCCGCTCGCATACCCGCTCTCCACAACACGAAATGCGGCTGCCAGTACGCTCTATGTAGAAAACTACGCAGGATTCAGTGAATTCATGAGCTTTGCAGAGTCGCGAGTGAGCACAAATCCTAATGCAACCGACATGACCGTCCTTGCAGATTATGCTGACGAACATCCAGAGCGAGTTTTTATTTTACCATCCACAATTGATAATCAGCGCTCATTCACCAAGGTGACTTCTCTTGATGACCGTAAAAAATTCTTTGAGAATGCGAATTTTTTCAGTGGTATTTTCGACGCGAATACTTGGGGCCAATTTCTCACGGGTCAAGATGAGAGGAATAATCGAGGCATCAGAAGAATTTATCATCACATGCCGCATCATGCTATCGATCCGCAAAATTTCGACTTCTTTTTTGATGAAAATATTAATGTGTCAATAGATAATCAACAAGTTTCGTTGTTTTCTTTGCACATTCATAGTAAAGACAAGCGTTTCTTTAGGTTTAAGTCAGCCCAGATTAATGTAAAATTAGCGATTGAGGGCGCAAAATATGGACCAGCATGTAAATTTAGGGTATCAACCGCAATTGTTCACTTCTTGAATTCGTCTAGGAACTTAGCAAAGCGGTATCTTTTGCCAAGTTAACTTAAAACAAATTCAGTCTCAACGAATTCTAAAGCTCATAAATTTAAGAGCAGATTTGTTTTTGGTTCAAGTACTAGCCAGTTTCAGATTACGAATAAATTAGTGTGCATTTTTAAAAATAGAAGAATATCAACCTTGCTAGAAGAGTTGGCCAGGCACTAACTAATTTGATTACATGGTTAAGGTATATTTGCACGTATCCACTCTTAATAAATATTTTCTCCAAGTCATTAGGATAAAGCGTAGTGCAGAACTCGAATATTAAAACTTAGATGCACTTTCATAGATACTGATCGGTGAATGTCAGAGTAACCTTATGTAATTCCTAAGAAAAGCAAACTCAATCACCTGGTCAGCTACTTACCTATTGAATTTTTGATTGCCCAGTCATAACGGCTGTGGTAAATAGATTTAGGCTTAAAGAAACACTAAACTCGATCTATGGTGAATCCTATTCGAATCGCGGTCCTAGTTGCTGTCCATAACCGGTGGGAAATGACTGGCAAATTGTTATCAGCGCTAAAGGCTGTTCCTACAGCAATTCAACTTTGTTTACACATTGTAGACGATGGTTCTTCTGATACTACGGCCACTGAATTAGCTAGATTGGCGAACATTACTTACCTTCGAAGAAATGGAAGTTTATTCTGGGCTAGTTCAATGAAACTTGCTCAAGATTCAGTAACTGATCCGGTCGACTACTTTTTGTGGCTTAACAATGATGTAGACCTAGCTCCCGATTTCTTTTCAAGGATTTTGGAGGCTATTGCCAAATTTCCGTCCCGTATTTTGGTTGGTCAAACATCGGATCCAGGCCGTCACCAGATTACCTATGGAGGGATGAGAAGAGTCGGTTTTCATCCACACCGCTTGCAAATTGTTAATGCTCAAGAAAAGTACGAAGTGGCTGATACTTTTTGCGGAAATATAGTCCTTGTGCCCTACGCAATCAATTCCTCTCTTGGCGGTATTGATGGATATTTTGAGCATGGGTACGCAGATTACGACTTTGGGTACCGGGCAAAGAAAATGGGTTATCAAATACGAATTATTCCTGGATTCCTCGGGATTTGCGCAAAAAATGAATTTGATTTAAGCACAAAAAACTTATTTGAAACTTTAAAGCTCGTGGGTTCAAGAAAATATCTTCCTATACGCTCACAAATCCGGTTTTCCAAGCGTCATGGGGGTATTGTGTGGCCGATTTACGTTGCGTATCCTTATCTGCGATTGATTTTGAATATCAAGCGTTTCAGGGCTAATCAAAGAAACGCAGGCTTTTGATTACAGCACTGAATTTTTTGGAAAAATCTCCAGATAAATGATTCCCGTCTGCGTAAACTGGAATATCGTCGATTAAGGCTGGGCAGGATGAATTTATGCAAAGGTAGTCGATTAGATTTAAAAATCGATATTTAAAGGATTCAGAATCTTGCTTTTGTATTTTTACAAACCGTAAAATTTCATTAGGAGTCCCAAAACATTTTCGCATACTCAGATTAGTACCGACACAGTCTTTCAAATTTCCAGAACCCGGTGCAGATGAGATGATTATTACCTTGTCAGAATTAGCTGAATAAAACTTGACTGCTGACCTAAACCCAGTCAGCCATTGGTCGTAACTGCTATTTTCAAACCATTGATCTGCACCACTAGCTACGATAATTGCCGGTCTAGTTCTGGAGATATACTCTTGAACCCAAGTAGCATGATTTGAGCAATCTGTCCTAATCGTGCCATTTTTATTGTATTGAGTAACGTTCCAGGGCAAACAACTACCCTTTGTTAGAATCCTAATCTTCCATCCTGATGGCATAAACTTCACTAAGGCATCCTTGAGGGCGAAAGAGAAAGAATCCCCCAGTAATAAAATCTCTTTTT
>Ga0315905_10005450_pt1 | contig 12964 bp, 9 predicted proteins | sample LakEriMetagenome_5_FD_203522 | JGI IMG/M metagenome (GOLD analysis project Ga0315905, IMG submission 203522) | Freshwater fungal communities from buoy surface, Lake Erie, Ohio, United States - Buoy 4 MA121 | ecosystem: Environmental > Aquatic > Freshwater > Lake | place: USA: Lake Erie, Ohio... | reverse complement strand
GGAAACCGACACTGATCACTGCGAAGCACCAGACTGCCTACCGCCGATGCAATGCCCTTTTCATCACCAGAGTGATCCTTTTAAGGAAGCACGACGTAGCGATGGGGTGTTGATCAACATGTTTCAGGGTCGGCCAGTGCCGATGATATTGCGCCACGAAGACCTACGCCGCGCGGCAAAGGACTGGCGAACATTCAGTTCGGACGCGCCGCTGCGCATCCCGATTCCGTCGGAGGAAAGCGTGCGCACTGTGCGCCAACTTCCTTTAGAGATTGATCCACCCGCACACACCGGCTACCGCGAACTAGCTGAGCCTTTTTTCAACCGCGCCAAACAACCCGAGGTCATCGCCGGAATGGAAGATCTGGTTCGCCGATTGCTTCACGACGCTCTCGGTCGAGAGTCGATCGAGATCGTCCGTGAATTCGCCATTCCCCTGCAGTCGCTTGCGCTTGCCCGACTGGTCAACATGCCCGACAGCGAGGCGGATATTTGGATTGGCTGGGGCACGCATGTCTTTCGCGAAGGCGACGGCACATCAAAAGGTGCGGCGCTGGAGGTTTATTTGAATAGCTTATACGATCGGGACGAGAGTGGCGACGACGATGATTTCTTCAGCGCCATGACCCGTGCAACCTTGCACGGACGCCAACTCACGCGCGAGGAAATGCTTGGTTATGGCAGCATCATGTTTGCTGGAGGTAGGGACACAATGATCAATTCTATCTCGGGGGTGATCGGCCATCTTGCCGCGCATCCTCAGGACCTTGAGTTTCTCCGCGCCGACCCAAGGCGCATCGTCCATGCGGCAGAGGAGTTTTTCCGTGCCATTTCACCAGTGACTCACATCGGTCGCATCTGTCCGGCCGGGACTGAAATCCACGGCGCTTCCGTCGAACCAGGTGATCTCGTTTCTCTTTGTTTTGCTTCGGCTAACCACGACGAGTCGGTCTTCCCGACAGCCGAAGAAATACGTCTTGATCGCAAACCGAACCCCCACGTCGCTTTCGGTTTCGGCCCCCACCTATGCCTTGGCGCTCCTCATGCACGTTTGGTTGTAAGAAGCCTGCTCAAATGCCTCTGCGATCAAGTCGGACAAATCACAACTATCGCTGCCGAGGAAAAAATCGAACGCGAGGAAAAATATCATCGCGCGCTCGCCTACGAATCGCTGACAGTCAGGTTCGCTGCCCCGCGAGAGACCTGAGCATAACCGTATTATTCGAAAAACTCTAAAGTCTTCACCCCGCGATCCAGCAAAATCGTCTCACGGTACCCGGCGGCTTTTGCCAGTTTGATCGCGAGGGAAAAATCGCGAGCCACTTCGCCTGGCGCGTGGGCATCTGATGAAATCACCAGCGGTATTCCCGCTGCGCGCGCCAATTCCAAAAAATCAAAACACGGATAGGCTTCGGCGCAGGGCTTGTGCCAACCGGCGGTGTTGAGTTCGATCGCCGCTCCACTGACGGCAATCGCCTCAATCGCTGGCTCATAAAACCGGCCAAGATCCCCGTCGGGACGATGGCAGAATTTTTTAATCAAATCGGGATGGCCGAGAATTTCGAACAACTGCGACTCCGCCATAGCGGCATATTCTTTCCAATACAAAGACCAGACCTCCTCAACATTCCGCTGGTCCCAGTGACTCAAATGATGGGGATTGTCAAAATCCCACTCGCCCAAATAATGAACGGAACCAATCAGATAATCCCAAGGCCGCAAGCCCCGCAGGTGTTCAATCCAGGAATGACAGCCCGCCAACCAATCGCACTCCAGCCCGGCGCGGATGGGTAGGCGACCTGCGGCATGATCTTTCGCTCTTTGGATCCAGTCGTAATAGCTGGGTAAATCGCTATAAAGCATGCGCCAGTTATCAAAATATCCATGCCCTACAGGCGCATGATCCGAAATCCCGTATTCGCGCAGTCCCGCCGCTATGGCCGCATCGACATATCGCTCGGGATCACCGCTGGCGTGATGACAAAGCGGCGTGTGGGTATGATAGTCAGCGGGCATGGTTTATGGTTGCCGGGAAGGCGCGTTCTTGCTAGCATGTATTTGCGGACGCGACCAGCGTCATGACCTACTAGAATGAAATTTTCGCATGTTCCCAATGTTTTCACGACAGCCCTTGCGCAAAAACTCCGCACTCACCCAAAGCGGATAGTTTTTACCGAAGGCGAGGACTTGCGTGTGCTGCGCGTGGCCGAGCACCTAGTCGCCCAGGAAGTGGTGATTCCGATTCTTCTCGGTGACCGTGACAGAATCCGCGCACTCGCGGTAGAGAATGGCATTTCGCTGCAGTTTATCAATCTGCTGGATCCCTCAAAATCCAAGGAACTACCGCGCTTTGCCGAAATGTTTGAAAAAAGCAGCCGCGCCCGCGGAGTTGACATTAGCGATGCGTCGGAGATCGTCTCCCGCCCGGCGTACTTCGGCGCAATGATGATCCAGTACAACCTGGTCGATGGCTTGATCGGCGGCAACCAATCGCTGCCCGCCAGCCTCTTCCGCGCCCTGATTCAAACAATCAAACCACTGCCTGCTGTGCCCCGAGTCTTCAGTGCAATGATTCTTGTCGCACCGCATTTGCAGCACTTCGGACGCGAGGGCGTATTGTTTCTTGCCGACTGCGGATTGATCAACGACCCCGATGTCGATCAACTGGCCTCTATGGCCATCGAGACCGGAAAACTCGCGCGGCATTATCTCGGTGGCAAACCTCAGGTCGCCCTGCTCAGCCACTCGACCAAAGGATCCGCGCAAACCCCCGCAGCTCGGAAAGTCGCGGCGGCCACAGCGCTCGCCCGATCCATCTCACAGGAAAATTTTCTGGAATTGGAAATCGACGGCGAACTGCAGGCCGACGTGGCAATGGACCCAGCAGCCTCGGAAATAAAACTTCCCGACCACGGTACCCGGCACACTGCGGACGTGCTGATCTTTCCCAATCTTGATGCGGCGCACATTTCGCTCAAGCTGCTGCAACATTGCACCGGAGCCCAGAATTACGGCCAGATCATCATGGGATTGGCCCGCCCAGCGGCGCAAATCCCCCGCACGGCCTCGGAGGAAACAATCTTCGGCACCGCTCTTACTATCGGTTACGAGGCGATCAAATACCACCAACTCTACCCCGACGGCGAGGTTGCGTAAATCTAACGAAAGATACTTTCAGTCAATAACGTAACTCTTCAACACGTCACAAAAATCATGAAAACCAAAATTCTTCTGCCTATAGGCATCCTGATTGCATCGTTCGCCCTGCTTTCCTACAACCCCAATGACGAAAAACCTCCCGCCGGTGCGATGGAGAAAATTGCCGCGGCCCTGCCGGAAAAGGCTTTGGCCAAACCTCAGAAGGCCAGGAAAATACTGGTCTTTTCCGTAACCAAAGGCTACCGCCACGCATCGATCCCCACGGGCAAGGTCGCATTGACGGAAATGGGCAAAAAAACTGGAGCGTTTGAAACGGTGATCTCCGATGATCTCGCCAATTTCGAACCCGATGCAATCAAACAATTCGATGCCATTTGTTTTCTCAGCACCACTAATGACGTGCTGTCGCCCCATCCGCAGGAGTTGAAAAAAATGAGCGAGGACGAGAAAAAAGCTTCGCAGGAAAAACAACTACGCCTGCGCAAAAGCATCATGGATTTCATCGAATCGGGCAAAGGATTCGTCGGTATTCACTCCGCCACCGACACACTTTACGACTGGCCTGAATACGGTCGCATGATCGGCGGTTATTTCAATGGCCACCCCTGGGGAGCCGGGACGGACGTGCAAATCGACGTGGAAAAAGGCCAAGAAAAACATCCGCTAGTGGCGATGTTTGAAGGCCAGAGCATGAATTTCAAGGAGGAAATCTATCAATTCAAGGAGCCCTACAACTCGAAAAACCAGCAAATGCTGCTACGTTTGAATGTTGAAAAATCAGCAAAGGTCGGTGGCGGACGCGCTGACGGCGACTACGGGGTCGCTTGGGCGAAGAATGTCGGCAAGGGGCGTTTGTTCTATTGCTCGCTTGGTCACAACCACGAAATGTACTGGAATCCGAAAATCCTCGGCCACTACCTCGCGGGCATTCAGTGGGCAATGGGCGACCTAAAGTGCGAGGTCAAGCACGATTGATTCATCCAAGTAGCGCGGTCACCGGCTTACCGTGAACATCGGTGAGGCGAAAGTCCCGCCCCTGGTAGCGATAGGTCAGCTTCTCGTGGTTGATGCCTAACATGTGCAACAGCGTGGCCTGTATGTCGTGAACATGAACCGGGTCTTTGCTGACATGATAAGCAAATTCATCGGTCTCCCCGTGACTGTGGCCGGGTTTGAACCCACCGCCGGCACCCCAGATCGTGAAGCCGACACCGAAGTGGTCGCGGCCATGGGCCTTCGGGTTGTTGACATCCCCCTGCACAAAAACAGTGCGACCAAACTCACTAACCCAAAGCACGATGGTATCATCGAGAAGTCCTCGCTGTTTGAGATCACGCACTAGCGCCGCTGCGGGCTGGTCGGTGTCCTTGCACTGGTTTTCTAACTGGTAATTGAGGTTATTGTGCTGATCCCAGCCCGCGTGCATCAACTGCACGAAGCGCACTCCGCGCTCGACCAACTTACGGGCCAGCAGGCAATTGCGGGCGAAGGAACCGTTGCGATTCACATCCGGGCCGTACATTTCCAAAACTTCGGCTTTTTCATTCGATAGGTCGGTCAGTTCCGGCACGCTCATCTGCATGCGATAGGCCATTTCATACTGGGCGATGCGACTATCGATCTCCGGATCGCCGTAACTTTGCATGTGATGAGAATTGAGCGCCGCGAGGTCATCGAGCGCGCTGCGTCGCAGCGATCGACTTATTCCTGCAGGGTTGTTGAGATAGAGCACCGGATCGGCTTCGCTACGAAACCGCACGCCTTGGTATTTCGATGGCAGAAAACCGCTGCCCCAGTAGTAATCGAAAAATAACTGCCCGCAAGTTTTCCCCGCATCAGACGAGGTCATGACTACGAAGGATGGTAGGTCCTGCGACAGGCTGCCCAGTCCGTAAGTCCCCCAAGCCCCGAAACTCGGACGTCCGGGAATCTGACTTCCTGTTAGAAAAAATGTCACCCCCGGCGCATGATTGACGGCTTCGGTGAACATCGAGTCGATAAAACAAATCTCATCGGCGATCGCCCCCGTGTGCGGCAGCAACTCAGACAACCAGCGTCCCGATTTGCCAAATTGTTTGAACGGTTTCAGTGCCGGAAGGATCGGAAATTTCGCCTGTGATGCCGTCATTGTGGACAAGCGGGTATTACCCCTAACAGATGGCGGGAGTTCCTGGTAGCGAAGTTTTTCCAGATTAGGTTTATGTTGGAACAAATCGACCTGTGAAGGTCCCCCGCCCTGCCAGAGCAATATTACGTTTTTTGCCGTAGCCGCAAAGTGTGGCAATCCGGGAAGCGCCGCCATATTGGAGGAAGCGGACGCAAGCAGGTTTTCGTTCAGCAACGAACCCAGCGCAACCGTTCCGATGCCGGTTGCGGACTTTCCGAAGAACTGGCGTCGCGTGACCTGTTGCTGGTGATGGAGAAATGGGTTCATGGATTAGATCATTGACGGGTCATTGCCTCATCGAGGTTAAAAAGATTCAGACACAGATGGGTGAGTGCCGCGAAGGAAACGGGATCAAGAGCGCCGTCGCGTGGACTGGACCCATGGCCCAGCAACTCCGCAGCCGCCTTGGAGTCTGCTTGGAAATTTTTTAAAGAATAACTGAATGATCGTTGCAGAATTTCTTTTTCCCTGGCATCAGGAGCGCGCTGGCAAATCATCAGGAAAGCACTGTCCGCCCAGGATGCGGAGTTGTTAGATTGCGTAATGACGCGTGCGGCGAGTGCACGGGCGCATTCGACCCAGGTGGTATCGTTCATCATCGTGAGCGCATGAAGCGGGGTGCTGGTGATGGAATTTTTCACGACACAGGTACGGCGCGCTGGCATGTCAAACATGTTCCCCGGAGCAACGGTGCGCCGCCAGAATGTGTAGATGCTGCGCCGATAGAGATCGTCGCCTTTCGATAAAGGATAGGTGAAATCGCGCTCCTTGGTGATGGCAAGACCATCCCAAATGCTGGGAGGCTGATAGGGATAAACCGGTTTCCCATACAATCGTGGTTGCAATAATCCACTGGTGGTCAATGCAAGGTCGCGCAGGAAAAGTGAGGATAAGCGGAATCGCGAGGCCCTGGCACAGAGTTTATTTTCCGGATCTCTCTCCAATAGCGCGGCTGTGACCCGCGAAGATTGACGGTAGGTGGCGCTGGTGACAATCAGCCGGTGCATGTGTTTAACATCCCAACCGCTCTCTCGAAATTCCATCGCCAGCCAGTCGAGCAATTCCGGATGCGTCGGAGCGTCGCCCTGCAGTCCGAAGTTTTCCGAACTTTTCACCAGACCATGACCGAAATATAGTTGCCAGATGCGGTTAACCTGAACTCGGGCGGTCAGAGGGTTTTCAGCACTGACCAGCCATCTTGCAAGGCCCAGACGGTTTTTTGGCTGATTCTGTGGCATTGGCGGAAGAACAGCCGGAGTATTGCTGCTCACTTCTTCGAGCGGCATTTCATAACTGCCGCGGCTATACACATGGGTCTTTCGCGGCTGTGCGTCCGACATGACCATGACCCTGGGCAGAGCCTCGGCCATGGCTTTTTTTTGCGCCTGCAATTGATTTTGTTCTGTCCGCATCACACGAAAGGCACCAGTGATGTCAAGTTCGATCAATGCCTGACGAAGTTTATTTTTCTCCTCATTTGACCTATCCGCAGCAGCCTTGGAAAAAATTGTTAGAATATCGGGTTTGAGTGGTTTCAGCATTTCCTTCTTGAGGGGAAACCGCGACGGACTCACCAAGACGCGGAAATGTCCAAACATGTGAGCATCGTGCTGCGATTGGAATTCCAGAACCACCGTCAACGGTGCCTTCGGGGTGCAGCGCAACGGGTATTGTAATTGCAGCGACAGCTGATGAGGTTTTTTGACATCAGGGTGATAGGCCCAACCGCTGTTTGGGTCGTCGTCAAAGATGCCGGCGAGATCAAAGCTCTCCTGCGTGAAATCTGCAGCGAAAAATGAGGCTCGCATCTCTTTTTCACCTTGTTTCATTGTTAACTTGGAGAGCAGTGAATTTCCCGATCCAGCTCGTCCCGACCCGCCTTCAGGAAATCGTGCGTCCGGAATCATTTCAAAACGAAGGCCCGAAATGTCAGCATCGGGAAATGCAAGCTGGATTGTGTAACTACATTTGGCTGGCTTTTCTCCCCCGGAAATAATCGAGTGATCGTTTTCAGTGGAGAGCACCACGCCGTTGGTGGCTTCCATCGACAGCGGCGCGATAACGGACCACTCGGGCTCGGTTATATCGAGCAACTCCGCTTCAGCCGCAGCAAGAACGGCATCGACGTCGAGATCATCCTTCACTCGCTTTTCCTGTTCACCCAGCTCACTGATTTTTTTGTCGAGGGCATCCAACTGTTGCATCTGCTCCTCATTGCCCGTGCTGATCCAGGGGTCGGCGACTCGATAGGGCCCACCTTGGGGGGGCATTCCGGTTTCCGGCACGTTATTGAAGAATGCCATCATCGAGTAGTAATCTTTCTGTGTCAGCGGATCATACTTATGATCATGGCACTGCGCGCAGGCGATGGTCAGGCCCAGCCAGTTGGTCACTGTGACATCGACGCGGTCAAACAGAATCACATTGCGTTGCTCTTCGGGTATCGCTCCCCCTTCGCCGTTCAACAAGTGGCAGCGATTGAATCCGGTTGCGACTTTTTGCATTCTCGACGAATCGGGCAATAGATCACCGGCAACTTGCCAGATAGTGAACTGGTCAAAAGGCATGTTGTCGTTAAAAGCCTTGATCACCCAGTCGCGCCAGACGTGCTGGTTGTTGTCGCCGTCGGCCTGGAATCCATTACTGTCGGCATAGCGCGCGGCATCCAACCAAGGCAGTGCCATACGTTCCCCGTAATGGGGGCTTGCCATCAGGCGTTCAACGTTTTTATCATACGAATCGATGGACTGGTCTTGCAGAAATGCACTCAGTTCCTCCTGCGAAGGCGGTAAGCCTGTTAGATCGAAAGTCAAACGACGCAGCAGAGTGGTCTTATCAGCCTCTGGCGAGGGACTGAGATTTTCCTGGTCGAGGCGGGCGGCGACAAAAGCATCGATGGGATTCCTAACCCATGCGGCATTTACTGGGACCGGCGGCGCGCTTCTTTGCGGAGCGACAAAAGACCAGTGTGGTTCGTACACCGCGCCTTCGTTGATCCAGCGTGTAAGAATTTCGATTTGGGGCTGGTCGATCCGATGCACTGCCTCCGGCGGCGGCATTATCTCATCGGGATCGGTGCTCGTAACACGCTTGATTATTGCGCTGGCGGCGGCATTACCCGGCACGATGGCGACTTCGTCGCGTTTTTGATCCAGGGCGCTCTCGGGGGTGTCGAGCCGCAATTCACCTTTGCGCTGTTTGGCATCGAAACCGTGACAGGAAAAACAATTCCCGCTCAGAATGGGCCTCACATCACGATTGTAAGAGACCGGTGCCGCAGTCGAAAGACCATGACATGTCACGCACACAATGATGATTAAAAAGCTTTTCACTCGCATGAAATATACGGCTTCGTTGGCGAATTCCTTGCGAAAAATCAAGAAAATCACCCCTGTTGCCATTCGTGGAGGGCAGCACCCAGAAACGGGAGCAAATCGGTTGCGATCAGCGAGTGCTGTGACTGCCGACCTTCGGATATAGCAAGTTCGGCAGTTCGCCCGCACAGCCAGGCACCGCAACACGCCGCAGCCAGTGGCTGCATGCGCTGACCAAGCAGGGCGCCGATGACCCCCGAAAGCACGTCTCCCATGCCGCCGCTCGCCATTCCGGCATGGCCGGTACTGTTGTAATAGAGGTCAGAACCTCGCTGCATCACCAGGGTTCGCGCGCCTTTCAAGAGCAGCACGGAAGGATTGTGCTCGGTGAAATAACCGCAGCCGACCTCGCGACCTCGACGCGACGATTCTGGTGCCAACCGTGCAAATTCACCAGGATGCGGGGTGAGCACATGACGCGCCTGCAACAGATGGTGCGCCTGATTTGCGGCGATTGCATTCAGCGCGTCGGCATCAATCACACCTGGACAAGAGCACGATTCCAATGCGGCGGAAAATCGAACAAATTCAGTTTTATCCATCGCACCAAGCCCCGGCCCCCAGACACATGAGGAAAACAGTGAGAAATCAATCGACTCCCAGTCGGCAAAGGATTTTACCATCAATTCCGGACAGGCCCGCGAAACCACCGCGGCATGGATAAAGTCGCCTACAAACAAAGTAACCAAACCCGCACCGCCGCGCAATGCTGCCGTAGCCGCCAGCAATGCAGCTCCCTCCATGCCAGGCGAACCGGCGATGATCGCCACCCGTCCCGCCTGACCCTTGTGGAAATCGTGCGCCCGCAGCGGCAACGACCGAGGAAACGAGCGCGGACAAATCATCCGTGATCCCGAATCCTCAGAGCCGATTTCAAGACCATCAAGCGTGATCAGTTCCAGTCGGCCCACATGATTGACAGCAGCGACGGCAAGCAATCCGCATTTTGGCGCACCGAGGGTGATCGTGAAATCGGCAATCACCGCGTCGCCACAGATAGCACCGCTGTCTGTATTCAGCCCGCTGGGGAGGTCCACCGCAATCACCGGCGCCGCATGCTGCAAGCGCAGTTCATTGATTTCGCGAACGGCGGCCAGCACCGGATCGCGCAATTCACCGCTGCTACCACTACCCAACAAACCATCGAGAATCACCATCGGCCCGTCCACCGCAAGGAGCGAATATTTTTTGTCAGGAAGCTCGCGCCGTTTTTTCCTTGTCAGCACCGCCCATTCCACTTCGGGAAACGCCAACCTCAATTCGATGCGCCAGCCGAGTTCCTGCAAATGCCGCATCGCCACAAGGGCATCCGCGCCGTTGTGGCCTTTGCCGATAAAACCAACCAGCAATCCTGGCCGGGGAAAAAACTTTCTCACCGTCGCCGCGATACCTGCGCCCGACTGCTCCACCAAATTCTCCTCAATAACACCGCGGGAAAATGCATTCCCCTCGATCTCCCTCATTTGCTTGGTGGTAACGGCCTTCATAGAAATTCCCCCCGTCCGCAGCGAGATAAGCATTGCCTTTAAGGGTCAAGAACTTGCTCAGACCTTCTCTTTTTCCTCGAGATACCGGCCCACCCAGCCGATGTCATAATGGCCGCTGACAAAATCGGGGTGGTTGAGGATTTCGAGTTGAAAAGGAATTGTGGTCTTGATACCGCGGATCATGAATTCTGACAAAGCGCGCTTCATGCGGGCGATGGCGATTTCCCGGGTTGCGGCGGTGACGATCAGCTTGGCGATCATCGAATCGTAGTACGGAGGCACCGTGTAGCCGGAGTAGACATGGGTATCGACGCGCACGCCCTTGCCACCTGGGGCATACCAAAGATCGATTTTGCCTGGGCTAGGGGTGAAATTGTTGTAGGGGTCTTCCGCGTTGATACGGCATTCGATCGAGTGCCCGCGGGGTTTTGCATCCAAAACATGTTCTGACAGCGGCATGCCGGCCGCGATGCGAATTTGCTCCTTGATCAGTTCGCAGCCCATTACCTCCTCGGTCACTGGATGCTCGACCTGGATGCGGGTGTTCATTTCCATGAAGTAAAAATTCTCACCTGCGGCATCGACGAGATATTCGATGGTGCCCGCATTTTCGTAGCCGATAGCCTTAATCAGGTTCACCGAGGCCTCACCCATGCGTTTGCGCAGCGACGGAGTCATGAGCGGCGATGGACACTCCTCGATGATCTTCTGGTTGCGGCGTTGCATCGAGCAGTCGCGCTCACCGAGATGGAGGAAATTGCCATGGGTGTCCGCGATGATTTGAAATTCGATGTGATGGGGATTAAGCACCAATTTTTCCAAATAACATTCACCATTGCCGAAACAGGACATTGCTTCGTTGGAGGCAGCGACGAAGAGGGAATGGAAATCTTCTGCACGAAAACAAGGGCGCATGCCACGACCTCCACCGCCGGCAGTGGCCTTGATCATTACCGGAAAGCCTATCTCGCGAGCCTTGGCCAGGGCTTCATCGGCATCGACGATGATGTCCGATCCAGGGGTGATCGGCACGCCATTGGCTGTCGCATTGGCGCGGGCCGTGGCCTTGTCGCCCATCATCGAAATCACCTTGGCGGAGGGACCGATGAACTTGATTCCCGACGATGTGCAGATTTCTGCGAAACGAGCGTTTTCCGATAAAAATCCGTATCCTGGATGAATCGCCTGCGCGCCGGTGATTTCACAAGCCGCGATAATGCGGTCGATCTTCAAGTAACTTTCCTTCGAAGGGCCCTTGCCGATGCAAACGGCTTGGTCGGCCAGTTGCACGTGCATCGAATCGACATCGGCCTCGGAATACACAGCGATCGATTCCACTCCGAGTTCGCGGCAGGCGCGAATGATACGCAGGGCAATTTCACCGCGGTTGGCGACAAGAACGCGTTCGAACATGATCGGTTTGGCAGGCAAAGGATTAGGAAATTCGGAACAGAACATCGCCAAATTGCACCGGATGACCGTCCTGGGCCACCGCAGCGATGATGACGCCTGATTTTTCCGCCTTAATTTCATTCATCACCTTCATTGCCTCGATAATGCACAGCGTCTGGCCGACACTCACGGCATCGCCGACCTTGACGAATTCCGCAGCATCAGGGGATGCCCTGTGATACAATGTTCCCACCATCGGCGAGGTAATTTCCGAGCCCGAAGCAACAGCTATCGGCGCAGCGGGAGTAGCGGCGGCAGGAATTGCAGCGGCCTGTGGGGCAAACTGGGGAGCGGAAAGCGCGTTGCGCAGCGTCTCGAGATCGGCTCCTTTTTTCAGGCGCAGATGCACCCCGTCGGCTGTGGTCATGTCGAAATAGGAAAGTTCATGTTCCTGCATGAGTTCCACGATTTTGCGGATTTGATCGAGTTCCACGGTGATGATGTGTTGTGATTAAGTCAAGTGGGCTTGTTGCAGCGGAAAACTGACTTATTTCACAGGCATGGTCAAGCCGTGAATGCGACGATTGCGCAAAAAAATCTCCGCTGTCACGACGAAATCATCCGCACAAAACCGCCGCAACGAACTGATTGTTAGCAAGATATCATGCAAAACCAGACTGTCTCGATTTCGCAGCGGCACAGCCAATCGATATTGACAGCAAGTGCGAATTCGAGGAAAAGCAGCCAGCACGATGGCCAAAGGGGTGAAACTCAAAGATATCGAAGCGGGACTTTTCGTGCCGACGGATTATTTTCGCAGGGTCGGCAAGCAGGAGATTTTTCCCGGCGATGCCCCGCTGGAAGTTGATCTTGGCTGCGGCGACGGCGCTTTTTTACTTGCAATGGCCCGGCAATTTCCCGAACGAAATTTTCTGGGCGTCGAGCGGCTGTTGGGACGCGTCCGCAAAGTCGCGCGCAACATCAGCCGAGCGGGGTTGACGAATTGCAAAGTCCTGCGACTGGAAAGCAAATACACCATCGAATGGCTTTTGGAAAAGCATAACATCCAGCGCCTGCATTTGCTGTGTCCGGACCCTTGGCCCAAAGCGCGGCACCATGAACGCCGCTTGGTTCAACAGGATTTCCTTGGCTCGCTCTGGAATGCGCTGGAACCAGGTGGCGAGTTTCTATTTAAAACCGACCACGACGAATACTACGAATGGGTCTGCGAGCAAGTCACCCGCTTCGGTCGTTTCACATGCGAGCCTTGGCAGGAGAATGATTTCTTTTACCCAAAGACGGATTTTCAATTGCTCTGGGAAAGCCAGGGAAAAGTTCTGCAATGCCTCCGCTGCATGAAAAACAAGTGATGAATCCCTCACCCA
>Ga0315905_10005449_pt1 | contig 12966 bp, 9 predicted proteins | sample LakEriMetagenome_5_FD_203522 | JGI IMG/M metagenome (GOLD analysis project Ga0315905, IMG submission 203522) | Freshwater fungal communities from buoy surface, Lake Erie, Ohio, United States - Buoy 4 MA121 | ecosystem: Environmental > Aquatic > Freshwater > Lake | place: USA: Lake Erie, Ohio... | reverse complement strand
TGCCTTTGCCACGTCTGTAGCGCTCGCCGCAGCTTCCTGCAGCATGGAGATGAGGTCCATTGTCATGTGTTTTTCAGTGCTTGGTGTTGTTTTGGTGTGACGTGCTGCCGCCCGCAGTCAAGCCACGGTCACGGCAGCAAAAGTTTCCGAAATCAATGATGCGCTTCTTCCCCGTGCTCCTCGTCGTGCGTCGTCGAAAGCTTGATGAAGACCGCATTCAGCAGCGCAAACACCATCCCCTGCAACACCCCAACCAGAATCTCCAGAAGGAAAAACGGAATCCGCAGCAGCACGCTGCAAATGAAATCCACCGCCGCATTCCCCGTCTGCACCAAGGTCGCCATCGTGTGCAGCAGGTTCTCGCCTGCAAAAACGTTCCCATACAACCGCAGCGACAAGGTCATCGGACGGAAAATAATCGAAATCACTTCAATCACCCCCACCACGATAAAGATCGGCATCAATCCATACTTCATCGCCCCCTTCAATCCACCCTTCGGCCCGAACGTGTGATTGATAAACCCACCCACCCCAAGTTCCTTGATCGTGATCACAAACCACACCACCAGCGAAATCAGCGCGATCCCAATCGTCATGTTCATGTCCGCAGTCGCCGGACGCAGCAAAGGCGCTTGACCATGCCCATCAGGCCCCACTCCCAAAACAAAAATTGACCCCACACCAGGCAGCAAGCCAAACCAGTTGGCCACCGTAACAAAAATAAAGATCGTCGCCAGCAACGGAAACGCCTGCGGCGCAATCTTCGGCCCCACGATGTTCTCCACCTGCTTGTAAAGAAACTCGACCACCAACTCGAGAAAGTTCTGCTGCTTACCAGGCACCGACTCCACCTTCTTCATCGCCCCGCGCACGAACCACAAAATCAATCCCACCACAATCAACCCCACAAGGACAGAATTCGTAATGTAAGACAGAACCCCATCCCCCGCAAACAACCCCTTCGCGTCCGGATCCACTCCATGATGGCCTCCATGACCGCCCTCATGCGCTCCCTCCCCGTGCGCTGCAGCAGCGTCGGACAGTACGGAAATAATGGATGTCAGAAATACGGAATCAGCCAGCATGGCACTGCATTTTAGGGAAGTCCGTCGGCCTCTGGGGGAACGCCAATTGTCCTTCCGGGTGAAGTTCGACGGTTCTATCCCACCGACGCCGCACGCGCAAGGCTAATTTGTGAAATTTTTCACAAGCGGCTGCAAGCCTTGATTTATCAAGCACCGGACGGTTTATGAATCACCGTTCCTTTACCCCTTAAACCTGTTTTTCACCGGCCTCTCACCGCTGCGTCGCACCAGGAACACTCTCGAAAAGCGGACTCGCCTTCCGCACCGACTGCTGCACTCCCCATCCCAGCGGCACCGCCACCGCCAGCCACGAAATAATCAGGATCATCACACGCATATCGAAATCTCAGGCTCAGGCTGTCGGACTCACATGATACTCGGCGCGCACCGGGCGCACCAAAAGGTTCGCCACCAGTCCAATCCCCAGCAGCACACACATCAGATAAAACGTCCCGTTGTATGCCTCAGCCTTCGGTACCCCAGCCGCCACCCGACTCGCATACAATCCGTTGATCAACGACGGCCCGATCACCGCCGCCATGCTCCACGCCGTAATCAGCCGCCCGTGAATCGCGCCCACCTGATACGTCCCGAACAGATCCCTCAAATACGCCGGAATCGTCGCGAATCCAGCCCCGTACATGCTGATAATCAACGCTGTACACACCAAGAACAACGTCCGGTTCCCCGTCTGCTGCGCCCACGGCAGGGTCGCATACAACGCCGCCCCAAGCACAAAATAAATGCAGTACACCACCTTCCGTCCCGTCAGATCCGACACCGACGACCACACAAACCTCCCGCCCATGTTGAATATACTCAGCAGCCCCGCAAACCCTCCCCCCACCACCGCCGACACCCCGAACATGTTCTGCAGCATGTCGCTCGCCAACCCCAGCACCCCGATCCCCGCACTCACATTCATGCACAACACCACCCACAACAGCCAGAACTGCGGGGTCCGCCACGCCCGGTCCACCGAAACACTCGCCGTCGTCACCAGCTTCGACTCCGTTTCCTTCGGCACCCAACCCTCAGGCTTCCAACCCGCCGCAGGCACCCGCACCATCACCGCCCCAAACAACATGAACCCACTGTAAATCATCGCCATCAGCGTCAGCGCCACCTGCGCCCCAGTATCCGCTCCCTCCCCAAACCGCTTCATCAACTCCAGCGCCAGCGGTGCCCCCACCAGCGCCCCTCCACCAAATCCCATGATCGCCATTCCCGTCGCCATCCCCGGCCGGTCCGGAAACCACTTCACCAGCGTGCTCACCGGCGCAATATACCCCAGCCCCAGCCCGATCCCCCCCAGAACCCCATATCCCCCCAGCAGCAGCGGCAGCGACTGATACCGCACCGCCAGCGCCGCCAGCAGCAACCCGCCGCAAAAACACAACCACGACACCAGCATCGTCTTCCGCGGCCCGCTCCGCTCCACCCACTTCCCGAACACCGCCGCGCTCAGCCCCAGCATCACCAGCGCAATCGAATACGCCACCTGCACCTGCGGCACCGTCACCCCCAGCTCAGCCGCCAGCGGCTTGTTGAACACGCTGAAAGCATACACCTGACCAATGCACATGTGCACCGCAATCGCCGCCGGTGGCACCAGCCAGCGGTTGAACCCCGCCCGCGCTTCAGTCGCCGCACGCCCTAACCATCTGTCTGCTGAAAATCCCATACGTCCCGTCATGATGCGTACCGCATCCCCGCATGTCAGCAAAAAAACGCCCGTTTCCCCCGTCCCCCGCCAGCAATCAGGCAGCACTTCCACCCAACGGACACCATCACTCCGGCAATCCCTCCAGATCCGCCGGCAGCACCATATTGTCTTTCGCCACCTCGGCTTCCATCAATCCCCTCAACTCCGCCACTTTTTCAGCATGCTCCCGCGAAACCTCGCGCTTCTCTAACGGATCCTCCCCGACCCGGAACAGCTGCACCTTCCCTTTGTTCCCCACAATCAGCTTCCACTCTCCACGCCTGAGCGACCTCTCCCCCTTCTTCGCAATGTAAATACTCCGCTCCGCCACCGGCTCGCCAGACTTCAACCCATCCCACTGATTCACCCCATCCCACCGCGGATCCCCCTCCGGCTTCCGGTGAATCATCGCCGACATCGTCGGCAGCCAGTCCACCGCATGCATCGGCACCGTGTACTTTCCGGGCCGCAGCACCATCGGCCAATTCACAAACGCACACACTCGCGTCCCTCCCTCGTACAAGGTCCCCTTCTCCCCCCGCAGCGGATCATTCTCACTGTTCAGCGGCGAATCCCCCACCTTCCCCGCATACGCATTCTTCAGCGACTCAATCCCTCCATTGTCACTCGTGAAAATCACCAGCGTGTTGTCCCGCTGCTTCGTCTCCTCCAGCGCCGCCACCATCTCCCCAATCTTCGCATCCAGCTGCGAAACCATCGCCGCCATCCGTAGCCGCGACTCATGCCGCACCGGGTCAGCATCAAACTTCACCCCGGCATACCGCTCCTTGTACTCCGCCGGCGCATCCACCGGCGTGTGCACCGCGTGAAATGCCACATACAGAAACCACTGCGGTTCCTTCGCACGAATCACCCGCAACGCCTCCGCCGCCACCAGTTCCGTCGCATTTCCCTCCTCACGGAACAGTTTCCCGTCCCGATGCCACGTGTCCTTGTACACAGATCCCTCACGGTAAAAATGCGTCCAAGGATCCGCCGCCCCCGTCAGGGTCCCGTAACTCGTATCAAACCCGTACGCATTCGGCACCCACTCCGGCCGCGCCCCCAGATGCCACTTCCCGCACTGGTGCGTCCGGTACCCATGTGCCTTCAGAAACGACGCCATCGTCAGGGTCCCCAGCGGCATCGCCCGCAAATTACTCGGAGCCAATGCCTGCGGCCCAAACCTCCCTGGATACCGCCCGCTCATCAGCGCCGTCCGCGTCGGCGTGCACACCGGCTGCACATAATGCTGATCCAGCTCCACCCCGCCCTTCACCAACCCGTCCATCACCGGGGTCTTCCCAAACCCGCCATGCCATCCCACATCTCCCCACCCCAGATCATCCGCCACAATCAAAAGAATATTCGGCGGGCGCGATTCACCACGAACCGCCACTGCTCCACTCAGCAGCACCAATAACAGATAACAGCACTTCTTCATAAACATGTCAGGGCTCCGCCCCCGCGGAAAACACCATGCTGAATCCCAGCCGGAATGTCTCGCCCTTTTTCACCACCACCACACTCGGCTCACCACGCTTCATCGCCGCCCGCCCGAACGGATTCGCCACCATCAGTCCATAATCCCTATTGTGCCACCACGACGCCCTGAAATTGTCAGGATCCGGCACCACCCTCACCCCCGCACGCACGCCGCCCACCACCCCGGAATACTCGCACCACTCCGCCTCCTGCCCCCACGTCTCCGCCGCCGATTCCTTCCCGCCACTGCTCCGAATCATCCCGCCACTCCGCTCCGCCAACCCACTCGCCACCCGCACCCCGAAACCCATCTCCTCCTGATCCCCAAACCGGAACCCGTCCACCAGCGGCCTCACCTCCGCCTTCCACTCCAATCGCATCTCCCTACCCGCATCCCTAACTACAATCCGGTTCACCATCCGCGCAAATTCGCTCCCGTCCGCCTTCACCATCGTCGACTCGCCTACAAATCGCACCGCCCCCTCCACCACCGCCGGCCCTTCCACAAACCGATCATGCCGGATCACCGCACGATTCCGCCAGTAATCCTCCCCGGAAACATCCCCGAACCCTAGCCACACCCCCGGATGCATATCCGCATGGTCCACCGGCTCTCTTCCCTCCACCGGAGGAAAACCCCGCGTCACCAGCACGCCGCCAGGCGTTCGCAGATTCGCAAAGAACGGCCGCCTCACCACCGCATGCCCAAAGTGAAACTCACCCGCCACCGTCTCCCCTCTCATCAACTCAACCCGCCCCTCACCCATCCGGAAACTCAGCGCTCCCGCCGCCTTCGCCTCCCCGCCGCCTGTCTCCCGCTGCGTCAGCAGCCACGCCGCAATGTCCGCCACTTCCTTCGCTCCTAGCAACCCTCCCTGCGGCGGCATCGGCGAAACCTTCAAGGTCTCGTGCTTCGTGATCTCCCCCTCCGGAATCTCCACCGTCTTCCCTCCCGCCACCCCCAACCGCACCACTTTCCCTGTCGACAGCAGCATCCCGAAATGGGCCTTCCCGCCCGCCTCCACCACGTGCGCCGCATAACCCTCGGTAATCACCGCGTTAGGATCCAGCATCGACCGCACTACTCCCTTCGCATCCATCCGGCTGCCCAATCCGCTCAGGTCCGGCCCGAAATTGATCCCTCGCCCCGCCACCCGGTGACACGCCGCACAGCCCGCCCCATGGAAAAACAACGCGCCCCCGCGCCGCACATTCGCAACACCCATTGCCGCCAGCGCCTTCTCCTCCGTCGTCGCCACCTCCGGCATCGCCAGCGCCGCCGGCCGGATCACCACAAAATAATTCGCCTTCGGCCCCCTCGCCTGCCCCGCCAGATTCCCCCCCAGCGTCACTTTCCCAGCAGGAAACTCCCTCGACCACAGCCGAAACTCGGTGTCGCCATTCCCCACTTTCAAATCCGTGTCCGCAAACTCCCGCATCCACGCAGGGCGCTCCCGGATCCGTTCGTCATACCCCACCATCACCGTCGCCGCCACCGGCAGCTCAAATGTCAGGAATCCCTCCCCTCCCGACGCATCATCCTCATTCGCCAGTCGCAGCAGACAACTCCCGTCCACCAATGCCGGCACGTCCCCGAACCGATACGGCCTGTCCGTATAACAAAGCGCCCCCTTCCGCAGCTCACCCACCGCTACCCCGCGCCCGCTCTCAACCTTCACTTCATCCACCAACGGATAAACCTCCGCCGTCTCCTCCACCGCTTCCGCCCTCTCCGCCCGCCCCCGCTTCCCCATCCCCAATTGCGCCACCACCCTGACATTCTCATCCCCATCACCCGCCAGCCGCGCCAGCATCCCCCCATCCGCCTCGCCAAGATCCAGCAACCCCAGCAACCCACCACAGCGCACCCAGGCCCGCACATCCCCCAGCATCCCCCTCAGCACTGCCGCACCTCCCAGATCCCGCAAACACCGCCACGTCGCAAAATACGTCAGTCGATCCCGCTCCACCGCCGCATGCTCCACCAGCAGCGGCACCGCCGCCGCCAACCCAGCTTCCCGCACCGCCAGCACCGCCGCCAGCCGCAGTCTCGGATCTTCTTCCTTCAACGCCCCCGGCAACACCCGCATCAGTTCAGCCGATTTCAGAAACCCCAGCACTCTTAGGCTCTGCAGTCGCTCCTCCATAGCCGCTCCCTCCTTCAGATAGCGCCCCGCAAATTCCCGAGGCCCCACCCCCGCCCGCGCCATCCCCCACATCACCCACATCGCCGCCGTCCGCGACAACTTCCCACCATCCAGCGCCCCACGCATCTCTCCCGTCACCGACGCCCCGCGCCTCACCAGTTCATCCTGCGCCGCCACCCGACGCACCGGCAGTACGCCATCAAACTCTCCTATCAACTCTCCGACCGTCATCTCCCCCATCCGCTTCCTCGACAACGGCCGCATCGCCGCCGCCCCTAGCGGCATCACCCGGAACACCCGACCCTCGTTGCTCATCTTCCCCATCTTGTCCCACTCCACCCCGTACCCGCTGCCCCATCCTGTCACGTACAACCCGCCATCCGGACCCACCGCCATGTCCACCGGCCGGTAAAGCGCCTCCCCGCCCCTCACAAAATCCCCCCACTTCCCGCCCTCAGGCACCATCAGCGATCCATCCCACGACGGCCGAAACACCTGCGTCCGCTTCAGCAGCCAGTCATTCACCAGAAACACCCCGCGCCACGCCGCCGGCCACGTCGGAACATCCACAAACACCACCCCGGTCCCGCTCCCCTGAAACACCGGCCCGCTCACCGGCACCGTCGGCAGATGCCGCTCCCCCGTCCAATGCGTGCTCCACCCATGCGACCACCCGTACTCCGCTCCCGCGAACGGCATCAGCAATCGATCCCCCTCATTCTGATCCTGATCCACCGTCAGCCAGTCAAACTCCCCGCTGAACGCCAACCCATACGGATTCCGACACCCCCGCGCCACAATCTCCAGCCCAACCCCCATCTCACCACACCGCAGAATCCCTCCCATCCGACCCCAGTCATCCGCAGGATCCTGATAGGCCGCCCGATACTCCGCGGCCGCAAAGGTCTGCACCGGCGGCATCTCCAGAGCCCCCGCAGGCCCCGCTTCACCCCACAACTCCCGAAACGCCCGCGGAGCAACCCGCCACGGCTCATCCGCCTTTATCTCCTTCAGCGCCACCCCGCGGCTGTTCCCCTTGCTCATGTAAAGCCGCCCGTCCGGAGCCCACGTCAACCCATGCAGCCCATGCTCGATGTTCCCCAGATCCGTGAACACCCTCACATATTCATCCGCCCGTCCGTCCCCGTCACGATCCCGCACTACCGTCAGATCCGGCGCATTCGCCACCCACAGATCCCCACCATGCCACGCCATCCCCTGCACACAGTTGAACCCTCTCGCAAACACCACAGATCCATCCGCCTCCCCATCCCCATCATCGTCCGTCAGCCTCACAATCTCATCCATCGGGGTCTCCACCCGCGGGCTCCGGTACTGCGGCCCCTGACTCACATACAGCCGCCCCTCCCCATCAAACGCCAGCGAACACGGATTCCGCACCATCGGCTCCTTCGCCACCACCCGCACCTCAAACCCATCCACCACCGCCGGCAGCGCCGCCCGATCCGCACCCCGATCCTCAAACGCACCTAACACCACGCCCGGTCCACCCAGCATCGCCACCACCGTCACAATACACTTCATACCCGCCATCATCACGAAACCAGGCTCCTCCAGTCAAGCCCCGATCCCCCATCCCTCAAGCCCACGCCGCCCTCAGGCACCTCAGAAAATTCCCGCTCTGAATCCCCTCAATGTCATCACTCCCATACCCACGCGCCCCCAGCAGTTCCGGCAACCGCCGCAACCCATCAATCGAATCCAGATCCATCGGGGTCTGCTCGGTCCCGAACGCCCCGTCCAGATCCGTCCCGACCCCCACATGCCGCGCATTCCCCGCCAGCTGACAGTAGTGATCAATGTGATCCACCAGCACCTCCAGCCGCAATCCCGCACTCTCCGGCGTCGTCCGCCCCCGCTCCCACCCCGGCACCATCATCCACCCATCCAGCGCCACCCCCACCACCCCACCCCGTTCCTTCAACGCCAGAAACTGCTCATCGCTCAACTGCCTCTGATCCGGCACCAGCGCCCGCGCATTGTGATGACTCGCCCACACCGGCCCCTCATGCCACGCCATCGCCTCCTCAAAACACTGATCACTCAGATGCGTCACATCTAACACCATCCCCAGCCGCCCGATCTCCCGCAGCAATTCCCGCCCCCGCGCATTGAATCCCCCAGTCGTCGCCGTCCCCTGCGCATATACCCCCGGCCCGTAATGCGCCGGCCCGATCGCACGCAATCCATACTCCCACGCCCGCTCCAGATGCCCCACCGTAATCAGCGAATCCGCTCCCTCCAGACTCAGTACATAACCAATCGGCAGCCGCGCCGTCTCCGGATCATCACACCCAGCCCACCGCGCCAGATGCGCCTCCAATCCCGCCGCATCACGGATCATCACCATCTCCCCAGCCTCCTCCATCGCACGGTACCACGCCAGTTGCGCCTGCGTCATCGCCCACGCCTGCGGTGCCGACCGCCAGCCAGACACCGGACTCCACGCATCATGCTCCACCCTCGCCAATTGCGTCGCCACACACAACCCAACCCCAGCCCGCTTCATCTCCGGCAGCGTCACCGTCCCCCGTCCCCGACCAGCCTTGTCCCGCAGATGCGCCTCCGTCCTCCGCACTTCCTCCAGCGGCAACCTCAGGTCCCGGTTCCACTCCACCGCATTCAACGCAAGGTCGAGATGCACATCGAATATCAATGGTGACTTCATGACTCAAAGCAGCGCGTTCACCAGCAGCGTGAACCCCAATCCGGCAAGCCCGATGATCGTCTCCGTCACCGTCCACGTCCTCAGGGTCTGCCCCACCGTCAACCCAAGGCTCTCCTTCACGATCCAGAACCCGCCGTCATTCAAATGCGACAGAAACAGCGACCCGCACCCGATCGAAATAACTAGCAACTCCCGGTTCAGCTCCGGATGACTCGCCAGCAGCGGCCCCATCACCCCAGCCGCCGCCGTGATCGCCACCGTCGATGACCCCGTCGCCACCCTGATGAACGCCGCCACCAGCCACGCATACAGCAACGGCGGCAGATGCATCCCCGCCGCCGCCGCCCCCATCGCATCCGCCACCTTCGCCTCCCGCAACACCCTCGCAAACCCGCCACCAGCCCCGATCACCAGCACCGACATCCCCACACTAGCCACACTCGTCTCCGTGAACTTCAGAATCTCCACACGGCTGAACCCGCACGACCGCTGAAACAAAAACCCCGCAGCCACCACCGCCAGCGCCAGCGCAAACACAGGATGCCCCACCGCCGTCAGAAAACCGAACACCGCCGGATACCCGTGCCCCCACAACTCCGCTCCAGTCGCCAGCAGCATCAGCACCACCGGCAGGCAGATCACAAACAGCGTCACCCCGAACCCAGGCTTCGGCCGCTCCACCGGCCTCTCCACCGCCATCACCGGGGCCTCCGCCGTCACCCGCTTCACAGCCATCCGCGCAAACAACGGCCCAGCCACCGCCGCCGTCGGCATCCCAATCAGAAATCCCCAACCCAGCACCGCCCCAGTATTCGCACCCAGCGCCGCTATCGCCGTCACCGGCCCAGGATGCGGCGGCATCAACCCGTGCATCACCGACAAAAACGCCAGCAGCGGAATCGCCAGCATCAGAAACGGTCGCTTCGTCTCCCGCGACAAGGTCGCAATCACCGGCAGCAACAGCAGCAACCCCACCGCAAACCACGTCACCAACCCCACACTAACCGCCAGCGCCGCCACACACCACCCCACCCGCTTCGGCCCGAAAAACGCACTGAACCGCGCCGCCAGCACTTCCGCCGCCCCGGACTCCGACAACAGTTTCCCCAGCATCGCCCCCAATCCGATCACCGCCGCAATCCCTCCCACCGTCGCCCCCAATCCATCCTGAAAATGCTTCAGCGTCGCCAGCGGCCCAAACCCAACCCCGCACCCAACCACCAATGCCGCCGCCAGCAGCGCAATGAACGCATTCCACTGCCGCCACGTCACCAGAAAAACCAGCAGCACCACCGCCGCAGCAGCCAGCAAAAGTAAACTCGAAGAACCCATGGGCCGCGACCATGCGGCGAAATGCCCGCCCCTGTCAGCAATTATATTCCTCCGCATTCACTGCCCGCCCCCCACCCCTCGCACCCGACACTATGAGCCCGATTTCACGCCCCAATCCCCCATCCACCCGTACCTCTACACCCGCTCCTCCCCCCTCCCATCCAGCCCCGCATGAGTCTCCTCGATCGTCTCTACCGCAGATCCTCCTTCGCTCGCCGCCAGTCTGAACGCATCGATTCCCTCAAAGACCAGCGCGCCACACTCAAAGCCTCGCTCCACGAAGCCCGGCAATCCATCCGCTCACTCACCGCCCGCACCGGTTACCCGCCCGAGCCCGATCCCACCCACACCGGCGAAATGTCCGCAGCCCTCGCCGCCCTCCTCGCCTCCCATCCCGTCACCCGCGCCATCCCCAACATCGACTCCATCGCCCCGCGCGTCCGCATGGCCGTCGCCACGCGCGACATCATGCTCGTCAAATCCTCCGCGCAACACTACCTCGCCACAGGCTTCTCCGCCCTCGACTCCATCCTGCGCTGTCTCCCGGAACTCAAGGACCTCCCCCAACCTCGCATCCTCGACTTCGGCTGCGGCTACGGTCGCGTCCTCCGCATCCTCCGCGCCACATGGCCCGCCGCCCCCATCACCGCCGCTGACCTCGAACCAGATGGCCTCGCCTTCTGCATGGAACACTTCGACATCTCAGGCTTCCGCTCCCAGATCTCCCCAGTCGCCATCCCCCTCGCCCATTCCTTCGACCTCATCTGGGTCGGCTCCCTCGTCACCCACCTCGACGCCCCCAAAATCGCCGGCTTCCTCAACCTCTTCTCCTCCCTCCTCGCACAAGGCGGCCACGTCGTCTTCACCTCCCACGGCGACCACATGATCGATCGTCTCCAGTCCGGTTCCTGCCACTACGACCTCACCCCGGAAAAATCAGCCTCCCTGCTCTCATCCTACGCCTCCTCCGGCTTCGGCTACGAAGACTACCCGAATCGCTCCGGCTACGGGGTCTCCGCCACCTCCGACTCATGGATGCGCCACACCATCGCCTCCATCCCCTCGCTCCGCTTCCGCGCATGGCTCCCCCACCACTGGGATAATCACCAGGACGTCTGGTGCTGCTCACGGCAATAACCACTCGCCCACCGCCTCCCAGTCGCCTCCCGGTTCATCCCGGAAATGCCACGCCCGCCACCCGGCCGCGCGCGCCGGCACCACGTCGTTATCCTCTCGGTCCCCCACCATCACCACCTCCCCCGGCGCAATCCCCACCCGCCCCAGCGCCTCACTCAATCTCCCGAAAACCGCCGCCGACGGCTTCGAATACCCATGATCCCCTGACCAGAAACAACAGGCCTCCTCCAGCCACTCCATCCGCAACCCCACCCACGCCAGCTCCCGCCGCGTATACCCCTGCCCGTTCGACGCAATCCCCAGCACCACCCCAGCTTCCCGCAACCGCCCCAGCACCTCACCCGCCCCCGGCATCAACTCCACCGTGCGCTCCAATCGCGCATGCCCAAACAGAAACTCATCCAATTCCCCCGCCGCCAACTCCCCCAGCCTAGGCGCCACCGCCACCACCACCGACTCCCACTCCACCTCCGGCCACCGCTCGCCCCCCGCCCGCCGCGCCTCATTCCGCGCCCCCGTCTCCCGCGCACACGCCCCGTCAAACCACGCCAGCGTCCCCTCCGGCTCCATCCCATACCCCCGCCACAACTCCACCCACCGCTCCTCCGCATCCGCCGGCCCAGCCCCCACCCGCAGCAGGGTGTGATACACATCACAAATCACCGCACGCACCTTCGCCACTCTCACGGGGTCATCTTCTTGAAAACATACCGGCCGTCTCGCTGCCCCACCAGCGGCGGCACCCGCTCCTTCTCAAACAAATCATACCCCTCCTTCAGATTCGTCCAGAATCCATGCCACTCACCCCCTGCCTCCTTCGCCAATCGCTCCGCCGTCATCCGAAACGGAAACGCCTGCACCTGAAACTCATCCTGCTTCCCCTTCAACGCCGCCTCCGCCAGCAGGTAAATCATCTCAATCTGCGCGTCCGTCATCGCATAACACCCAATCGACACATCCGACCCGTGCACCATCAAGGCATCCCCAGTCCGCCCCAGCGCACGGTCATATCCATTCGGATAACCGAGATTGAACGCCAGATGAAACTTCGACTGCGGATTCATCTGCTTCGCCCCCACAAAATAAAACCCCTCCGGTGCCACCCCATCCCCCTGCTTCAACTTCGGCCCCAGCCGCCCTCCTCCCCACGTCGCCACTCGGTAAACCGCAAACCTCCGGTACCGCCCACCAATCTCATCCCGCAACCACACCTCCAACTCCTTCTCCTCCTTGAAAATCCGCATGAACACCGGCGCCCCAGGCTTGAACCCTTCCTTCTTCAACTCATTCACCAGCACCGGCCACAACCGCTCCCGAATCTTCCCGATCCGCTCGTTCTGCGGCGTCCCACGCGCCCGCGCCATCCTCACATAAAGAAACAGCACC
>Ga0315905_10005448_pt1 | contig 12966 bp, 10 predicted proteins | sample LakEriMetagenome_5_FD_203522 | JGI IMG/M metagenome (GOLD analysis project Ga0315905, IMG submission 203522) | Freshwater fungal communities from buoy surface, Lake Erie, Ohio, United States - Buoy 4 MA121 | ecosystem: Environmental > Aquatic > Freshwater > Lake | place: USA: Lake Erie, Ohio... | reverse complement strand
TCACGCCTGTGGCCGATGACGATTCGACGGCGAGTAGGTCGGCACTGGTTCCGGGCATGGTGGTGACGGTTGAAGGTTCAGGACGGACCCCCGCAACCAAGGTTGGGGGGCTGCCCAAAGCCGTGGCCTACCGAATCACCTATGGCAGCGAATGGAAAGGGCCTGTTGCGGGCATCGCTCGGTCAACGACTGCAGGGGTGACCACCGGAACTTTCACGATGCTCGGTCAGCCCGTGGCGGTTTCTGCGACCACGATCTTCACCGGCTTGATCAACCGCTTTGACGACCTCAGTGATGATGATTCGGTCCCGGTTCACTATGTCGAGGCCTACGGATTTGTCGATCAGACGACCGGTCAGCTTCAGGCGACCTTGATCGAGGTCAAGTCGTCGTTGCAGGAGTACAAACTGAGCGGGAAGCTGACCGCGTTTGACCGTACGGGTGCGACAGCCCTATTGGGGCCCGCACCTTCAGGAACGGCTTTGACGATGACCTGGACGGGGGCCGATGTTGCCGGAGAAAACATCGGCGTCGGAACGTTTGTGAGAATTCGCCTCAATCCGACCCCGGTCTCTGCCGGCGTCTACACGGCGACTAAAATCCGCAGGCAGGGTCCGCGCGCGCCTGAGACAGGCCGGCATGAGCGCTATGACGCGGAACTCGAAGGTGTGGTGACCGAGTTGTCTCTCCAACGTTGTTCTCGGTCAATGGTGTGGCTGTAAACGCGACCCAGGCTCGCATTGAGGGAACGGTTGCAGCAGGAGTCCGAGTCGAAGCGAAGGGCCGAGTGGAAAACGGGGTGTTGATTGCCACCGAGGTGGAGGTCAAGACAGCCGAATCCATTCGCGAGGAGGATGCAAACCGCGACTTCGAGTTCCACGGCTCGATCGTCAGCGTGACGCCTTCCGGCGCCACTTCGGGCAGCTTCGTGTTGCGCCCCGAGGGGGCGGCTGACGACACCCGCAATCAGACCATCACCTACGACAACTTGACTGACTTCGACGACGGCGCCACGCGCGCGAGCCTGACTGTGGGGGCAAGCCTCGAGGTGAAGGCGGTCCGGGCAGGCGCCGATTGGCGCGCCGTCAAGATCGAACTCGACGACTGACCCTCAGCCTGCGGTCTGGACCGCCCCTGCGGGCGGGCCTCAGACCCTCGCCTTGACCGCCTCGACCACCGCCTGCGCGGTGATGCCGAAGTGGGCATAGAGGTCCTTGGCGGGGGCGGACTCACCAAAGGAGGCGATGCCCACCACCGCACCCTGGCGACCGACATATTTGCGCCAGAAATCAGGATGGGCCGCCTCGATCGCCACCGCGGGCAGGGCAGCCGGCAAGACGGCGTCCTGCCAGGCGGCATCCTGGCGATCAAACACCGTGGTGCTGGGCATCGACACCACCCGTACCGCGATGCCGGCCTGGGCCAGGGCGCTCTGGGCTTCGAGTGCAAGACTCACTTCAGAGCCCGTGGCCAGAATCACGGCCTGAGCGTTCGCGGCGTCGGACAGGACATACCCACCGCGGCGAATCTGGGCCACCCGATCCATCTGGTTGGCCACCTGAGGCAGATTCTGGCGCGACAGCGCAAGCGCCGAGGGTCCGTCGCGACGCTCGACCGCACAGGCCCAGGCCACGGCAGTCTCGAGTCCGTCGGCCGGTCGCCACACGTCGAGGCCCGGAATGATGCGCAGGCTGGGGACCTGCTCAACCGACTGGTGGGTGGGGCCGTCTTCGCCCAGACCGATGGAGTCGTGGGTAAAGACATGGACCACGCGCAGCTTCATGAGCGCAGCCATGCGGATGGCATTGCGGCTGTAGTCGCTGAAGGTGAGGAAGGTGCCGCCATAGGGCAGCAGGCCGCCATGCAGGGCCATGCCATTCATCATGGCCGCCATGCCAAATTCACGCACGCCATACGACAGGTGATTGCCGCGTACATCGCGTTTGGCGGTCACGCAGCCCTTGAAGTTGGTGAGGTTGGAGCCGGTGAGATCGGCGCTGCCACCCACAAACTCGGGCAGCAGCGGCGCCAGCACATCGAGCGCATTCTGGCTGGCCTTGCGGGTAGCAATGGCATCGGTCTTGGCCGCAATGCTCTCAAGGGCAGCCTGCAGGCCGGTGTTCCAGTTCGCGGGCAGCTCGCCCTTCATGCGCCGCAAAAACTCGGCGGCCTGCTGCGGAAACTGGGCCCGATAGGCATCAAAGCGGGTCGTCCACTCGGCCTGCGCCGCGACGCCCTGCGCACGCGCATCCCAGGCGCTCGCAACATCGGTGGGCACCTCGAAGGGGCCCGCCTCCCAGCCCAGAGCCGCACGGGTGGCCGTCACTTCGGCCGCGCCCAGCGCGGCGCCATGGACATCGTGGGTGCCCGCCTTGTTGGGCGAGCCCTGGCCGATCACGGTCTTGCAGCAGATGATCGTGGGCTTGCCCTCGGCCAGGCGCCCCTGCCGGCGAGCAGCATCCACTGCAGCGCTCACGGCTGCCGCATCATGGCCATTGATTCCTGCGATCACATTCCAGCCATACGCCGCAAAGCGGGCCGGCGTGTCATCGGTAAACCAGCCCTCGACATGGCCATCGATCGAGATGCCGTTATCGTCATAAAAGGCGATCAGCTTGGACAGGCGCAGGGTGCCGGCGAGCGAACACACCTCGTGGCTGATGCCCTCCATGAGGCAGCCATCGCCCAGAAAGGCATAGGTGTAGTGGTCGACGATGTCGATCGCCTGGCCATCCACGGTCTGATTGAACTCGGCGGCCAGGAGTTTTTCAGCCAGCGCCATGCCCACGGCATTGGCGATGCCCTGACCCAGCGGGCCGGTGGTGGTTTCGACCCCAGCGGTGATGCCCACCTCGGGATGGCCCGGCGTTTTGGAGTGCAACTGGCGAAAGCGCTTGATTTCGCTCATCGGCAGGTCGTAGCCGGTGAGATGCAAAAGCGCATAGATCAGCATCGAGCCATGGCCGTTGGAGAGCACGAAGCGATCGCGATCCGGCCAGTGCGGATCGACCGGGTTGTGCTTGAGGTGGCGGTTCCAGAGCACTTCGGCGATCTCGGCCATGCCCATGGGGGCCCCGGGATGGCCCGATTTGGCCTGCTCGATGGCATCGACCGACAACATGCGAATGGCGTTGGCCATGCGGCGGGCCAGTTCGGGCGAGGGGGCGGGGCGGCTGGAGACGGTCATGGCGGGCAGGCGAAGAGCGGTGAAAGGGCGTCAGGACGGCACGGGATCGGTCTGTCGGTCGTGAGAGACCCGATGCGATGCGGTCGATGCGTTGGGGAAGGAGCCGGGTCGAAACAAGGAATCTCAGGCCCGAGGATAGCGGTTGGCTGGGTCGTTCGCGGGCGCCGTGGGCTCAAAGTGCGCCCAGCGCCCGCTTGCGCCGTTCCATCATTCGCCAGATGAACGGTGTGAAGATGAGTTGCATCGCGAGTTCCATCTTGCCGCCGGGCACCACCACGGTGTTGGCCCGCGACATCCAGGAGTCGTGGATCATGTTGAGCAGGTACGGAAAATCGATGCCCTTGGGATTGGCAAACCGGATCACCACCATGCTCTCGTCGGCCGACGGAATGTCGCGCGAAATGAAGGGATTGGAGGTATCGACCATGGGCACCCGCTGAAAGTTCACATGGGTGTGGGCAAACTGCGGAACGATGTAATTCACATAGTCGGGCATGCGCCGCAGGATGGTGTCGGTCACGGCTTCGGCTGAATACCCGCGCACATGCTTGTCGCGCCAGAGCTTCTGGATCCACTCCAGGTTGATGACCGGCACCACGCCAACCAGCAGATCCGGATGCCGGGCGATATTCACCTCGGGCGTGACCACCGCACCATGCAGGCCCTCGTAGAAGAGGAGGTCGGTATCACCGGGCAGATCCTCCCAGGCCGTGAAGGTGCCGGGCTCCTGCTTGTACGGTGCGGCTTCAGCCGGATCGTGCAGATAGCGTCGGCGCCGACCCGTGCCGCTCTCGCCGTAGCTGCGAAAAAGGGCTTCGAGTTCGGCAAAGAGGTTGTTCTCGACCCCGAAATGACTGAAATGCTTGTTGCCGGCCTTTTCGGCCTCGGCCTGGCGCAGCCTCATTTCCTTGCGATCAAAGCGATGAAAGCTGTCGCCCTCAATGACGGCCGCCTTGACCGACTCGCGCCGGAAGATGTTCTCGAAGGTCCGGGTGACAGACGATGTGCCGGCACCCGAAGACCCGGTGATGGCAATGATGGGATGACGTTCAGACATGGTGCAGGCCTTGGTCAGTCGCGAAACAAACCGCGCACGGCAAAGAGAGGGGTTTCCAGGTCACTGCGGACGGTTTCCTGGTGATAGCGTTCGATGCGTTCAACTTCATTGCGAGAGCCAAAGATCAGCGGAATGCGCTGGTGCAGGCTGGTGGGCTGCACGCCCAGCATGGCCTGTCGACCGGTGCTGCAGCGACCCCCCGCCTGCTCCATCACCATGCCGATCGGGTTGGCTTCGTAGAGCAGACGCAAGCGCCCGGCCTTGGTCGGATCCTTGGTGTCGCGTGGGTACATGAATACGCCACCGCGCATCAGGATGCGATGGGCTTCAGCCACCATGCTCGCGATCCAGCGCGTGTTGAAGTCCTTGCCGCGCGGCCCGGTGCGCCCGGCCAGACATTCGTCGACATAACGGCGGATCGGGGCCTCCCAGAAGCGGCTGTTCGAGGAGTTGATCGCAAATTCCTGGGTATCGGCCGGCACCCGGATCTCGGGATGCGTGAGCACGAACTCGCCCAGATTGGGATTGAGGGTGAAGCCCGCCACGCCATTGCCCACGGTGAGCACCAGCATGGTGGCGGGCCCGTAGATGGCATAGCCCGCAGCGACCTGCTGCGTTCCTGGTTGCAGGAAGTCGGCCTCGGTCACATCGCGGCCGGAGTCGATCACCGCCTGCGGTGCGCGCAGGATGGAAAAGATGCTGCCCACCGCAACATTGACATCGATGTTGGACGAACCATCGAGCGGATCAAAGACCAGCAGGTACTTGCCGCGGGGATAGGCCTTGGCAATCTGATGCGGTTCGTCCAATTCCTCGGAGGCCATGCCGGCGAGGTGTCCGTTCCACTCATTCATGCGGATGAAGACTTCGTTGCTCAGCACATCGAGTGGCTTTTGCACTTCACCCTGCACATTGACCTGGCCACCGATGGCCTGACCAATCGACTGCATGACAGCGCCGGCCACCGTGGAGGCCACCTCGGCGCCAGGGCTGGTGGTTTCGGGTGAGAGCGCCGGCACCGGATCACCCAGATTGCCCATGGCCACCAGGCGCGCAATGGCCTTGCAGGCGAGCGAGACATCGAGCAGGAGTGCGTTGAGATCGCCACTGGCACCGGGGAAGCGACGACGCTCCTCGATCAGGTAGCGGGTGAGGGTCCAGCGATGGCTGAGGGGCATGATTGATGCGCGCGGGAGGGATTGTGTGTCGGCCGGCCTCGGGGGCTGACCGTCTTGGAGAACCGGTATTTTTGCAGGCTGTGAATGCTGACGGCCTCAGGCTGCTACCCGAAGACTGTCATGCCAGTGACGTAGATCGCCCACTGTCACACCGAGCAGGTTGGGCATTTGACGCAACGCGCCACTGAAATCCTGGCCAGAAGTGAAACGCGTGGGCGTGACCACAGTTGCCAGGCCTGCGGCTCTCGCGGCTTGCAGTCCATTGGCGGAGTCTTCGAGGGCGATGCATTCGCTCGCGTCGAGCTGCAAACGGGCGAGCGCCTGCTGATAGACCTGCGGATCGGGCTTCTTGCGGGGCGCGCTGTGACCATGCTCGATGACCTCGAAGCGGCTGGCCCAGTCCCGGCCCAGCGCAGGCTCGAGCAAGGCATCGATATTGGCGGGTGTGGTGGTGGTGGCGATCGCCAGTCGCAGTCCATGACTGAGCGTCGATTCAATCAGGGCGTGTACGCCAGGTCGCAAGGGCACCGCTCCACTGCGCACCCGACGATCGTAGATATGGGTCTTGCGAGCATGCAGGCGGGCAATGAGTTCATCGCGTTCGGTGGTGCCGGCCGCGGGGGTGCAGGCCTGCTCGTCCATGAAGAATGCGATCCGCTCCTTGCCCCCCGAGATCAGCAGCAGGCGGCGGTAAAGCGGCTCATACCAGTGCCAGTCGAGACCCTCCTCGCGAAAGGCGTCGTTGAAGGACATGCGATGCGCGCTCTCGGTATCGGCCAGGGTGCCATCGACATCGAAGATCAGGGCGCGAAGGCTGGGAGGGGACATGGCGGGCTCCGATTCAAGGAGGAGTGTGATCTGACTGGGCGCGGCTTCAGTGTTCCTGCCCGAAGACCCGGCTGGCCAGGATGTCGGGCGGCGCGATGGTGCTGAGGTCCTCAGCACTCAGCTCGCGATTCCGGTCACTGAACAGGCGGCTCGCCTGGCGCAGGCGGGCCCGGTCGAGCGCATTGCGCACGCTGCGGGCATTGGCAAAGTGGGGCTGCCGGATGCGTCGCTCCAGATAGGCTGCAAATGCATCGCGCGCGCCTTCGCCAAACTGATAGTGCGAGGCCTCGAGCATGCGTTGCGAGATTTCGAGCAGTTCTTCGGGCGAGTAATCCGGGAACTCGATGTGATGGGCGATGCGCGAGTTCATGCCCGGGTTGGACTGAAAGAACGTGTTCATCCGGTCCTTGTAGCCCGCCAGAATCACCACCAGATCGTCGCGCTGGTTTTCCATCACCTGCAGCAGGATCTCGATCGCCTCCTGTCCGTAGTCGCGCTCGTTTTCAGGGCGGTAGAGGTAGTAGGCCTCATCGATGAAGAGCACGCCGCCCATCGCCTTCTTGAGGACTTCCTTGGTCTTGGGCGCGGTGTGGCCGATGTACTGGCCCACCAGGTCATCGCGCGTGACGCTCACCACATTCGGGCGGCGCACATAGCCCAGCCGGTGCAGGATCTGCGCCATGCGCATCGCCACCGTGGTCTTGCCGGTGCCGGGGTTGCCGGTAAAGCACATGTGCAGCGACGGCGCCTGTGCGCTCAGCTGATGCAGGGCGCGCAGCCGGTCGATCACCAGCAACGCCGCAATATCGCGGATGCGGGTCTTGACCGGCTTCAGGCCAATCAGCTCGGCATCGAGTTCATGGAGAACCGACTCGACCTGACTGTCAGCCAGCACCTGAGCGACCGTGCGAGGCGGCTCGGCGGCGGGATCTGCCTGACCCGACGCGCTGGCTGGCGCGACGGGCGAGGCCGCGCCCGGGATGCGATAGAGCGGCGCGGTCATGGTCTTATGCGCCGTAGCGCTCGCCTTCCGGCTGGTTCGCGCTGTAGCTGCGGATGGTGTAGCGCATCGAGCGGCCTTCGACCTCGTGGCGCTCGAGATTGAAGCCTGGCTCTTTTGCAGGGCGATTGACGATGAAGCTCATCGCGATGCTCTCGATGCCGCGCACCGAGTTGAAGGCCATCAGCCGGATGTAGTGATTCGGAAAGGTCTTGCGGCAGGCATTCATCTCCATCAGCACGCCTGCCGGATCCTGAAGATCGAACATCGGCATGCCGTACATCTCCCAGTAGGTGTTGCGCGGATGCGGATCGTCGGTGTACTCCACGCTCCAGGCATAGCCCTGGCGCAGGCCGTACTCGATCTGCAGGCGGATCTCGTCATCGGTGAGATCGGGCAGGAAGCTGAACTGGCCCTGGGTGATGCGGCCGGTGGGATTGTTCATCATGGTCTGAAACTCCAATGTTCTGAGAGGGGCTGAGGCGTGGCAACGGCGCGGCCGGGTGGCGGTGGATGCGCGCGGTCTTCAGCGGGTTGAGAGGGACGAACCTCAGGACGAGACCGCGGGCGTGACCGCGTAATCGCTGGTGTCGGTGGAGGTGTAGTTGAAGCTGATGTCGCCCCAGGTATCGAGGGCCTGTTTGAGCGGCGTGCAGAACTGGGCAGCCTGACGCAGGATGTCCGGGCCTTCGTTGGCAATGTCGCGGCCTTCGTTGCGCGCCTTGACCATGGCCTCGAGTGCAACGCGGTTGGCCACGGCGCCTGCCTGAATGCCGGCCGGATGCCCGATGGTGCCGCCGCCGAACTGCAGGATCACGTCGTCACCGAAGAGATTGATCAGCTGATGCATCTGGCCGGCATGGATGCCGCCAGAAGCCACCGGCATGACCTTCTTGGTGTCGGCCCAGTCCTGGTCAAAGAACAGGCCACGCGGCAGGTCGGTGCGGGTGTAGCTGTCGCGGCAGACGTTGTAGTAGCCCTGCACGGTCATCGGGTCGCCTTCGAGCTTGCCCACGGCCGTGCCGGTATGCAGGTGATCGCAGCCCGCCAGACGCAGCCACTTGGCCATCACCCGGAAGCTCACGCCATGGTTCTTCTGACGGGTGTAGGTGCCATGACCCGCACGGTGCATGTGCATGATCATGTCGTTCTTGCGGCACCAGGCCGCCATGCTCTGGATGGCCGTCCAGCCGATCACCAGGTCCACCATGATCACCACCGAGCCGAGATCCTTGGCGAACTCGGCGCGCTCGTACATGTCTTCCATGGTGGCGCCCGTGACATTCAGGTAGGAGCCCTTGACTTCACCGGTGGCGGCAGCGGCCTTGTTCACGCCATCCATCACGTACAGGAAGCGATCGCGCCAGTGCATGAAGGGTTGCGAGTTGATGTTCTCGTCATCCTTCATGAAATCCAGGCCACCCTTGAGGCCCTCATAGATCACGCGGCCGTAGTTGCGTCCCGACAGACCCAGCTTGGGCTTGGTGGTTGCACCCAGCAGGGGTCGACCAAACTTGTCCAGGCGCTCGCGCTCCACGATCAGACCGGTGGGCGGGCCCTTGAAGGTCTTGACATAGGCCACCGGGATCCGGATGTCCTCCAGGCGGGCGGCCTTGAGCGGTTTGAACGAAAACACGTTGCCGATCAGGCTGGCGGTCATGTTGGCGATCGAACCCTCTTCGAACAGGATCAGGTCATAGGCCACCCACGCAAAGTACTGGCCCGGGGTGCCCGGGACCGGCTCGACCTTGTAGGCCTTGGCCCGATAGCTGTCGCAGGCAGTCAGGCGGTCGGTCCAGACCACGGTCCAGGTGGCCGTGCTCGACTCACCGGCCACCGCCGCGGCGGCCTCGACCGGATCCACGCCGTCCTGAGGCGTGATGCGAAACAGGCACAGGACGTCGGTTTCCTTGGGGACATAGTCAGCATCCCAGTAGCCCATCTGGCGGTACTTGAGCACGCCCGCGGAGTAGCGCTTCTTGGTGTCGCGGATCTGGGTATCGCCGTCGTTGGTCAGGCCGGGATCGTTCGGTGCATTCACGGGTTGGGCTCCGGTGGGCGGCGGTGTGCCGCAGTCTTGGGGGAGGAGGTGAGCCGGGGTGCCTGTGTGCACTCAGCCCATGACCCGAACTGTATTGACCTATTCAATTCAGATAAAGTCAGATATTTATTCGTTTTACTTAAGTAAAAACTTAATAAACATGGACGCATCCATCCCCAAGGACGCCAAACCCCCGGGAGACGCCAAACCCACCAGAGACGCCAAACCCCCCAGAGATCCCCGGCTCCCCAAAGACGGCCGACCCCTGAACATCACCTTCCGTCAGCTGCGGGTCTTTACCGAGGTCGCCCGTCAGGGCGGCGTACAGCGTGCTGCCGAGGCCCTGCACCTCACGCCGCCGGCGGTATCCATGCAGATTCGCGAGCTCGAGAATCAGGTGGGTCTGACCCTGTTCGATCGCTCGGGGCGCCGGCTGGTGCTCTCCGGGGCGGGCGAGTACTTTCTGGTCTACGCGCGCCGGCTGCTCGGCACGCTCAAGGAAGCCCAGGACGCCATGGCGCGCCTGACCCGCATGGAAAGCGGCCTGCTCACGCTCGGCATGGTGAGTTCAGCGAAGTACTTCCTGCCCTCGTTGCTCGCGCAGTTTCATGCCGAGCATCCGGCCATCGAGGTGCGCCTTCGGCTCGGCAATCGCGAGCAGCTGGTTGCACTCATGAAGGCCAATGAAGCCGATCTTGCGGTGATGGGGCGCCCCCCGCGCGACTGGCCCAATCGGGCCGAGCCCTTTGCACAGCATCCGCATGTGCTGGTCACCTCACCCACGCATGAGTTTGCCGGCATGGATGCCGTGCCCGCCGAGTTGCTGGCCCGCGAGCCTTTCATCGTGCGCGAGCGCGGCTCCGGCACACGTGCGGCACTCGAGGAATACCTCTCGGAGCATCAGCTCTCGCCCATGTTTCTCATGGAAATGGACAGCACCGAGGCGATCAAGCAGGCGGTCATGGCGGGTCTGGGCGTGAGTCTGCTCTCGCAGCACACCATCGGCCTGGAGTGGCGCCACGGCCTGATCGCAACCCCCGTGATCGAGGGCCTGCCGCTCATGCGTCGATGGCATCTGGTGCATGGCGCCTCGCGGCTGCTGTCACCTGCAGCCGAGGCGTTTCGCTATTTCATGCTCGAGCGCGGCGAGGCCCATCTGGCGCAGATGTTCAGCTGAGAATGCTCAGATCTGGCGCAGCCAGACCTGCCCGATCAGATGGTCGGCGCGCTTGCGCAGCACCACATGGGCCCGCTCCCGGCTGGGCAGGATGTTCTCGTTGAGGTTGACCAGATTGATGTTGCTCCAGATGCCGAGCGCCACCTCACGCGACTCGGCTTCGGTCAGATCCTTGTAGTGATGAAAGTACGACGAAGGGTTCTGGAACACCGTGCGCTGCAGCTTCTGGAAACGCTCGACATACCACTCCTGGATGTGGTCGACCTCGGCATCGAGATAGAGCGAAAAATCAAAGAAGTCCGAGATGATGATCGACGGTGATCGGCCGCCTTCGAGCGTGCCGGTCTGCAGCACATTCAGGCCCTCGAAGATCAGGATGTCGGGCCGTGCCACGCTTTGCATCAGGTCGGGCACGATGTCGTAGGACTGGTGCGAATACACCGGCGCACTGACCTCGGGCTGGCCAGCCTTGACATCGGCCAGAAACTGGATCATCCGTCGCCGGTCATAACTCTCCGGAAATCCCTTGCGCTGCATCAATCCGCGCTCGACCAGCGTGGCATTGGAATACAGAAAACCGTCGGTGGTGACCAGCGCCACCGAGGGATGGTCGGGCCAGCGCGCGAGCAGCGCCTGCAGCGTACGGGCAAAGGTGCTCTTGCCCACGGCCACGCTGCCCGCAATGCCGATCACATAGGGCCGACGACCCACCGGCTTGCCCAGGAACTCGTCTCTCACCCCAGCCAGCGTTCGGGCCGAGCGAAAGTGAAGGTTGAGCAGACGCGACAGCGGCAGGTAGATCTTGACCACGTCTTCAAGCGAGACCTGTTCAAGCACACCCTGCAGGCGTGTCAGTTCATCGGCACCCAGCGTGAGCGGCGTGCTCAGGCGCAAGGCGGCCCATTCGTCACGCAAGAACGTGACATAGGCCGAGAATTCGGCGGCTTGGCTCCCTGTCATGGCCGCAAGCTTACCGCAGCGCAGCATGCGTACACTGCAGGTCAGCGCTTTTGTGCTTTCTTGTTACCGCATTCGCCAGTGCCTTTCACACTCCCGCCCATGAAACCTTCCACTCAGGACGCGCTTGCTCTGGCGCAGTCCATCGTTCAGGGCCAGACCACCGCGCAGGCCGCTCTGCAGGCCAGTCTTGATGCGGTGGCGCGGCTCAATCCGCAGATCAATGCCATCGATACTCAGGCGCCCGAGGCCGCCCTGCGGCGCGCCCAGGCCCTCGATGCCGAACTGGCTGCCCTGCGCACGGATTCACAGCGTGCAGCCCTGCTCGAGGAGCGCCCCTTCTTTGGCGTGCCTTTGCCGATCAAGGATCTCGGCACCGCCTGTGTCGATCTGCCCTCCTCGATGGGCTCGGCCTTCTTTCGCTTGACCCGCTTTGATCGAGACGGCGAACTCGTGCGTCGCTATCACGCCGCGGGCTTCGTGCCGTTTGCGCGCAGCACCAGCCCCGAGCTCGGGGTGAGCCCGTCAACCGAGGCTACGGTGTATGGCGGCCCCACCCGCAACCCTTACAACCTGGCGCATAGCGCAGGCGGATCGAGCGGCGGCGCGGCCGCAGCCGTGGCCAGCGGCATGGTCCGCATTGCCCACGCCTCCGATGGTCTGGGCTCGATCCGGATTCCTGCGGCCAATTGCGGGCTGGTTGGACTCAAGCCCAGCCGGGGCTTGATGCCGGCGGGCCCTGTGGCAGGAGAGGCCTGGGGTGGTCTGGCCACCGAGCATGTGGTCTCGCTCACGGTGCGCGATACCGCCGTGGCGCTCGATGTCACGGCGGGCAGCGACGAGGGCGCGCCCTATGCCGCCCCGGCTTTTGTGCGCGGTGATGCCCTGCGGGCCGTGCAGGCCGCCTTGCGCGGCCGCGCCCCGCGGCTTCGGATCGCCCTGCTTGATCGCACCTTTGGCGGAGAGGCGATTCATGCCGAGGTCGCTCAGGCCGTGCGGGCTGCCGCAGAGCGTCTGCAGCGCCTGGGCCATGTCGTGCAAGAGGCCGGTCCGCAGTTCGAGGTGCTCGATCTGCTCAAGCCGGCGATGGAGATCGTGGCCAGCGGCACGGCCATGTCGGTGCGCAATCGGGCGCAGGCCCTGGGCCGTGAACCCGGGCCTGATGACCTCTCCCCCACTGTGCACGGCGCGGTGGCTTTTGCCGCCGGTATCAGTGGCCCGCGCTATCTGCAGCAACTCGGTGCGCTGCATGCCTTCACCCGTCGGGTCAGTGCCTTCTGGCGCGATCATGATGTGCTTGTGCTGCCGGTGCTGGCCGAGCCGCCCGCAGTGCTCGGCCGTTTTGCCATGACCAACCCCGACTTTGTCGACTATCGCATCGGCCCGCGTGGCATTGCGGGCTATTCGCCCTTCGCGCCGCTGGCCAATGTGACCGGACAGCCCGCCCTGTCGATGCCGGGCGCCTGGTCGTCTGCGGGCCTGCCGATCGGGGTGCAACTGGTCGGCCGGTTTGGCGCCGATGCCTTGTTGCTGGGGTTGGC
>Ga0315905_10005447_pt1 | contig 12967 bp, 16 predicted proteins | sample LakEriMetagenome_5_FD_203522 | JGI IMG/M metagenome (GOLD analysis project Ga0315905, IMG submission 203522) | Freshwater fungal communities from buoy surface, Lake Erie, Ohio, United States - Buoy 4 MA121 | ecosystem: Environmental > Aquatic > Freshwater > Lake | place: USA: Lake Erie, Ohio... | reverse complement strand
CACAGTTCGTGGATTCTCTCCACTTGTGTCCGTACGTGTGGTGTTTGCGGCAGAGCTTCTGGGAATCACTTGGGCGCACTTGGGCGCCACCAATTGCCGCGAAGCAAGCCGCGGGGATCCGAAATGCAGGATGATCGGGTCGCGCAGCTGATATGCCGCGCAGTTTCGGCGCAGGAGGACGAGCGACAGGCCGCAGAGCAGGAGCTGCGGCAGATGGAAACGCAGGACGGATTCACAGCGCACCTGATGGCGATCGGCGGCTGCAGCGAACTGGACGCCCAAACCCGCTGGCTTGCCGTCGTGTATCTCAAAAACCAAGTAGCGCGCTTCTGGATACGCCGCACCGGCGTCCCCTATGAAATCGGTGCGCACGAGAAGACCGCTATCCGCAATGGATGCCTGCCCCTGTCGCTTGACGCCGACGAGAAGATTTCTACACAGTCGGCGCTCGTGGTCTCGCGCATCGTGCGCTTCGACTATCCGCGCGTGTGGCCCGACATCATGCCCATGATCGCGCAGGCCGTCGAGCAAAACATGCCCAGCCGACCACTCGGCAACAATGCCTCAGGCGTCCAGGTGACGCGCGTCCTGCACTACTGCCTCAAGGAGTTAAGCACCAAGAGGCTTGTGCAAGACCGCAAAGCCTTCTTCCAAGTTGCCCCGGCCTTTCTCTCGCTCATGCTGCAATTTTGGTCGATTCATCATGACGCTCTTAGCCCCTACCTCGCCCAAGCCTGTGCTGCCCATCAGCAAGGGGTAGCGCCCCCGGCAAGTGTGCCCGAGGGTCATCTGCTCGGGTTCATACTGGCAACCAAAGTGCTGCGGCGGATATTGGTGACGGGCTTTCCGCGCTTGCATGCCCAAGAATCAGCGCTGCCAATAGTCTCCACGCTGGCGGGCGCATTGGAGAATTACCACGCCGTCCACGCCCTGCGCTTGCCGCACCCCGCCCGAACTATCGCTGCGCGCTCGACCTATTTCCTAGGCAAGCTGGTGGCCGAGGTGATGGAAAACCACACGCCTGCACTGCGCGGCGACTTGCAAAAGCTCCTCACCCTCGTCCACGGTCACTTGCAGCTCCCTGCGCCCTCGTCCGACGACAGCACAGGCAGAAGCTTGCGAGTGACGGTGCTACGCATGCTGCACGCAGCCATACGTCAAGGCGCCTTTGCCGTGCGGCCTATACGGGGCCTTGCCGCCCCTGATGCAGGAGCGGAAGGCGATGGTGGTGGAGGCAGCAGCGCACATGCGGAGGCGCTGGTCGCTGCGTTTGTCTCTGGGGAGCGAGTGGCGGACTTGTGTTCGGGGATAGTGCTGGGGGCGCTGAAAGCTGACGCCGACGATGCCGAAGACCTCCTTGGTGAGGGGCTCGAGGCCATGCAAGCTGGTGACGCCGAGGAAGAGTATCAGAATGCACTTGCATCCGTGGCCGCCGCGTGTCTTGCCTGTCTAATGGAGCGAGCGGGAGAGGGGGCGCTGGCGACGCTGCTTCAGCTGCACCGGCAGGGTGTGGATGCTCATGCCTCGGAGGCACAGCGAGAGGACGGGGCGATGGTGCGAGAGGCATGTTACCATGCGCTGGGAGCGGTGTCGGCCCAGCTCATTAGCCTTCGTGGTCCAGGCGTTGCCCTGTTGGCTGCGGAGCTGGTGCAGGGCGAGGCAGCCACCACGGGCGGGGGCTGTGCGGGCGAGCTAGCGCTCAAGCGGGCTGTCTGGTTGCTTGGACGCCTCGTAAGCGCCGATCTCGAGGTATCAGGAGGGGCACAAGGGACCGAGGTGAGCGCCCAACTCGTACGCATGTTATGTGAGCTATTGGCGGCACATCCGTCGCTTGCCGTTCGCGTGTCAGCCGCGTCCAGCCTCACCTGGCATACGGACGAGAATGGTGCAGAGAGTCTCCGGCTTCCAGGAGGGGACGTGCTCACCGTGTGCGCGGAGCTAGCGCAGGCGGCGACTTCCCTGGCCATGATGGCACGCTCTTCCCTTGCTCAAGGGCTTCCTCAGCGGCAAGGAGAGGAGGGTCTGGAGATGGCCGTCCACTTGCTGTCATCCATCGCCCTCCGCCTCCGCTCGCTTGATGGTGGCGAGGGGCAGGCAGTACCAGGAGTTGTGCTTCCACATGTGTCTACTGTGTGGCTTGCTGCTGGCAATCAGCGACGATTGCAGGTTTCTGTGTATGCCTCTGCTTCTGTGTCAGTCTCGGTGGTTGCTCTTTCTCTTGTATGCTGGGTCGGGTCGCGGCCGCAGAGACGCGTGCCAAGTTGTGCGCCAGAGACGCGTGCCAAGATGTGTTGAAAGTCGCGTGCCAAGTCGTGTTGCAAGCGCCCACCTACCGCATTCGCGCGCGCCCACACACGCACACACACACGACGGCGCCGCCGTCAAGGGCGCAAGTCTTCAGAAGGCTGGAACCACCGCGCGAAAGAAAAAACGTTACGGTGACGGGTCACATGACACGTGACCATGATGCAAATACCAACACAGGTGACGCTGATCCGAATGGTGGCCGACATGCTCACACCGCCGTTGCTGCTCTCGTGCTCCGAGGCTGTCGTTCAGCTCATTGCCGCCGCTGTCACAGATGAGGTGCCTGTGTGTGTCTCTCTTCCCTCCCTCACTCCTCCCAACCTCCATCTGAGGGCTGGGGCCAACTTGATACTCGTCGTTTGTTTCGTTGATACTCGTTGTTTGTTTCTGTATCTCTTCCCGCCTCCCCTTCTCCCTGCCTGTTTGTCTGGGAGGGAAGGTCTTGAGGGAAGCACAGGAGGATGTCAACGGGGCCATGAGTCTTGTCCTCCTCGATGCGGTCATGGAGGTCACTGTATGTCTGGGGTCTGTCCTCTAGCGTCTGTCCTCCTTTGTAGGGTCTGTCTATCTCGCAATGCGCCTTGCGTATTTATTGTCAAGCACCAGGGCAAGGTGTATACAGAACACCATCTCCCTCCCACCATGCATCCCTCCCGTCCCTGACTGACCAGTCTCTTCCCTCACTGTCTATTCCCTCTCTCTCGACTCGTTGACTCTTTCTCTCTCTCTCTCTCCCTCGCACTCTCGCTTGCGCACGCATGGCGCTATGTGTCTATGGCAACTGTGGATCAAGAAGATAAGGTGCGGGTGTGTCTGTCTATGGCAGCTGTGGATCAAGATGATGAGAGCAGCTAACGCCGTCACGCCCACTCTGCTGGAGATTCTCCCGCGCGCTGTCGCCATTGTCACCGTGCCTAAAGGTCTTGTCTTTTCCCCGCACGGCGCTTATCCCATATTTGTGCGCGCTGTCTCAATCGTTACACCGCATGTGTTTCGGATCGGATTGACGAGTGCTCGTGCGAAAACACGTGGCAAACACGTGGCAGGCCCGCGGGAGCAGACGCTCAAGGTCCTCGAGGCATACCTGCTCCTCGCTTCTCCAGACGTTGTGGCATCCTCTGTCGCGCCCGTGAGCCAAGGTGTCCAGGCCGCCGTCGCCGGTTGTTCACATTATCTTGTGCTCGAGCACCCCATTCTAGTGATTCACCCATTTCTTCTTTTCGTCTGATGAAACGGCTGGTACAGGAATGACGGGGGTCGAGCTCCGGTGCGCTCTTCATGTATGTGAGGTAGCCGTGGTCCTCGGGCCCCCTGACTCGTGGCAATCCTGGTACACACTCCCACTATTGCTTCTTGACGTGTGGAACCGTGCGCCTCCGAGGCTTCTGCACCAGCAAGCGCCCGAGTGAATACAAACAACACACAAACCCACTGGATGCAGGGCGCACTTGTTGATGGTTGGGGCGGGGGAGGTATTTTGCGAAGAGCCAAAGAGGCAGGACGTTGCCGCAGCGTGGTTTTCCTGTATCGCCGCCATCTGCGTTCGCGGTTCCCATGCTTCCTCCTCCTCCTCATCTTTCTCCTCCTTGCTGCTGAGTTGCCGACACTTGATGCATAGTCTTGCCTCCTTGCCGATGCATAGTCTTGCCTCCTTGCCTCCTTGCATCCTTAGCCGTACCATTTGCTGTGTATCTGCGCTCGTGTATGTGTGGGTGCGCACGCGCGTTGTATTTGCAGACTGCAGACTATTAGTGTTTTGATCGCAACAGAGTGAGTTTTCAGGAGAGAAAACACTCTCCTCAACCAACACGCACACCACACGAAGCGTTACTGCAACAGGCAATGGAGAATAGAATAAATGTTTGCCCCCTGCACACATCCACATCTTCAGCTCAGTCGTCAGGACCGTTAGGCCATCTCATGGGGCACATCGCGTCACAGCTGCCGACGTCCGAAGCCGGCCCGCTTTCCGAAGAAGCTGTTGTCCATCGGTCCGTGAGATTTGGCTGTGACTTGCAAGAAGTTGTACATATGGCCTCAGCGCGTGACTAGATGTGACTTGCAAGAAGTTGTACATATGTGACTTGCAAGAAGTTGTCAACATGGCCTCAGCGCGTGCCAGCTAGGCAACAACCTTGGTGTTTGCGAGTGCCTGGGATTAAGTGGGTTTGAGCAGGTGGGTGGAATCATGGGACGCATTGGTGTCGCTGGAGCGGAGACGGTTGAGCTGCATCGCGCTTTTAACGCTCCTCGCCGCCGGCTCCACTCCTTCCGCTGCTCGCGTGGTCTCTTCTCCGCTCGCTCGCCTTTTCCCTGCTCCCCCGCGCGCACACAAAGTGTACCGTAAGCCAACGAAGGCAGTGTACTGCTGCATGTGTGTATTGTGTGCATTCTCTCTCCGTGTATCCTTCTCTCTCGTTCTCTCCAGCACCCACACACTTCTCTCTCTGGCGTGCAGGGCGAGTAACCAGGCATAAACATGCAGGCGAGTAATCAGGCAACAGAAGGAATAAACACGCTACCTTTGGATCTGACCTAAACAACACATGAGGAACGAACAGGGGGCAATCATCAGTTTTGCATCCGAGGTTGCGGGTGAGGAGGAGGATGAGCCTCATGGCCCCCCGCGGCAGCTTACTGCCCTCCAACGGGTTCGTTGTTTTGTGTGTATGTGTTCACAGAACCGGAAACAATTGGAATATGAGGGGTGGAGAGATGTAGCGAGGGACTGAGGAACACGAGATGTAGCGAGGGACACAGGAACGACGGATAAACCGTGCGCCCACACTGTAGTTTTTCGTCTCACAATTTGTGCCGCGCACTCTGGCCTGAAAAAGAAATGCAACGTGGCTTGCTTGGGGTGGCTTAGAATGACAGTGGCAGCCGCTAAGCTTGCGCATGTGCATATATATGTATGTGCCTTTTGCCTTCCAAGCCCGTCTTGTAAACTGCTGTCACCGTTTGTTGTGTGTTTGATGCGGGTGTCGTGGTTTGTTGGGGAGGCAGGCACGGAGCGAGCTGGGGCGAAGCAGTTACGCGTCGTTGTCCGGCGGCATCGGCACCCTCGTACACTCTCACATTCAACAGGTTGCCAATCTTACTGCTGACTAAAGCCCTACAAAAGACGCTTCGGCATCTTTAGCTCTTTCATCGTTTACCCCTATTCTGCTCGCAGCAGCGGTCTGTTCGCAGGGAAAGGTGATCGGGGGCCGTACAAGATGGTCTGTGAGAGAAATTGTGCGTGTGCAGGGGCGAGAGAGATTGAGGGGAGCCTTTGGTGACGAAGCGGCCGCGGCTCTCGATGCCCAACTCGCCAAGGTCCGTGCTGTTATCCTCTTCATCCTGACACACGCTCTGCTCACGTGCATACACACAGCGTGCAAGATCTCAGCACTGGGGTGGCGTTCTGGCGACGCTCCCGCGCTTCGCTTGTGCTCCTCGTAATGTTCCCTCCTCGCTTTTCTCGCTTGTGCCTGGCTTGCGGCAGGTGGACCCAGTGGTGATGCAGAACTTGCCCGCGCCGTCGGACTAGTGTAGCGAGCTGTGCAAGACAACCAGCAACCGCCCGCAGTGGTTTAATGAAGTTTTAAAAAACAATTTATTATTAGAGCCGGCTCTGCTGCGTGTACGCCAGAATTTACGCAAACTTGCGCATGCCCGGTACCCTCTCGAGGCCGGTGTTGAAGACCCACCGCAGGGCGCGCGCCGCCTCCTCCTCGGCGGCCTTGCGCGCCGCCTCTTCCTCGGCGGCCTTTCGCGCCGCCTCCTCCTCGGCGGCCTTGCGCGCCGCCTCTTCCTCGGCGGCCTTGCGCGCAGACTCCTCCTCGGCGGCCTTGCGCGCCGCCTCGGGAAACTTGGCGCTATAGACTAGATGGTCTCCGCCAACTCCTTTATGGTCCAATGGTCGCGTTTTTGAGGATCCAGCCCTCGGCCTTGTTACGGGCGGGCGCAAGCCTCCTCAGATCATCATAAAGCGCGCTCTGTGGTGCTCTGCGCCGAACTGCGAACCCGGCCCGTGGCGTCCTGACTCGTCACGTTCTCGCCCCTTCCCCTCATCCTCTTCCTTTTGCTGCCCCGGCGTGCACCACGGAGACTGTAATTCGATCGCCTTCATTACGCACAGCCACATCACGCCCGCCCGGTATGGCTACTACCGCAGTCCTGGACCACAGACGCTCGAATGCTGCAGCGAGCTCCGCCGTGGTGCGGCTTCACTTTCTCCGTTTTGCCAGTGTTTGCCAGGGACCCTGGCAAACAAAACTTTTATGACTAAAAGCATGCCACGAACCTATATGGGTTCGTGTGGGAGTCCCTTTGACAATTTTTTTAACTGAATTCACACACTGCATGGCGGGCAGAAGTCACAAAGGTCAGTCACGCCCCCCACCAGTCTCCGCGCCTGCAGAGGCCGGTGGGAGACTGCAGAGGCACCGGCCGCCGCCTCCGGCGGCGCACCCGTGCATCGCCGCTGTTTGGGCGGGCCAAGCTTGCATGCCCCGCGGAATCGACCAACTTTCTGCAACTTTTGGTTGCAGGAACAAAAAACCACGAGGGGTTCGATTCAGGATGTTTTCTCTATGCTATAAGCTATCTATACGGTTCTCTAGTTGTTCTCTAGTACTCTCCGGCGCCGGTCAACATGACGCGGTCGGGGTACTCGTTGTACTCTTGGGCAGCCGTGCGAAGCTTTGCACGCATGCCTATGGGGCCGCCGGCTCCCGGGGCGGCACACCTGACGCGCTCCTTGCGTTTGCGGTTTGCTCAGATGCAAATCCGGACATGGGCGAAGATCCCGAGGCCGGGGTGGAGGGGGTGGGAGCACCGGCGGCCACCTTCCAGCGGCCAGACCCCATTTTGTGCCGCCGGCCTGAAGAGGTGGGAGATAAGCACGCACCTTGCGCGCCCAAGCGAGCCCAGCCAACACATTGCGTGCGCGCTCCCCTCGCAACACAAGCGCCCGTGTGCCGCGACAACCGAGACGCCGCTGGGAAATTGAGTCCCCCCGGCCCCGCGTGCTTCGCGCAGGTGCGGGTGGCGGCGGAAAAGTGGGGGTTTCCGCTTCTGCTGAAAATCAAAGATAGCATCGACCTCTCGTCGGGACGAGGCAAACTGGGCGATGGACTGGCGTTGGTGCGCATCGTGGAGCGCGAGGACGAGGCGGTCAGCGTGGCAGGCGTCATGATTCGCAACCACGAGCTGCTCCGAAAAATGCAGCGCGGGCGCAGGCTGGGCAACATGGAGAGAGAGGCGCAGTCGATCCAGAGCAACATCCTGAAGACAGAGAAGGACACCATGCACGACAAAGCCAAGGTGCAGCGCCTCAAGAGCGCGCTCTCGCAGGTCCAAGGCGACATCAGCAAGTTCAAGCGAGAGACAGATGGCCTGACTACGCAGATTATGGTCACTCCGAGCAGCCGCGCTGCCCGCAGCATTGCCGACTACCGCGGCCAGCCGCTTTGGGATCCCGAAATGCAAAGCACACTGATGGAATGCGACAGAGCGACCCAGGTCATCCGCGCTGCCTACTCCGGCGACATGTCCACGATAAGCTGTTTGGGTATTTCTAAGGAATTGATCGATGAACACGAAGGGGCCGCGGGACGCCAGAAGCGGCCGGAAATGATTCAGGGAGAAATGGATCGAATCAAGCATCTGCTCGACCAAATGAATGAAGTCGAGACAGATGACGTTGAGCATCATCAAAAAGCTGCCGAGCTACAGGACGAGTGGAACAAGCTCAGTAATGACCACATTGTCGCGGCCACCAGGTGAGTGTGCACACATACGGGTTGTGAACGACACGCGAGAGTTGGATTGGTAGCAGTGGTCAAATGAACCACACACAGCGCCTGGCGGGTATCTCAGGTTTAGGTTTTCGAGATTTAAGTTTTAAGGTTTGGAAAGGCTATCGCCTGAGTCCTGCCCTGGTGGCATGCTTGCAGACGAGACGATTCCATTTTCTTCATGAAACAACTGCGCGAAAAGTTGAGCAAGTCCGCCACCAAGCCAGAGCCAGATGCGCATTTGAGCCGTCACGTGATGGAGGAGGAGGAGGAAGTGGATACCACTGGCCTCGACGACATTCCAACCCCTGGCCAACGGCGAGTGGAGGAGGAGCGCCGAAAACGGGAGATGAAAGACCGGCGCGACGCTACGCGTCACCCAAAGTGCAAAACGCTCACAGAGCAAATCAATGCTGCCAATAACGCGCACTCCAAGTACGTGCCGATCCTTGCCGCTGCAGCTTGCCCGGTAAGACATCGGGATGGCAGTGAAGAGGAGAGGCGCATACGACTGCAAAGCGCTGACGCACAAAGAACATGTTTGCAGGACGAACCGTGCTTTGAGCGCATCATGGATACGGGGGCCATTTTCCTGACAGCAGCCAAGCTGGAGGAAACAACAAGTACACGAGGTCGTTTGTCGAATCTCCAGGCACAGCAGCGCAAATATGCCGCTCAAATTTGCGATCTAGAGGAGAAGACACAGAACCTTACAGACCGCATTGCCAAGGGCGAAGCCAACCTCAGGTGTGTGCGAAGGAGCGGTGAATTTGAGAAAGGGGCAGCATGTCGTGTGATTTCGCCTTCTCTCCTGAGTCCAGTATTGTATTCACAATTGTGCCATTGACTAACGCCCCTTATCGGCTCTTTGCTGTCACAAAAGGGTGGCCGATGCCACATCACTTAATGTTTGTGACGCGCACTGGTTGTCAGCTCGCTACGACAGCAAATCAATGCTCTTCCCAACAGCGACCAGACCAACCGGATAAGGTGACATGTGCGAGTGTGTGAGAGAGGAAACAGCAGGGCGGGTATAGGACAGGAAGATTGTGTAGCTTGCTTGCGTTTCAACAGGAAGATGGTCGCTCGCTTGCATTTATTCAGAGCACACCTGTGATGCCGTGAGGATGCGACGAAAGACACAAACATCACAACAAAACTTGCGACATGCTTCTGATTTATGTGGAGTATCAACAATCAACTCCCTCGCAAACAGGCTTAACAAACACCTCAACGCGCAGCAGCGAGAACTTCGCGAAGATCGCGTGTTGAAAGTCAACTATCAGGTTCCAGTGTAACCCTTTTGCCCTCGTTTTGTTGCGATCAACTTTGAAGGCGCAAAGGCTACATGCGCGGCAGACATGGGCGGATATTGTGGAGTTGCTTACCAACACACCGGGCATACATGCTGTCGAAAAATAGCGCGACATGGAGGAGGTGACTGCGGAGAAGGCGAAACAAGCGCAAGTGGTTCCCATAGTGGCTGCAGCACTCGAGATTCTTGAAGCAGGGCTTGGCGATGGAGCATGGAATACTCCTCTCCACCGCGCTTGCCAGGTTTGTCTGTCCATGTATCTCTGTGCCAGAGGGGGGTGCTGGTCAGACGCAGGCTCTTGCGTTGAATGCGTGTCTTTCGGGCCGTCGCCGCCAAAGGAGGGCGATTGTGGGCGAGTGATGGCGAGTGAAGGCATCGGGGTCAATAGGTGGCCTTTTGTCGGCGTTTAAGGGCGTTGGAGGGCGATGGCGGGCAGTTGCTGCGAGCTGAGGGCGAGTCTTACGAAAGTAAGACCTCAGCCCTCAGATCCCATGCCCTCACTCGCCGATTCTCCCTCAGTTTGGCAGGCTCCTACACTGCCTGCAAAACGTCTACGCGATGACAGCATGGCGATGTGCTAACACTTCACGAATGTGTTGAAAGCCGAGACCTTTGAGCGTGGCCATGAAGCATGTCCTTCTACTTGACTACACGATAAAGCATATCCCTCTACTCACGACACGCACCCGCAGATGAACCATGGGTCGCATGTGAAAGCGCTGCTGGAGGCAGGAGCGCTTCCAGACGCGGTTGACATCTACGGTGACACGCCCTTGCACATGGCCGTGTCCTACGGGTATAGCGACCTGATCCCAATCTTTGTGAGGCTCGTCGACCGTGAATCTCTTACGCGCACGCTAGCCACACACAACATGTATGGCCAGCGCCCTATTGACATGGCTCAGGTGCGTTTTGTGCCAAGTCTGTCTCCCCTCTCCCTTGACCCCCTTCCTGCCGCCCTCGCGTGAATCCAAACGCTTGCGTTGGCACATACCAACATATGTCGGTGGCAGGACCCCCTATGTCGGATGGAGCTGCGCAAGGCTGTACTCAAAGTACAACGCTCTATTGAGACGCCCTTCATGCGAATAGGCCTCAACACAGAGGAGAAGGCCATCGTGCGAGCATTTTCTCGCACCACGTCCGTTGTCTCGAAATCATCAGACACTTTCTCGCGCGCTGCCTCCGGCACCAAGGACGCAGGACAAGCCTCTCAGGCACCTTTGCCCGATCTCCTTTCTACACGCTGGGCGTTGCTACAGGAAGAAGAAGTGCCTCCAGAAATCGGCGATGTCTTTTTTGCAGCTGACCTCCAGCGACCCCAGCGTTCCTACCCCACCTGCATCACACCCTTCACTGGCCCCCCTTACGCGAGCCCGGTTGAATTCGTCGATGTGTACCAGGATGGTGTGATTCAAGCATCTTAAGAGCAATCACATGCACACTGTAAGCGAAGTAGACCCTTAGGACTACTTGGGGGGAGTCACGGTCTTTGAGATAGGTTTAGCTCTATAGCGTGACAAAACTGTAAGTGTGGCTGTATCACAAATTGGTCAAAACCTGCACGAACTTTATTGGCAAAAGCTGCACGAACCTCATCGAGAAATGCCGTTTTTGGTCAAGAAAATCGGTAGGAGGCCGAACGGCCCCTCACCCAAACATCATTCAGTCTCTCGCAGACGATCTGTCTCGTGCCCTCCCTAGGGTACCCCACTTCGGAGATAGAGCCCTACGCTTCCGTCAGCGCACGAGCGCTGCGGCAAGATGGGGACACTAGGGAAAGATGGGTCGAACCCGTTGATTTTTGACGGGAAACCTGAATCAAGTTCCCCTTTCAAGAAAGCGCTGCATCAGCTCCTTGACAAGGTAGGCTACGGCTGGGTAGCGGAAGGCGGGGATGTCTTCTGCGCCATGCTACAAGCAGCCAGCGCCAAGGTGGCCAAGAGCAAAGAGGGAAAAGGCACAGTCTCAACGAATGTTGCGGACTACAAGGAGAAGGACCTCCAAACGGCGTTCACAAACGCGTCGGTGACAACATCCGCGATGCTTGAACTGATCGCGAATCGCAAGACAGTGCTTGGGGCGCATCATGCAGATCACGAGAAGATGGGCATGACTGAGGATCAGCTGGCGAAAGGCGCATGCAGTTCTTGATGCCAAGCTGACGCTGGTGACCCGCACTGTTCGTCCGGTCTCTGCACGATGCGGTGTTCCCCAAGGCCTCCGAGACGCCAGTCACTATCAAGCTCAGGTCCATCCTCAAGACGCCAGAGGTTACCAAGATCCTCCAGGGTGAAAAAGTGACTACTGAGTCGCTGTGGGCAGCTCGGCCCTGGCAAATCCCGGCGGTACACATGTACGGTCGACTTGCGTACAAGTTTGAGGGTATGACTGACATGATCAACGGCGCTTTCATGGAGGACCTCTCCGAGCTGCTCAACGCGGCAACTGGAGATCAACGTCGTCGCAAGACTTTCTACGAGATTGACACCGAGTTTGAAAAAATGACGGCGTCTCTACTCAAGAACTTTAACAGTATGGCTTCTTTGACGTCCTTTCTTTGCGCGAGTCTACGTCAGATAATGATTCGCAAGCTCGCTATGGTGGGCAAGGACAAGGACGGTTGGAAGAAAGCTGATGAGCATCTTACGGACCTCATGGATCAAGAGCATATGATCACCTTCGAGGACACCGAGGCAGCTGTCAAACGATGCGAGCAACACCTTCAACGAGCTGCCATCGATGATGCATCTCCCCTTCACGAGGGCTGATGTTTGGTGGACCGCAGGTGTGCTGAACGTCGGATCTGGAAGACCTTGGATCTGGAGAGGCTCAGCAACGGCGTCGCAGAACACGCAGTGCACACCGTACGCGCTACTCTGCTAAAGCCATGCTCTTACACGCCAACATTCCCAAGAAACACTGGTGCTACGCGATCTCGCACGCTACATACCTCAACAACATGACCACTATGTCGCGCGCTGACCGCTCAAAGACCATCTACGAGATGCTTTTCCGGACGAAACCCGACATCACTCGCGTTTCCCCGTACGGAGCATTCACATGCATCTACAAGGAGCGCCGCGATCTCAAGGACCAAAGCTTCGGCCTCACAAGTATCCAAGGAGCATTCATCGGCATCGCATACCATAAGAAAACATTAGACTACTGCATCACGGACAGAACACGCGTATCATGCACAAGGCACCATATCGCATTCGATCCATACCTCTACCCTTTCAAGTTAAATGCGACTGCCCCTCCTGCATGGCAAACCTTCCACAACCTAACAACACCGAAACAACAAAAAGCCATCAAGGACTTCAGCGGAGCACAAATAACACCGACTTAATACACACACAAGAGCTACAGGACAACTCCGACGAATCTGACTTCGACTCGGAACAGCCCGCCCCCATATCCGTGCCACCCGTAGAACCAGACGACATCCAGCCTGCCGCAGACACCGCCTCCGATAGTGACGAAGAACCTATCGTACCGGCTCCCGCAGAGCCACGACTTCCGACATCACGTTCCACACGCGTCCGTAGAGCACCCGTCA
>Ga0315905_10005446_pt1 | contig 12967 bp, 10 predicted proteins | sample LakEriMetagenome_5_FD_203522 | JGI IMG/M metagenome (GOLD analysis project Ga0315905, IMG submission 203522) | Freshwater fungal communities from buoy surface, Lake Erie, Ohio, United States - Buoy 4 MA121 | ecosystem: Environmental > Aquatic > Freshwater > Lake | place: USA: Lake Erie, Ohio... | reverse complement strand
GTCTCTTTTGACACTAAATAGCTAATGTTTGAGAATCTCCGCCAGGTGCCTGTGGGCGCGGGGCGTGGTGGCGATGACGTAAGTTCACGCCCCAGGAGTGCTGTTGACGGAGGCGGCCGCATGGGTAGGGGGAGTGCTTATGGTGGGGGGCGGGGGGGGGCGTCACGGCCCGGCTCAGCATACTTTGGAGATGATGGTTTGGAGGGGGCAGAGACAGCCATTTATGGAAGCAGATCGGGGAGTATGCGGCCCATGTCCGCAGGGCCCGTGACGACGCGGCTATATGAAAATACCACGAACCCAGCGCTCGAGAAGCACATCCTTGGGCAGGCGCGGGAGATGATTAAGGTCAAGGTCAAGACTGGGAACCGCCCATATGCGGGCACAGACTGCGAGGTGATGCTGCGAATTAAAGGCACAGCCCGCACCACGGCGACCCACCGTCTGTCTACTTGTGCAATTCGCGCGGGCATCCTCTTCCGAAGAGGCAACACAGATGAATTTGCCTTTCAGGACTGGGTAATAGGCGAACCGGTGCAAGTTTCGATATGGCATGATGGCAAGGGGTCGGATCCCAACTGGTTCCTCGAGAAGGTCACCGTGGTCGTGGCTAACGGCCGACAGTATACATTCAAGTGCGACGATTGGCTTTCCGAGACCGAAGGCAAACGGCAAATACGGGTTGAGCTCACGAACCCCACCTTCGAATAAACGGTGCAGACGGCCTTTTCTTCTCTGCAGTCCTCCAGCATCTTATGTCCAGGCAACTCCGGTTTAGGGATTAGGGTTTAGGGTTCAGGGACTAAACCCTAAACCCTCATGTCCAGGCAACTCCGGTGGCTCTCCCGGGCACCATGAAACCCGCGCCTCTACAGCGCCAAGTATACTTAACACGAGGCTCCAAATCCAAGATACGACACTCATGATGGAGACGCGCTCCTCCTCCCCCCCCCCTTGAAGTTACATCCTCCTTCGCCACCGACGGATTCCGTGCTATCCCCGCCAACCTCCAACGCCTGTTTCACCGCCTCTGCTTTCGTCGCTGCTGTTGCCTACAAGCCTGGCCTTGCGCCCTCCGAGGTGACAATATCGCCACTGCAAACCATCCACACATCACCCCCACTCTTTTCCCCTCCAAACCGGCGCGCCTGCACCCGCGTGGACGTGACTTGTTTCGAGTATACTTCCGAGTCATTCGATGCCGAGGTGCTGTTCCACGCGTAGTAGATCGTCTAGGGGGGACGGGGGGTTTTTCAAAGCAAACGCAGTGAGCGACGTGGACGCTGAGCGCGACCGCGCGACGCTGGCGGGTGTCTTCGTGTGTGTGTTTACCAATAATGTATTATTATTAGAACGTTCTGAGAAGGCGTAGTACCAAGGTATTCAGCTTCATGTGTGCCTGAGGGGCGAAACAGGTGCAAGCCTCCGAGTGTTTTTACTCTCTCTCTCTCTCTCTCGAAGGTTACGCTCCGCCGAGTGGATCATGTCCATGTAACTCGCGGAGAGGCAGGCGCAGCTGCCGACAATTGTAGTACTGTACCAAAAAAATCCATATTTTCATCAAGGGTGTGGAGTGGATTGCGGGCTCCAGAGCGCCGCCATTGGAGCGCCGCCAGATTGCAATGAAACCGTCGGCGAAACTCATAAAAACCACTACTCATCAGAGCCGCTGCCCTCGTCCAGCTCAGTTGTGCAAAGCGCCGGCTGCTCTCCAGTCAGCCGCGCGCGGGCGACCACCGCGACTGTTGCGAACTGAACAAGGTTGTGTGCCCGGTTGGAAGCGCCTGGCCGCTGCGTTGTTGTCCGATTGGAAGAGCCTGTCCGCTGCGTTGCTGGGAGCAGCGGCAAGTGAAATGCAGACCCTGCCCGGGGCCACGTTAGAGGGCCAGCCTCGCAGCCCTCGCGTGTCTTGCTAAATGTTATTTTACAAACTGACAAATGAATAAAATTGATACAATGGAGCAAAAACAAAACTCGACTCTGGTTCCCTCGGAATATCGTTCCTAACAAAACTCTCGCTCTTTCTCTTTCTCACCCCTTCTGTGAGGACATCAGTCGCTTCCCCGCCCACAATCTTCTTTGCCCAGCCCCCCATTGTGCGGCCTTCCGTCGCCCCCGCATCTCGCTAACCGGGCGCTCCCCATTTACGTATGCACTTACATTTATACTCAGTGGCGCATCAATAATCAACTGCCTAGACGCGACCCCAGGCCCCGACACAACTAAATCACAACGACAACAACAACAACAACACATAGTAAATACCGGTACCCAAGGTATGAGCAAATTCTTCTACAAGGTAGCAAATTTGTGTTTTCCATACAGGGTTGAGTAATTACGCAAAGCCCCTAGCCGTTCGAGATAAAACCAAAGGCGGCCCCGTCAAAACAAACAGTAAATGTGCAAAGATGCTCAAAAGTACACGTGACTTTGATTGTCAGGGCAGTGTTTTTTCCTGACAATCAAAGTCACGTGTTTTTTTTTTGCCCTGTACCCGGTAGTGACTTTACATATTAAATGCACTCACAGCGGCGTATCAATCAACTGCCTAGGCGTGGCCAGAGGGCCCGACAAGCGCCCAAAGCGAGGGGTCTCTTGATCCACGTTGCTTGCCTCCTGGTCAAGCAGATGCACTCGCCAGGCGCCAAGAAGGTGCACCAGTGCCACCGGTGGCTCCAGAAAGGGAAGTCGTTCGCGCACGTGCAGGAATGCGCTCAGCAGCGCTATACCCTCACTCTGCAAAAGACCGAGAGAGCGCGCGCGCGCGCGTGAGAGGGTGGCACGTGTACAGCACGTAAGGAGAGGGATGGCAAGTGCACAGCAAGTAAGGACACCGGACACGCATCAGCACGCCTATTAGCATCAAACAGAGGTGTGTGTGGGTGCCTTGCTCCAAACTCGAATTAGATGAATATAATAATATTGATCGAATTCTAACACGAACTCAGTAAGTGCTATATACACGTGTGTGTGTGTGTGTGTGTGTGTGTGTTTCTGAGTGTGTGTGTATGTGTGTGTGTGTGTGTGTGTGCGCGCGCGCGCGTATAATACCTGCATAAGGTAGGCAATGACGACGCCAGCAGCCCAGGAACCCCCGCCACTCTTGTCAAACACCAGCACGGTACTACCCTCGCGGCGAGCAGCCTGAATGAAAGCCACATCCTTGCCAAGCTGCCGCAGCTGCAACGTCAGCGGCTCAGTGCTTACACCAGGCCTCACCTCCGTGCCCTTGCCTCGTCCCGCCCCTCCCATCACGGGCGCAGCAGCTGTTGAGGAAGACGCAGCGGGCCCCATGAGAAGCGACGGTATGGCAGATTGCGCGTAGATCTTGCCGGGGAGTCTGGCGTCGGTAGGTGCGGTGGCTGCAGCGGGGGAGCCAGTGCAGTCGAGAAGATGGCCAACACCGAGGACTGCCAGGCACTCCAGCGGCTTGCCGTCGACCCAGCGGATGTCGAGGGGGCAGCCGCCGAGCAAGATGTGGCCGCCACTGCAGAAGCCGAGGCTGACTGCCGCCTTCCCCTGCAGTTCACCGTCGACTTCGCTGACCAGGATGGGCTCATGCAGCAGCAACGCGCTCGCGCGACTGGCATCGCGTTGCACACGTTTGGCAGACAGTCGTACCACATCCGGGGCCTGCGACGCGCGGATGCTCATGTGCGCTTTGCCTACCCCCTGCGGCCGAGAGCCGTGGGGTGCCAGGACGCTGTCACGTGATGAAGTCTTGCCGAACCCGAGAGGCAGCGACACCCGCGCTGGAGGCTTGATGCCCGCTCCCGAATCCGACCCCGCCTCGGGCTGCGGCTGCTGATTGGCGACGGCTGCGGACATGACGTCCCAGCGCTTGGCCAGGTCGTGCATTGACGGTCGGCGAAGGGGGTCGCGGATGAGGGCGTTTCTGAAGAAATCCGCGAGGTGCTTGCCTCCTGGCAGGTCGAGCAGCGGCCGGAGGCGCTCAGCGGGGATGAGATCTTCCGGCGAGGCGCCCGTGACCCGAATGAAAAAGCGGATCCAATCTTCGTCGTAGAAAAGGTAGTCGCCCGTCAGCAGCTCGTACAGGACGCACGCGGCGCTCCAGACATCCGAGGCCTTGTTGGCACCGACCTTCTTGCGCCGGTCAAAGTTTGCGCGTTCCTTTGATGAGGCATTCGCCACCGTTAGCATCTCAGGGCTCTTGATGTACTCGGTGCCGCGGTTGCGCGTGGTGTAACCATCCTGTGCCGCACTGTAGAGCTTGCTCTCCCCGAAATCCGTCACCACAAGATCAAACGCCGGCACAGTGCGCCCGCGCTGGTCGAGCAGCTCGCTGTCGGGCACATCGCGGTCGGCTACCAGCAGCACATTGTCACACTTGATGTCGTAATGCACAACGTGCGCATCAGCCAGGCGGCACATGGCAGCCAGCAGCCGAGCACCCACTGCCAACAGCAGCACGAGCGCGTCCGCATGCTGCAGGAAGCCTTCCGGCTGATTGGTGCGCCAGTGGCGAAGCGACATGCGGTACCACGCCGTCACAATGTAGCAGTGCTCATTGTCCACGCCGTAGTCGTAGAGGTGACACATGCGTGCCTCACGCCGGAGGTGATCCATAATCGACACTTCAGTGTACAGGTCCTGGAGCGTGCAAGGCGCATGCATGTCCTTGGGCAGCTCAACCACCTTGATGGCGAGCTCGAATGGCTCCGACGGCAGCAACACCCGGTACACCGTGCCGTACGCCCCGCGAAACCGCACTTTCGGGTCGCGGTTCGAGTAGCGCGAAGGCTGGAATAGTTTGACGACGAGCAGCTTGAGCAGGCGGTGTGCCGCGTCGCTGCGTGCCGACACGCGTGATAGGAGCTGCGGCAGCACGCGCTCGTTTGCAGGGTGATTCATATGCGTGCGCAGGAGGAAGGGAATGTTGGGGCGGTGCTTTTCGAGGGGGAACTGATGCGTGTGCTGTGGGTCAAGCAGCGGGCCGTCGGGGTCCAGGATGAGATGCAGCGCCAGCTCCAACACCATGATGTGCAACTCCTTGTTGCGATACAATGGCCGCGCTTGGCGCTGTTCAAAGTAGTAGTCGTTTTCAGCTACGCGGTCCCCCCCACACCAGTCTCGACGATCCGCGTCCCCGTCGCCCTTGGAGGAGCCCACCTCACGCCCACCGTGCAGAGAACGGCCCTGCGACGAATGCGGGTATGCTTTTGGCGGAGAGTGTGCGGCGGCACGCTGGGCATTGATGACGACCTGGAACTTGGGGTTACTCAAGTCCACACCACTTGCCAGTTTTGAAAGCCCTCCTTCATTTGACCACTCAATCAAAGGCGCGTGCGGCGCCTTGTCTCCAGAGCGCGGCTCGACACGGTGCATTTGCAAAGAAGGCAGGCAGCGCAGTTGTTCCGCCTTGACCCTTCTACACGCCCCGTGTGCACCGCCCGAGTTCTCTTGAGACACACCCGCGCCGCCCTGCGAAGACTTTGAATCATCGATGAAACTCAACCGGCGGCTGATGTTCGCATCAACGGTCGCATCAACAGAAGCGCAGCCCGTGGTGATAAGCTCAAAAGCGGGAGAAATCTTGACCGGAGGCAAAGGCGTGAGAGTTGACAGAATTGAGGACTTTGGCCGCGATCCAAAAGTGGGAAGCGTGGCGGGTGCATTCGCAGGCACTCTGATGGTTGAGCCCGGGGTGAGAGCGCCAAAATTGAGCTTGAGAGTAGCAGCAGCTGTGCTCTTGGAGACGTCGCGAACAACATTGATAGGATCAACCACCAAAGTAACAGCGCGCATATGTCCTGCAACCTCGTGGTCGCAATCGTCCAGCCTCAGCTTCACTGTGGTCCGTAGTCGCTTGTACTCCTCCACGTCAACCTCCCCCATCCACGCGTCGCTGTCATCTGAGTCCAGGTCACTCTCCTCGACCCCCTTCTCTGCCCCCCCCGCCGCTGCTCCCCCCGACACCGGCACCCCCACCTTGGCCGCTCCCCCCAAACTCAACCCCATCCCAACCCCCCCCTCCTTGCCTGCCCCCCCCACCGCAGCGTTGGGCGCCACCTGCCGCGTGTAGCACAAGGTCCCCGCACCATACCGCACCCCCTTGAGCTTCACTCGGCTCCCGTCCACCAGCACCCCCCCGTCCTGTTGCGTCACACACACCACTGGAATCGTGATGTCGTCCCCCTGCCCTGTGCACCTGTACAGCTCCTCCGCGTTGTTCATCACCACCATGCACACCGCACCCGCTGCCGCCACCCGCCGCGCCTTGTCCACAAAAGGCACCACCCCCCGCCCCACCACCACCACCTTCCCCTTGACAGCACCCCGGTTCACAAGCTCCTTGTCCGCCATCAGCGGGTCCGCTCGCACAATCTCCCCTTCCACATCCTCCTGCCCCCCAAACGCTGCCGTCTCAAACGACATCGCCTCCTCCGCTTGTGCTGTGTCCCCATCCCCTCCCCCTCCTGTTCCCTCGTGCTGCCGCACCCACGACGGCGGCCCCCGCGAGTCGTCCACCGAGAGGTCCTGAGGAGCCGCCTTCACCAGCCCCAAGCTCAGCTTGAAACCCTGTTTTGATTGCTCATGAACTATTCTTGGTTGGTTCTCATTGATTTCTTGCAGCGGCTTGGTCGCTCGCGCAGGAGTTTTTGCCGGCTTGTTCTCCCGAACATGGTGTGTCGACTCAATCTTGGGAGCGGCTTTGCGGACAGCTTTTGGTGGTGGTACGCTAGTTTCATCATCAGTCAACGTTGCGAGCGTGCTTTTGCGTTGCGACATTTCATATTCAAGATCAATTTGATGTGCTATCCAATTCATGACTTGCAAGCTGTTGAAGGTGCGTCGGATCGACGGCGACTCGCTTGTTGACAGGTTTAGCAGCCCTCGCAAGTGCAGCTGCGTCAGCTCATCTGCTATCGGGTCCCTGTCAGAAAAGTGAAACAGCTTGACGAACCCCAAAAAGTGGAAGCTGACGAATCCATCCACGTGCGCTCTGTCCAGGCAAATCTGCGCCAATCCTTTACAGAATGCCTCGTGCAACAGCCCAAAGATCTGACGAACCACGGGAATGTCATCGCGTTTTGGGGTCTCCGGCAGCGCACGCAACGCCAAGCCCTGCTGGGCGGAGAGCAGGAACCTCATTCTCTCAATCTGAGACGCAAATCGTGACCGGGTCAGCGCCGTGTCCACGGTCGGTGGTGACAGAGTGTTGCAAATGCTCTGCAAGTGCTGCTGCTTGTCGAACATGGCGTTGAGTAGAGACAAGCGGGCCGTATAATGCTGCAATACACGGCAGCGCAGGTGCATAATCGCATGTGCCGGTCTTGCTTGTGACGCAGGGCCTAGATCCTGCCGAGCCATGCAAGGCCGCACATTCTGCGCCGCTGCAGCCACGTCGGGACTTGTAAGCACCGCTGTGGCATATTGGCGCATCCAGTAGTCGAACGCGTCATCTTCCACAACAATCGAAAGCCACAGCGCCTCGAAATTACGGTGCCAGATCGGCATGGCTAGTGTGTCCATAACCGCCAGCCAGCAGTGTGCCGTAGCCAGGACGTTGCTGTTGGTCATTGAGGCTTGCGCCTCTGCCACGAGCGCGTGCTTGATGCGCACAAGGGCCTCCATGCACGTGGCCACCGCATGCATTTTGAGCATTGGCGTCTGCCGCTGTCGCAAGTACACGAGCAACATCATCAACGTCACGGCCACATCGTCCTTGAGAAAGGTGCTCTGCGCACTCTGTTGCGATGTGCCACACAATACCACCATCTGCTCCCTCACTCGCCACAGAAACCTGCACACGCCTCAGCGCGTCAGCGCTAAATCAATAAGACAGTCAGACTCAACCCAAACGCCACATATCCTGGGCGTCGCCCGTGCCCGCGCCCACGCCTTTGCCCGCTCCCGTGCAGAAACAGTAACACATCCAGAGAGAAGTCTGAAATGCGCACCACTCTGCGTTCCTCGGGTCCAAGATTGTCAAACGCGTACCTGTCGAAGCGTCGCCGGGAGCTCCCGTGACCGCTCAAGCTCGCGCCACTTGCTAAGAGCTTGGCTTCGACACGTTCCTGGTATATGCACAACAGCGCCATCGTCTTGTGATACACAACCTCCGAGGCCACCATCAACTCGCTGTCTTTGAGCAGCGCAAAAACTTCCACGTAGAGCAGATTTACGTGCTGCTCAAGCCAGGTGCCAGCAGCAGGCTCGGCAAAAATGTTGAGCATACCATCAAGCAAGAGAGAAAGAATATCGTCACGAATATCGTCACGTCTACCCGAGACCTTGGTCTTGGGCGGCGGCAACGGCGAGAGCTCCTTGCGGGCACTGGCCATGTCCAGTGTCTGCTTGCGCTGCGTTGCTATCGCCGCGAGATTTGCCGCCACTGCCGACCTGCTGATGCTCCGAGCAATGTTCTCCAGCTCGCTTTCGGCGGTTGGGTAGGAGCCGGGCAACGTGCTCAGCAAGTCCTCAACCTGTCCGCACCAACTCTCCGCTGCCCCACCTGCCTCGCGGCACGAGGCCAACGCCAGCCCGCCTGTTTCTCGGATGGTCGTGCTCCTGCTCAGGCTATCGGCATGCGGGCTGAAGGGGCCTGGCGTGGAAGAGCCTCGAGTGCTCAGCATGAGGCCGCGCACCGTCAGCTGGCGGCGGCTAGACCGCGTCTGCATCGGCGACTCGGCAATGGAGACACTCATTAATTGCAACTTGGGGATATTGGACGGAGTCCGTGACGCCGCCAGGGCGTCCGTGCTACTATGCCTGCCGCCTGTGGCTGCCAGCAATTCTCAAAAGTGAGTAAGTAGCCCAGTACATTTGCTCTATAAAGGCACTGTACAGAGTACTATTCAGAACTTGTGCCTGAGTCAAGCTGCGATGGCTGAAGAGGTGACAGGAAGCCAGCCCGCGGAGAGCGTGGGGTGATGCGAGGGGAGGCGGCACCGTCGGGATCTTCCACCGGCGCGCGAGCAGACAAGGACGAATACTCTTTGGACGGGCTGTAGGTAGGCAGCGGAGCATGCGAAAGACGCGGGAGCGCCCGCGCGGATGAGGGCAGCGTTCGCACATAGGTTAGATTCTCGCTTCGGAACTCGCTCCTCGCTGTGTCGTCCCCCCTGCCTGTCCGTCCGGTGTCTGACTCCCCCACCCTCTTTGAAATGAGGAGCGTGCTGCTGCTCCGGTCAATGAGGAGTGTACTGCTGCACCGGTCGAACTCGGAAAGAATGGAGCGCTGCGTGTTAGGCTGCCCCGGCTTTGTCGAGTGAGGTGGTTCTCTTGAAACCCCCTCTGCCTCTGCCCTGGCCTCATGTCGCGCGTCATTATGTCGCACGTCGTGCCAAGTCCTGTCGAGCGCATGCGCGCCATCAAGCCGCACTGTGCTGCTGATGCTGTGGCGTTCATGCAGCTTGCACGCGCGGAAAAGGAGCTCGTCGTTACGCGCGCACGCGCGTCGAAAGGCTGCCACACCAAGGAGCGAGACAAAGGTCTTGAGCACAAAGCAAAGCTCTTCGTTGTCGCCCTTGCAGATCTCGATCCTCGCCGCGAACATCTGCGACACTTCGCGGTTCGCACTATGATCGCCCTCCATCAGCAGCTCTAAGACGGCACGCAGCTTCTCCTGGTGCGCAAGGCCCATACCTCGGTGGAGCAGGGCGTGCACGGTGGGCTCGAGGGCGCCCCCCTTGAGCCACGCCTCAACGCCGGCTGAACCACCGTGCCGGAGTTGAGAGAGCATGGAGCCCGCAACAGCCCCCACCTCATCAGCGTCCGTCTCAAACGTAGCCGCTCGCAGCCTGGCCACGTGTTCGGAGGGGGATTCTGCCACGTGGTGGTCGCCAGAGGAAGTGGGCCGCTTGTGCAGGCAGCGCTGGGAGTTTGCCCTCTCCCGCGCGCTCCTCTGCGTCGTGATTGCCACATCCCGCGAGGTGTCGCGGCCCAGCAGGCGGCTCAGGGCTTCGTCCAGCGTCGTGATAGCCTGCTCGCTGCCCGAGGAGTCCCGGCAGACGAGGCGGCACGCTGTGCAGTCGATGCGTATCACTAGTGACGCTACTGCGGTCTTGCTCGCGTCCAGGGTGCAGACCAGAAGCTGGTGGCGCGCCGAGCGGCAGATGAGAAACTCGCGGTACTGCAGCTCTAGGCGCACGCAGATCGCGGAGAGGTCCTGGTCGAGAAAGTGCCGGTGCGATGCTACCTGCCGCAGGAAGGCACCCAGCGCCGGCAGGAATGCGTCCTGCAGGGTTTGCACTAGAGCGAGCGACTGGCTGTCAAGCAGGCACTGCGGGACGCCGCCCTTCTTGTCCAGCTTCCACGCCGCCGCCACCGTCTGCAACCGCTGGTGGTGCACAGATGAGCGGATGCGGTACGAGACGAAGACGGGCATGCAGCCCTTGGCCACCGTCTGCGAGCGCAGCAGCACCGAGCCCTCGGCCAGGTGCGAGAGCAGCCGCTCCGCGCCATCCATCCGCACCAGGTAAACCTTGGCGCCCTGCCCGGCGTGCGCCGCCGTGCGCCGCCGCAGGCGCCAGGACGTGCTCGACGCCTGCACGGCCGTCGCAAACGGAAGCTGCAGCGGGCCCTCCATCGTGATCGTGCCCTGGCGTGTAGACAAGTCTATGCACCCTGTCTCCTCTCGCACAGCGTCGGCCGGAGCCGGTCGGCGCCCGGCGCGCGGCGATGCACCGTAGCAGGCCGCGCGCATGGCCCTGCGCGCATGAATTTCGAACACCTTTTTCACTGTGTATGGAATTGTATGATTCCACCGTTTTTCAGTAATACTAAACCCTGTTGCGCCCTGTTTACAAGACAGCACAGCAGAGTGAAACCTGGAGACCGGGAAATTGACCATGTCTCTGCTGGCCTGGCTGCTGTTGCTCGCGGCGCCGTATGCCGCGCAGGCTTTTTACCTCCCCGGCATCGCGCCGACCGACTACAAGGCGGGCAGCCCGATGAACGTCAAGGTCCGCTCTCCGCCGCACTGCCCGTTTGTTAGCCGGGCACGCGCCCTCCCCGCCCGCCAGCGGCGGAGCGCACCCCTGGTGCGGCGGCGGCGGCCTGCGTGCCCGGGTGCGTGCGGGCGCTGGGTCTGAGGCCATGAGCAGGCGGCGGCGTGACGCCTCCGCCCTTGCACCTGCCGCATGACCTGGCACAAAACCCTAAACCCTAAACCTAAAACCTAAACCGGGTCTGCGGCCATGAGCAGGTGGAGGCCTTGACGTCTGTCAAGACCCAGCTCCCGTATGAGTACTACGTTCTGCCCTTTTGCCACAAGGGCATCAACCTCAAAGCGCAGGACGCGCTCAACCTCGGCGAGGTCCTCCGCGGAACACGCATCTACGAGACGCCCTACAAGTTCGCCATGGACCGGGATGCCACGTGCACGGTTCTCTGCCGCGCCGTTTACGACACCCAGGAGCTCCAGGCTTTCGCGCTCATGATTGAGGCACAAATTCTGATAAGTCAGTGCCCTGGTGTATTTACTGTAAAAAGCCTTACTATTAAAGTGCCCCTCCTGTATTTTTACCAAACAGCCTTGCCATCAGCGCTGACTTTTTGAGAATTTTTGCCAGGAGGAGTACCGTGTGAACCTGCTGCTCGACAACCTCCCCATCGCCATGCCCGTGTACATGACAGAGGAAACCCCTGAGGGCAAATCCACAGGCAAGAAGCAGATTTTTTTTAAATTTTTAATTTTTTTGGATTTTTTTTTCTCGAGGGCACAGCGACTTGAAAACAGACACAAAAATTGTACCCTAGTGTTTTGACTAGCAAGGTCTTACTGTCAGAGATTCTCGGACTTTTCTGACTTTTGAGAATTTGCACGTGCGCAGGGAAGACGCAGAAGCTCTACCAGACGGGCTACCCCATCGGTCACGCTCCCGGGCAAGAAGATGTCCTTCCCCAGACGCAGGTAGACATTATATGGATGTGTGTGGGTGGGTGGTTGTGTGAGTTTGTGCGAGCGTGTGTGTGTGTGTGTGCACGGGCGGGAATATTTCCACCCCCCCAGACGCACACAGACCATTCTGAGAAGTCAATGCATGAAGCGTTGCATGTATAAATACTGTTAATATATATATATATAGTTTATAGTTTATGAAATATTTATATATATATAATATATTTTGATTATTAATGCAATACATATTCATATATGATATATATTATATACAATATAGGCCAACGCAGAACAGGCCAAGGACAAGGGCATCTACCTCTTCATTCGTTATATATTTATTATGTATACAAAATATATCCATATATAAATGTATAAATTATACACTATAAATAGGCCGACGCAGCACAGTCCAAAGACAAGAGCATCTACCTCTTCATTCGTTATATATTTATCATGTATACAAAATATATGTATATATAAATGTATAAATTATATACTATAAATAGGCCGACGCAGCACAGGCCAAGCAGGCCAAGGACAAGAGCATCTACCTCTTCAATCACCTGCGGTTCACCATTCTGTACAATGATTTCCACGGTGTGTGTGTGTGCGCGCGTGCGTGCGTGCGTGTATATTTGGGTGGTGATGAGCGGCGTGGGCTTCGAGGTTCATATAGTTTACTGTCTAGGGTGTATGATTTAGTCTGATTAAACTGAACTGTATACAGGCGGTGATAAGCGGCGTGTTGTGGGCTTCGAGGTTGAGCCAATCTCGGTCAAGCATTCTCAAAAGTAGTCCCTATAGCGGTCTTATATCGTAAATGTACTCGGGCACCGAGTTTTGAGAATTTGTGTCAGGTCACAAACCTGTGTCGGTGTAGTGGTTTACTTTAGTGTACTGGCTTAGTTTGACTTTTAAGATTTTTTTTTCAGGTCAAGCATACCTATGACAACATGGTGGATTGGGATGCGTGCGTTAACGAGGTGTCAGGTCGGTTTGTGTGTTTGTGTGTTTGTGCGTGTGTATGTGTGTGTTTGTGTGTGTGTGTGTGTGTTTGTGTGTGTGTGTGTGTGTGTGTGTGTGTGTGTGTGTGTGTGTGTG
>Ga0315905_10005445_pt1 | contig 12969 bp, 13 predicted proteins | sample LakEriMetagenome_5_FD_203522 | JGI IMG/M metagenome (GOLD analysis project Ga0315905, IMG submission 203522) | Freshwater fungal communities from buoy surface, Lake Erie, Ohio, United States - Buoy 4 MA121 | ecosystem: Environmental > Aquatic > Freshwater > Lake | place: USA: Lake Erie, Ohio... | reverse complement strand
ACTCAGGAGCGTGAGTATTGTGCCCGTGGCCCACTCGCTTTCCGCTAGCGGAGCGTGCCCAGCGCATACTGCGTGGTGCGCGTGAGGATGCCGCGCCAGAGGCAGAAGTTCTGCTCCATGTCGCGGGATTCCCACATCAGCGTGATGGCATCCTGATTGATGCGCTGGCTTTTCGTTGAGCCGTTGCGGAACATCGAACCGCCCGCCACCCCACGCCTGCCACTGTTGCGTGCGCCGTCGTAATCAAACTGCTGCAACCGCGCCCGCGCCACGGTGCGCTCGATGCCCGCCTGCGGATTGAAAAATGCGATGGTCCTGTCAATGAAGTTCGTCAGCGGTGCCTTGCCCCATGCCGAGGCGGGTGGCGTCAACGGGACGGGATGCTGGATGCTGGATGGCAGATTGGTGGCTGCTTTGTATTGGTTCACACGGGGGGGCGCAGTTCGTGCCGTCCACCTCCTCGATACCGGTTTCTCGCGTGGCCATGTGGACGAGATGATCAATGAATGTCATCCCCAGCGCGGTCTGTCAGCGGTTGTTGGCAAGGGAATGGGTGGCAAAGGAATTTCCAGAGGGTGCCGGTGATCTGGCAATTTCCTTCATTCCGCCATTCTGACCCATTTTCAGTTCTTCCATCTCCCTGCTCATTCCCTTGCCTTTCTTCTGAGTCTGATAACGCAAGATGAAATGGCTGCCCTCTTGATGCCTTGACTCGCTCCACCAAAGGAAGGCGTTCGCTCCCCATGAAAAACATCCTGATCCTCCTCGCCCTTGGTTGCGCCGTGAGGTGACATAGACCCCTCTGTGGGCGCACGCAGGCGTCTAAACCGGGCGTTTCTGGCACAAAGCAGCTCTTTTTTTGAGAAAGGGAGGCTGAATCAGCTCCTTGTTGCGACTGGGGCCGGTTTTTGAGATTTCAGGGCGGCCGTTTGCTCTCGTCTAATTCTGAATTCAGACCTCTGCGGCTTTCCTCACTCTGGCGGTGTGAGTTCTGCAAAGGCTGGTGGAGCGCGGGCTTGCAGCCCGCAGCAGTTCGTCGGCGCGATGAAGTTGGGAAGGACGTGCGGCGCTCTCGAAGTGGCGGTGTGCTGCGGATTTGGAAATTCGCGCTCCTCAGAGCTGCGGGTCTTCGATGCCGTCAGAGGTGATGAAGGCGGTGTGTTCTTCCGACGGGCAGCAGGAGGCCGGGCGGGTTGAGGAGGGCATCGCCACGCCATGCGTCAAACTCGTGTTTTGCGCCGGGTTCGATGGGCTTGGCGGTGGAGTGCTGGAGATGGATGATCAGCTTGGCGGCGCCGGGGGATTCCTCGGCCACAAACGATGGCGAAGAGAGCAGGGGAGGGGTTCAAAAACTGTCCAGTGCTCTCAAACCTCGATGAGCAGCGTCGAAACTACAGCTCGTCATCCTCACGGCTGAACATGCGCTGGAGCAGGTTTTTCTTCTTGAGCGGAGGCGGCGGGGCGGCGGGGACGACTTTCTGCGGGAAGCGTTGGGCGGCTTCGCTGCCGACCTTGGTGCGGAGGTCCTCGTTGAGAGAGGTGTTGCGCACGCCGACGTCATCGCTGACGACCTGCGGCTGGATGAAGACGATGAGTTCTTTGCGGATGGTGTTGTCGGTGTCGGTGCGGAAGAGTTTTCCAAGGCCGGGAATGCGGCCAAGGACGGGCAGGCCCTGTTTGTCACGAGTTTTTTCTTCGGAGATGAGACCGCCGAGGACGATGGTGTTGCGGTCTGGGACGGTGACGGTGGTGACGAGCTGCTCGGTGCCGATGATGGGCACCTCGTTGGGCTGCACGAGCTGGGTGCCAACGACGGTATCGTTGACCTGCGCGATGGTGAGGGTGACTTCGCCGTCGGAATTGATGAGGGGAACGACTTCGAGCTTCAGCACCACGTCACGATACTCAATGGTGGTGGTGGTGTTGCCTTGGGCGGCGTTGTTGTTGGCAAAGACGGTCTGCTGGGAGGGGACGGGGATCTGACGACCGGAGGTGATGACGGCCTTTTTGTTGTTCAAGGCGAAGACCGAGGGCCGGGAGAGGATTTTGAAGTTGTTATTCGTCTCCAGGGCGGTGACGAAGATCTCTAGGCTATCGCCGGCGGCCCCATACAGGTTGAGGCCGCTGGCGGGGCCGAAGGGGGTGGTGATGAAGTTGTTCCGCAGGTCGTTGATGGCTCGTCCGGCACCACTGACACCGCCGAGCATGTCGTTGCGGCTGGTGAAGCCGCTGGCGCTGAAGTTGGTGCCGTCGCCGGCCCGGCTGAGGCCAGAGACATAATCAATGCCAGAGGTGATGCCATCGCTGAGGGTCAGCTGACCGATGACGGTGGCGAGATAGACTTGGGCGGGCTTGCGGTCGAGCTTGTCGAGGAGGCCGGTGGCCTTGTCGATGGACTCCTTGGGTCCGATGACGAGGATGCAGTTGGCCATGGGATCGGCGATGACGCGGGTCTTGCCGACGAGCACGGAGACGGGAGCATTGTCCTCGCTGGGGCCGGAGATGACGTCGGCGCGTGAGCCGATGCCGCTGCTGGTGGTCGCGGTGGCGGTGTCCGAAGAGGCGGCAGCGGTGCTACCGACGGTGCCGCCACGGGTGCCTTGGGTGTTGCGGCCGCCGAGGAGCTGGCTGCTGTTGCTGGCGAGTGCCTGCTGGCGCTGCTGCTGCACGGTGCCGCCACCGGGAAGCTGGGTGGTGCCAGTGTTGGGATCTTGGAGTAGATCGACGACGGCGCTGAGGACATCGAGCGCGGCGGCGTATTTGAGTTTGCGCTCAAACGGCTCAGCCACTTCGAGGGGCTTGTCGAATTCAGCGATGAGGCTGGCGACGTAGGTGTAGTCTGCCGGGGCGGCGACGACGAGGATTTGGTTCAAGCGGGTGTCCGCGACGACTTGAGCGCTGGGCTGCGGCGCCTGGGCGTTTTGCGCGGAGTTGTTGCTGCTGGAGGGCGTGGGGGGGCGCTGGTTGTTATCGTTGTTGTTGCCACCACGGCCATCGCTGCCTGGAGTGCCGCGGATCGTGTTCACTCCTTTGGTTTCTTTTTCCTGGGCCTGGGCGTTCAGCGTGGCCTGGATGATCTGGGCGATGGTGGCGGCATCGCCGTAGGTGATGGGGATGAATTTGGTGACGAGGGAGGAGCCGGTGTCTCCCACATCGACGGTGTCGCGGATGCTGATGAGCTGCTTCACGACGGTGGCAGTTTCCGTGATGAGCAGCCCAGGCGGCGTGGTGACGGCGGTGATGCGGCCATAGGCACCGAGGCCGACGTGGCCGGAGAACATGGTGGCGGCGTCCTCGGGGGCGAGGTAGTCCAGCTTCATGAAGTAGGACACGATGCTTTCGTTTTCCGGGATGTCCTGCGGGCTGGTGTAGAACGATACGCCATGGGAAAACTGCACCGCGCTGGCGCTTTGATTGCGTGCGGGCAGGATCTTGGCGCTGGTGCCACCGGGTTCCTTGACGATGGCATAGCCGTTGGTGAGGAGCGAGGCCTCGATGAGCTTGACGGCCTCATCTTTGGGCACCGGCTTCGGTGTGACGAGGCTGATCTGCGCCCCTTCGAAGATGTTGGTGTCCTTGATGAGCGTGAGGTCGGTGAGTTTCTCGTAGATGGCGAGGATGTCGGCCACCGGATTTGTGGCGAACTGCATCATGACCAGGTCTCCCGATATGGTGAAGGTTTCACCTTCGCCTGGAGTCGCAACTATGCCGCCGCCTTCGCCGAAGCCACGGCGAGTGCCGAATCCTGCGCGTCCGCCGGGTGGGAAGCCGCCTCCAGGACCGAATCCACTCCCTGGTGCGCCAGGAGCTGCGGGTGCCGCTGGAGGGGCACCGTCTGCCGCAGGAGCGGTGGGTGCGGGGGCTGGCGGTGCCGCGGGTGCAGGTGCACTCTGGCCTGGAGCCTGGTGCGGGAGAGTGATGGCGGCGAGGAAGAGGGCAAAAAAGCGGCGATGCATGAACGGGGCGGGAAAAAGTGACAGGTGAGCTGGGTGTGGAAGCGCGGCAGGTTAACGTTTGCCTTTGTCTTCCTTCTCAATTCTTTCGAAGACGCTGCGAATGGCGGTGCGGCGGTCATCCTCAGAGGCGTTGCGGAATTTCTCGTCGCTGAACTTTTGACGTAGCTCGTCGCGGAATTTTTCCTTGGCCTTGTCAGAGAGCGATTCGTATTTTTTTCGGTCTTCCTCGCTGGGGCCCCGATTACTACGGCTGAAGCGCTCTCCGCCGCCGGGGGAGGGCGGTGGTCCGCCGGGTGGGCCTTTTTCACGCTTGTCAGGGCGCATGTCGTCTTTGCTCAGAGAGGTATGGCGGATGCTGAAGGTTTCCCCTCCGATGGAAATCTGGGCCTGCGCGTAGTCGATTTTATCCGAGGGTCTGGCTCCCACGAGCTTCCAGCCTTTGAGGTTCGGCTCGTCCGAGACGACGATGGATTGCTTGGCAGTCTTGTCAAAAATGGTCACGACCGGCTTGCCATCGACGTAGGCCATGCCGGTGAGCACGAGCGAGTCAGAAATGCTGACGATGCGGGTGAAGGGCGAGTTTTCGACGACGGCGGTGAGTGTGTTGGGATCAAACGGCTGCGGCAGGTCGGGATCGACTGGCTTGCTCGGCTGCACTGCAGGTTTGGCGGGTGGGAGCGTGGGGTCCAGATCATCTGCCATCAGCGGAACCAAGTCTGCCGTGGTGAGCGGCGCGGCAGTCGGAGCCTCCTGGGCACCCAAGGGGGCGACAGCGGAGAGGAAAAGCAGGAGCAGCGTCGGTTTCATGGTCAGAGTCCGGTGTCTGGCTTGAACCAACGGGCTAGGACGAGGTTGCAGAGCACCTGCGGGGTCTTTTCCTTGGCCTTGACGTCGAGCTCGATCTCAACCTGCTTGATGGCTTGAAATTTTTCTGGGGATTGCAGTGAGGCGAGCCAGCCGAGCACAGTGGGCTGATCTCCACGCAGCCGGACCTCAATGGCGGCTTCGCGATACACGGCGGCGTTGTCCTTGCTGTCCTTGGACTCTGGCAGCAGCACGGGCTGTTTTTGAAACTGCAGTTCGTAGTCCAGCGCGACGTTTTGAATCTCCTCAAGCAACTGCGCCTGAGCGGTGCCGAGGCTCTCCGTGGTAGGCATCGTTTCGCGCAGCCAGCGGGCGCGTTTGTCCCAGAAGTCGCGATCCGCCAGGTAGCCTTCGTTTTCCTGCTTTTCAGCCTCTAGAGCGGAGATCTTCGCCAGCGCAGCGGTGCGGCGGTCGAGGAACTGCTTCAGGATGATGAACGTAGCCATCAGCACCAGTGCGGCGATGCAGGCACCGAGGAGGTTTTTTTCACGTTGGGTAAGGGCGAGGGCCATGAGGGAAGGGAGGAATCACGAATGCCGGTCAGAGCAGCTTGCCTTGGGCGCGGAAGGTGGCGGTGGTGCCTTTGAGTTCGGGGCGCGGGGCCGTCCACTCGTAGCGGCTGAGGATGCGGTTCTTTTTGATGTCCTCGACGAACTGCACGGCGAGCTGCGCGTCACGCGCCTCGCCACGAATTTCGATCTCCGTGCCTTTCACCTCGAACTCACGGATGACGATGCCACTGCCGGGCATGATGCGGTTGATCTCTGCCAGCAGAAACATGGGATAGCGCTTCGGCTCAATGGCAGGAGCGAGCGCCTTCCAGCGCTGGGTGGCCTGGCGCACGGCGGCGGCCGGCTCCTTGGTGAGTTCGACCTCCTCGGTCAGGCGCGTGGCGCGCTGCTCTTGATAGTGTAGGTAAGCGAAGGCCAGGAAGGCCAAGGACACATACAGCATGCTCCCCAGCACGAGAGCGCGGGTGATTTTTCCACGGCGCGTGCTGGCGATCTGGGTATGGCGGATGTCGGCGGGGAGCATTTTGCCCCAATCACGCGTGTCCAGCGCGGTGTTTGGTGCCAGCTCGGCCACCATGCGCACGGGCAGTTCAAGAAGTGAGCTCAGGCGGGTGCAGAGGCTACTCTCAAAATGGGCTCCCACCAGCGTCACGCCGGAGATGCTGTCGATGCCGAGCTCAGACTCCAGCGTGAGCCTGGCCAGGGTGATTTCCAAGGCCAGGGCCTCCTCCGGGGCGGGAGTTTGAGCGAAAATGTGGCTGTGATACAGCTTGCCTTGGTGGCTGGCGGCCAGCACGAGGTCTCCCTGCTCCTCAGTGATGACGAGATGCCCGGCGGGAAGCTGTGCCAGCCGCAATGCCGCGGTGTAATCACTCGCATGCTGCGCCGCGAGGGCGCTTGGAAATGGATCGCTCAACAGATCGACGCTGACGATGCTCTGGCCGCCCTGGGTGCCCAGCAGATGCCAGCGGTAGTTTTTTCCTGCGCTGTCCTGCTCCAGTTTGAATCCGCGGCGCTCAAGTTGGGTGGCGATGATCTGCTCCAACAGCTCGCTGTCCGTCTGCGGTAGGATGAGGCCGACCGTGCGGCAGGCGGTGGCAGGCAGGCCGATGACCAGTTGTTTGCCCAGATGGGCGGTCTCGGCCGGGCTTTCCACGGCTTCCGTGGAGGTGCTTGCCCTTGGCTTCCAAACACGCCAAGCGGTATCAGGGGCGGGAAGGAGCAGAGTGGCGGCAGAAAGGGACATTCGGGTGGAAGAGGCGGTTACAACGTGCAGGAAGCAGGGAAGTTGCGACGGGAAATGACGAATGTGGAATGATGACTGATGAACCGGCTGTCGAGCGATTTTTCGTCATTCCGCGAGCGCAGTTACTCTTCCATGCGCCCCAAATAAGTCAGCGCCCCGGTTTCCGCGTTGCGGCGGGTCACGACGATGATCTTGGCGCGTTTCGTTCCGACCCAGCCGATGCTGGTGATGCGGCGCAGGCTAGTGTCGTCGTCATTCACGATGCCACGGATGGCGGCAAGCCGGTCGCCACTCAGGCCGAGGAGCTGGTAGGCCTCCTCATCGCGGATGCGGCGGTCATCTTCGGTGCCGGGGATGCCGTCCGCGCCATCGCGCTCGGTGATGAAGCGGTTCACATCACTTTCAGAGGCACCGGTCACGGCTAGCAGCACGTCTTTGAACACGGTGCGCAGGTCGATCTGCCCTTCTCCATAGATGCTGAAATACTCGCGCCAGTCGGGCTTCCGGCGGTCCACGGCCTCCATGCCGCGCACGAGCAGCATTTCATCCACACGCACGAAGCCCTGGTTTCGCGGCGCGTCGTAGATGCCGAGTTGCTGGTAATAATCGGCCTCGGCACCATTGGCGCGTGGGGAGCTGTCGTTGTCGATCCAGTCGGCCAGTGAATCTGCGGCGGTGGCTGCCTCGTCGGCGTTGAGTTGCCAGTAGATGAGCAGATTGTAGATCGCCTCACGCAGGCGCTCATCGGTGGCGTAATTGATCGGGATGCGTGCCCCCTCGTAATTGATCACCACATCGAAGCCGCTTTCTGGACCGATTTTCTGCTTCAGCACCAGATCGCCGCGTCGTGTGTTTGGGTGCATTCCTACTGCGAGGCCACTTTCCGCCAGATGCAGGGCGCGAAACTCATAGGCCGCCAGTTTGGCCTCCTCCGCGCTGGAGCGGACATATTCCACCACTCCCATGACGGTGATGGACATGAGCAGCACAGCCCAGATCATGAGCATGAGGGCCGAGCCGCGCTTCCTGCGTGGTTGGCGGTGATGCGTTGAATAGAATGAGTGCAATTTCATGGCTGGGGGCTGCCTCCTCCCTGGGCTTGGGGTGGGGTGCCTCCTTGCCCACCACGCCCGCCTCCATCACCACCACGGCCTCCTCCGCCACCACCCCCAGTTGGCTGCGTGGCGGTTGAGGTGCTGCTACTGGTGGAAGACGAAGCACTCGGCGTCCTGCCAGGTGAGAGTTCGATCACGGGAGCCGTGTAAACCATGCGGATCGGCTGCGTGCGGTTTTTGAGCACGAGCAGACCTTCGATCAGGTCTGGCCATGCAGATTTGCTCCATTCTTCATACCACGTCTGCTCTTTCTCGACGTAAAACCGCCACTTGAAGGACACCACGTCTGGCAGCAGCGGCATCCAGTAGCGCCCTTCCTCATCGGGCGCATACAAGCCGGTCGTTTCCTGCCGGATACCAGTCTGCTGGTCATCCGTCTGCGGGATCAAGTCCTCGCGCGAGATGGACAGGTAGTGCAGGGGCATGTTGTTGTCGTCCACGAGACCGTCAGGATGCGGTCTCAGTCTGAGAATCGTGTCTTTCAGGGTGATGGGGTTCATCCCGAAGGGAAAACAATCGGGGGAACCAGCCACGGTCAGCTCTTGGATGATCGGCTCGGTGTTTTGCACCAGTTTCAGGCTCAAAGTGGCCGTGGCAGGCAGCGAGGAGAAGGCTTTGCGGTTGAGCTCAATGAATCGGTTCACCGAGTCGCTCTCTCGTTGCAGTTGCTCGATCTCCGAGGCGCCGCGCATCGAGCCGCGGATGATCGCGAATAGCGTGGCCGTGATCATTGAGAGCAGCGTGATGCCGATCACGACTTCGATCAGGGTGAAAGCCCGGCGCCCTGCGCTTGGGTTATCGCTGGGCAGGCTTGTAAACATAAACGCTCAGGGTGGCTTCCTCCGGTACTTCGTTGAAACTCGACGTGGCCTTGATGGTCAGATTGTAAATGTCCGTCAGATTGGTGCCGCTCGTGGTGCGCAGCGTCACCGGCTCCGTGACGCTGGTGTAGGTGACGCCGTAGGTCGTGTCCATCATGGAGGTGCTCATGTCCGTCAGCGGCTTGCGCCGGATCTCCTCCAAAAAATTGCGCATGCCGATGCGGATGATCTGGTCTCGCTTCAACAAATTCGCCGTCTCCAGCGCTTGGTTGAGCGATTTTGCCAGTCCCAGCACCGCGATGGCGAAAATCCCCAGTGCGAGCACGAGCTCAAACAAGATGTAGGCTCTGCGAGCCGCGTAGGGCGTAGGGCCTAGGGCGTAAATGGGCAAAGAAGCATGCTTGTTCCCCCAAGCTTCCTGAGGGGGCATGCTCTGGCCCTTGATCCTTTGCCCTTGGCCCTTCGCATCAGTTTTCATCGCATATCGACGCTCTCTTTCACGATGTCCGCCGTGAGGGCTGCGAATTCGACATCAAACGTCGCGGACTCGCGCTGGATGTGGACTTTAAGTGGCTGGCAGATGCCGCTGGGCTGAAACACCCACAGCTTCACCAGATCACCTTCGAGAAACATGGGTTCCGTGTCATACCAGAACTGAATGGCATACTGCATGTCCTCGGGCATCTCGTATTTTTCGGTCCAGTGTTCGTCGTACTTCGGCGCAGGCGGGGCCAGTGGTAGGTCCGTGGTTTTGGTGAGCTTGCCTCCGTTGTCGAGGTCGGTTGTTTCGAACGGTTTCTCCTCCGCAGGTGGATTCTCTGCCGTGGCGATGAATTCCTCCAGCTCGGCGAGTTGCAGGTAAGGATTGAAGTAACGTGAGGCGGTGAATCCCTTGCTGTGAAACGCTACCTGATACGGCCGCTTCTCCGTCATCGCCCGCATGCGCACCTCACGCGCCATTTGCACCAGCTTGGCGACGGGTTCTCTGGCCACGCGTTCATCCTGAAATCCCTTCAGCATCGGCACCGCCGCCGCCGCCAGCACGGCGACGATGGTCAGGGCGATGATGATCTCGATCAGCGTGAAACCGCGTGGCTGACGAATTCTGATGGCCGAATGACGACTGAAGGATGAAGTGCGAATGCAGGGCGCATCGCAGGCTTCATCATTCGTCATTGGGGCTTCATTCGTCATTGGGAGAATCGTCAGTCGTCATTACTTCGCCACCGCGCCCGGCTTCCAGTTGCCGATGTCATCCTCCGTGCCGTCCTGGCCGTCAGCGCCCACGGACCACACATCGTAGTCGTCTTTCGACTTCTGGGCGGGGATGCGGTACTTGTATTCCTGGCCCCAGGGGTCTTTCGGCACTTCCTTCATGAAGGGGCGGTGATTTTCAGGAATCGGCTCAATGGTGGGTTTTTCCACCAGCGCCTTCAATCCCTGTTCGGTCGTCGGCTTGCGCAGGGCGCGGGATTCGTAGCTCTGAAGGGCGATGCCGATGGCCTGAAGGTCGCTGCCCACACGCGTGTCTTTGGCGGAGTCGATCTGGCCTTTGAGTAGGTAAATCGAGCCGGAGGCCAGGATGGCGATGATGGTCAGGGTGATCACGATCTCGATGAGCGTGAAGGCGGCGGTGCGGCGGGTGCGGGCTTGGGGTGTGCGGTGTTTCATGGAGGAGAGATTGAACAAGAATTTGAACGTGTTGAACAGGAGGAAATAGCCAGGGTTTCGCAGCCTCAGCCGCGGATGCCAGTGACGCTTTGGGCGATGGCGGCGACGATGGAATAGGCCACGGTGCCGACCATGACAGCCATGATGATGAGGATGACTGGCGTGATCATGGCGGTCATGCGTTTGATGCGCTTGTCGAGTTCCTTATCGTAGCGAGCGGCGCACTTTTCCATCGACTTGCCGAGCTGACCGGTCTGCTCGCCCACGGCGATCATGTCCGCCAGCAGCAGCGGGAAGCTGCCGACCTTGCGCAGAGCCGTGGAAAGCGGCGCCCCTTCGGAAACTTGGGCAGTGACCTTCGCCAGGAGGTTTTGTATGAACACATTGGCCGAGATCTTTGACACGAGGCGGATGCTGTTGAGCAGCGGCACACCGTTGGTGATCAGATTGCCCAGCGAGTGCGCGAACTGCGCGTAAAAGCGCATGCTCATGATCGGCCCGAAGAGCGGCAGCTTCAGCCGCGTCTCATCCCACCACAGGCGACCCTTGGGGCTGGAAATGTAGCCGCGAAAGGTGAGAAAGATGGCTGTGATGGCGATGAGAATCACCCACCACCACTGGCCCATGAAGTTGTTGAAGCTGATGAGCAACTGCGTGGCCGCCGGGAGCTGCTGACCGTTTTTTCCCATCAAATCCATGATCTGCGGCACCATGAACGTCATGAACACGACCATGAGCACCACACACGCGCCGATGAGGAAGGCCGGGTAGATCATGGCCGAGGTCACCTTGGCCTGAAGCTCAGCCATGACGTTCAGATTTGTGGCCAGACGCCGCAAAATGCTCGGCAAAGAGCCGCTGACCTCGCCTGCGGCAGCTAGGTTGCAGTACAATTCATCAAAACTCGGGGAGGCCTTCCTCAGTGCCTTCGCCACCGTGGAGCCCTCGCGCAACTCGTTGCGCATGGTGGTGGCAACACGCCGCATCACGTCGGCCTCCTGCCGCTCCTGCATCACGCGGAACGCCTGGTCGATTTGTAGGCCGCCATCGAGCAGATCTGCCACTTCCTCCGTGAACAGGATCAACTGTGCCCGCTTCAGTTTCACCGGCCCTTCAGCCGCGTCCGCTCGGGCCTGCGCCGCGGCCGATTTCTCCTCCTGCGTGACCTTCACCGGCGTGAGCGCCTGCGCCTCGATCTTCCGAAACGCCTCTGCCCGCGATCCAACGGTGACGGAGCCGGAGACGGTCTGTCCGGTGGCAGTGAGGGCGGTGTAGGCGAAGGCGGGCATGGAGGAGAGGACGACTGACGAAATCAGAGTGACGAATGAGGTTTGAGTGAGGCCAAGCTCTTTCTTGTTTGGGTGAATGAGCCTATGAGGCGCGTTGTAGGCTCATTCTCCAGAATGCGGCACCCTGGCAAGCGGTTCGAATGCAGCGCGGTAGCACGGCCTGGATCACAGGCGATTGCGGCGTCGTTTGTGGCCGCCTGAATGACGTCATGGATCATGGTTTGAGGGTATTCAGAAGAATTCAGGCAGCAAATTCACATTCTATGAACCTCCGCCTATGTTGAAGAACATCGTGTTCCGGTCTGGGAGTGATGTCTTCCAAGAGTAGGTCGATGATGGATTCTGAGGCGATGCGCATGGGCAACGTCTCGAACGATGCTGAGGGTGAAAAGTTGCTTGTGAATCATCGAAGAGGGGTGCGTGAACCATTCGATGGATGTGAAACCAACCTCGCGATCCACTCCGCTTCACACAATGGCCGCCTGGCACTCCCGCGGATCATGAACCGGAAGGAAACCCAATGCCCCTCAGGCACCCATCCGCCGATCTGAGAAAATGAAGCTTCATTCCGCTGTTATTGCGACTGGAGACTCCAAGTGTCCTGAATTCGCTGCCAACTGGAGGCGGCAAAGTTCTGTCGCTATTTGGCCTTTTCTATCGCGAGGCGGGTCCGGTCTCTCCCAGCGCCTTCGCATAAAAAAAGGCGGCTGGGAGTTCCAGCCGCCTTTCGCACGCGTTTGACTCATTGGCTGTCGCTTCCACTCCTCGGGCAGCCTTTCAATGGCCATCTCCCTTGGGGCGGTTCGCGAAACAAGAGGGTCACTTTATCCAATCACTTCCGGCCATTCCGTGTGGAACATCTGGCCTTCGGGTTTGTCGGTGCGCTCGTAAGTGTGGGCACCGAAGAAGTCGCGCTGGGCTTGGAGGAGGTTGGCGGGGAGGCGCTCGGCGCGGTAGCTGTCGTAGTAACCGAGGGAGGCGCTGAACGCAGGAACCGGGATGCCGTTGAGGGTGGCGATGCTGACGACTTCACGCCAATTTTGCTGGGTCTTGCTGAGCACGTCTTTGAAGAACGGATCGAGCATGAGGTTGGCCAGATCGGCGTTGGTGCGGTAGGCGTCGGTGATGCGATTGAGGAAGCGGGCGCGGATGATGCAACCGCCGCGCCAGATGGCGGCGATGCGGCCGAGGTCGAGCTTCCAATCTTTCTTGGCACCCATGGTCTGGATGAGGTCAAGACCCTGGGCGTAGCTGATGATCTTGGAGGCGTAGAGGGCGTCGTGGACCTTCTTGACGAGTTCCTTCTTGTCGGTGGTGATGTTGACGGTCGGGCCGGTGAGCTGGGTGCTGGCGGCGACGCGTTGCTTCTTCTGCGATGACAGAATGCGGGCCTCGACGGCGGCGTTGATGGTGCTGATGACGACGGCGTTTTCGGCGGCGTTGAGTAGGGTCCACTGGCCGGTGCCTTTCTGGCCGGCTTTATCGACGATGAGTT
>Ga0315905_10005444_pt1 | contig 12973 bp, 7 predicted proteins | sample LakEriMetagenome_5_FD_203522 | JGI IMG/M metagenome (GOLD analysis project Ga0315905, IMG submission 203522) | Freshwater fungal communities from buoy surface, Lake Erie, Ohio, United States - Buoy 4 MA121 | ecosystem: Environmental > Aquatic > Freshwater > Lake | place: USA: Lake Erie, Ohio... | reverse complement strand
CCAAAGTTGAGGCGGCTCAAGCTGAGGCGGCTCAAGCTGAGGCGGCCCAGGGCACCGCGGAAACAGCCGAACAGAATGTCAAACCAGCGAGCGAGGAAGCTCAGCCCGCTGGCGGACTCGATCGGCAAGTGGCTCCGGTGGAGACATCGGCGCCGATTGTCTGGGAAGAACTGCGGACCGTCAGTCGGCGTGATCTGGAAAAACTCTGGGCCGAGGTCCACCCCTATATTTTTCGGCTGGTCGCGCGGAGGGCGACGGGCGAGCGAAAGCTGTCGGGCGTGCTCGTCGACTCGCGCGGATGGGTGGTGACCAGCCTCTCGGCGGTTGAGGGCGCGAGTTCGATTGAAGTCTGGCCGGCGCCGGCCGATCCGCTGGCTGAGTTAGCCGGAGAGAATCTCCGCGACGAGATTCGAGGTGTATTGGCCGTCGATCGCGCGCGGGATTTGGTGCTGCTGCAGATCAATCGCCGGCTGGTCAATGTCGTGACAGCGCTGCGACCGACCGATCAGCTGCTCGTTCCGGGCAAGACCTTGCTGCAGGCGGCAGCGATCGGTCCGGAGCGGCTCCCCTGGCTGACCGAAGCCCGCATTGCCCGCAGCGATCCGGCTGCTCTCCCCGCGGAGATTAAACAGGCAATTGAGCGGCGCGGTTTTGATCTGGCGCCCTATTGGCCCGGCCATCAGCGGCCGCTGTCGCAGGGGGTCGGCGCCGCACTCTTCACACCCACCGGCGAACTGGGAGGAGTCAACACCGGCCTGAGCGCCGGAGGGGTTCACTTTTTTGCTGAAGCGAAGTGGGTTCAGGCCTTGCAGCAAGCCGCGCGCGAACCGGCGGTCCCCTTGAGCAACCTCGGCCAACTGGGCTTGGCCAATCAACCTGCAGCGGCGGCTGACTCCGGCTCCGCAAGCGCGCCGCCTGCACCCGGTGCCACCAAAGTTGACCCGGCGGGCGACTCGCCATTTGCCGCAGGGCACGAGGCGGAACCCGTGTCGCGTCAACTGGCGCAAACGGCCCACGCTTGCGCAGAGTTCGGTTGGCTCCCTGAGGCGGCTTCCGAACCGCAGCGCGTGCTTTCCGCCGGACTCGTAGCCTGGCGCGAGGCGCGGGGGCTGGTCCGTTCCCGAAAACTGTTTCCCGAAGACAGCGCCAAATTGAGCAGGCAACTGGCTCATTGGACCGGCCAGCTCAAGGCTACCATCCTCAGCCTCGACCGCGATCGCTCGGCCGAGTTCAATCGCCGCGCCTGGGACTCGCTGGGAGACGATGCAGCGGAACCCCGGGCTCTGTTCGTCCGGGTCGTGCTGCAACCGGGCACCAGCCCGCGCGTGGCCGGGGCGGATACCGCAACCTTGGAAGTGATCGGGCTGGAGCGATTTGTCGTTGCCACGGTCGAGGCAGACATCGCTCCACTCCTGCCTGACAGCGAGTGGCTGGTCGTGCTCGCGCTCGACCCCAAGGAAGAGACCACGGTCAGCCCGGCCGCCGGTCAAGCGGTGGCGGGGCAACCGACCAAGGCGCGGCGCGGGACCGAGCTCCGCGAAATCTCGGAAGTCAAGTCGATTGGCTTGAAGCTGGAAACTCCGCCAGCTGAGGCGGGTGAGGATGGAAAGTGAGTTCAGGTCGGCTGCCCTCAATCCGGCGATGAGCCAGGGATGCCGGGCTTGAACTGCCGGGCTTGAACTGCCGGGCTTGAACTGCCGGGCTTGAACTGCGCCAGCAGCGGGCCGCGCGTTCGGCGAGCGATCTACCTCGGGAACCAGTAGCCGAGGACGAATCCGATCAGGACTCCGATCGCGCTGAAGATGACCACCATCAGGATGGCGGTGGCGAGGCTGACCAGAATCGGATCATTTTCCAGCCGGCGGGCCGCTTTGAATTGCTTCACCACGCTGACCGGCCCGCTGAGGCTGGGCGGAAGTGAAGGCGTTCCGGCGGAGCGCTGCATGGTCTCGGTCTGCTGGCTGACAAACGAACCTTGCGATGTTTCGCTGGCTCCACTCAGTTCGCTAACGGCCAGTTCCGCCACATCGTTCGGATCGGTTTCCTGATCGCCGCTGGGAACGGGTGCGGCCATCCAGCGGGAGCGTTCATCACCGGGACGAAGGTGCAGCGATTCGCTGCGGGCCCACGGCGCGAGTCGTTCGGCGACTTCCATGGCGTTCTGGATGCGCTCCGACGGATTTTTTTCCATCATGTCGCCGATCAGGTCGACAAACTCATCGCTGACTTCGTCGTTGAAGCGGCGCGGATGCCAGGGAGTCTCATCGAGATGCCGCTTCGCCTTGGTCCGCGTCGTGCCGCCGGGAAAGGGGACCTTGCTGGTGATGGCGTAGTAGAGCGTGCAGCCCAGCGAGTAGATGTCGCTTGCTTCGGAGACATCGTTAGGCGATTTGATTTGTTCGGGGGAGAGGTAATCGGCGGTCCCGACGACTTTTCCCGCGCGGGGATCTCGTCCTTCCTGAAAGCAATACGCCAGTCCGAGATCGGAGAGTTTGGAAACTCCCTCCGGAGTGACAAGAATATTGCCCGGCTTGATGTCGCGATGAATCAAGCCGCGGGTGTGTGCGTGGGCCAGTCCCTCGGCCGCCTGCTTGATGATGCTGGCTGCTTGATGGACCGACAACTTCCCCTTGCTCCGCACCAGTCGCCGCAGGTCGAGCCCCGGGACGTACTCGACGACCAGATAATGCACGTTCCCATCTACTCCGGCATCGTAGGCGCGGACCAGATTGGGGTGATCCAGTCGGGCTTGGGTCCGGATCTCGCGGCGGAAATGTTCGATCGCCTCCGGTGTGGTCTTGTTGATCGGCAGGACTTTGACTGCGCACTCGCGGCCCAGCATTTGATGCACCGCCTTGAAGACTTGGCCCATGCCACCCTGACCGATCCAGTCGGTGATGATGTAAGGACCGAGGCTGAGCCGGCTCTTTCCGGAGAGCATTTGATCAGCCTGATAAGGCGTGATCACGGTTTGTTCGATCAGCTTGGCGGCGAGTTCCTTGTCGCTGATGTCCGAGGAGAGGACACGCGCCTTGTTGCTCTGCAGAATGTCCCCCAGCGCGCTGCGGATCTGCTCTTCGCTGACCAGCCCGCTGGCGAGCGCAGATTCGCGGAATCGGGGCCGGGTGGTACTCATGCTGCGGAGCTTGGAGGGAAGTGGCGGATGGGACCGAATGCCCGCGGCGAGCGGTGCGGGTTCGGCAGAAAGTTGACCGCAATTCGGCTGGGAGATTATTCCAGGCAACCGGCCTTTGGGCCAAACCTCGTCCCCTTAATCTAGGTCCGCCGGGGAGAGCTTCCAAGGTTGCGGGGGGAGGGCAGTCCAAGTTCGCCGGTCGTGCTGTGTCGGATGTGCCAGTGATAACGAATAACTGTGCAGGCCGATGCCGCGGGGAAAGGAATGCGTCGAGCCATACTTGCGGTCGCCTGAGATGGGCCAGCCGGCGGCGGACAATTGGGCTCGGATTTGGTGTTTGCGCCCGGTCAGCAGGCGGACTTCGAGCAGCCAGGTTTGATCGCTGAGTTGGCGGCGGCGGCGAAATTCAAGCAGTGCCGGTTTCCACCCGGGGCGGGGTGTTTTGGAGATCGCCATTTTCTGGCGGGCTTCGTCTTTTTCCATCCAATGTTCCAGCCGCGCGGTGGGGGGCGGAGCGACGGGACCGTTGACCAGGGCCAGGTAGGTCTTCTCGGCGGCGCCCTCGCGAAATTGCTCGCTCAACCGGGCGGCTGCCTTGCTGGTCCGCGCCAGGACAATCACACCGGACACCGCGGCGTCCAGCCGGCTGACGACGCCGAGATAAACATTCCCCGGCTTGGAGTACTTCTGTTTAAGGTAGGCTCTGGCCTGTTCCCAGAGGCTGTCCTCGCCCGCTGCGACCCCCATCGTCGCCAAGCCGGCTGGCTTGTTGAGCACCAGCAAGTGGTTGTCTTCGTACAGGACACTTAGTTTCGGGGTGGCTGGCATCGTTTGCTCAGGGGCTTTGGTCTCTGCCAGTCTAACATGAGGACCATCATTTTCGCCGGGTGCCAAGCCGCGTCTCCCGAAACCGCGCTGCGGAGAGGTGCTGACGTGCTGTTGCAAGGACAGCGAAGTTCAGTTGGCCGGCGGCGAAATTTCCAGATGGGCGAACAGTTCCGGCAGTCGCTCGATGGGAAGTCCGACGACGTTGGACTCGCTTCCCTGGACAACATGCAGCCAGTCCCAGCCATCCTGATAGCCAAACGCGCCGGCTTTGCCTTGCCAGAGTCCCGTGTCGAGATAGCGCTGAAGATCGGCGTCAGTGAGTTTGTCCATCAGGAGGCGCGTGCATTCCAGATGCGCGAGTTCTCGGCCTGAGCCGCAATCGACCAGGACGACGGCAGTGAGGACTTCGTGTTCGCGCCCGGAGAGCAGCTGCAGCATCCGCTGTGCGTCGCGGCGGTCGCGCGGCTTGCCGAGGATCTCGCCTGCGCAGATCGCGATCGTGTCGGCGGCGAGGACCACACCGCAGTGAAAGCGGCTGCAGACCGCGCGGGCCTTTGCCTGGGCGAGGACGCGCGGGTAATCGCGGGGGTTGGGGGTGACGGGCACAGCCGCTTCGACAGCGTCATCCGCGGGAGCGACTTCGAAGCGGTAACCGGCGGCGGTCAGCAGCTGGCGCCTTCGGGGCGAGTTGCTGGCGAGAATCAGGGGCGTCGGCTGAGTGGGCATGAGTTTGCGAAGTCGTCGGCAAGGTCGGTGGGAACGGGGAACTTGGTCGAGGGGGCTTATCGGGTAGAGCGGAGCAATTCGCCGTAACCGGGCGAGGTGAGTACCGGGGATGCGGGCGGCGTTATTTTAGCGGCGGAGTTGGCTGGAGCAGAGCCACTGGGGGAACCGGCCGAGGCGGTTGCTGGAGCTCGTTTGGCGGCAGTGGAGATCGCCCAAGATCGCCCGAGTCGTTGTTTGCGGAGAGATTGGGCCGGGATTTTCTGGCGTTTGCGGCGGGCTCTTCGAGAGGCCGATCAAGCGTCACCAACGCGGCGATTTGCGACTGGTTTCGCCTTGAGTTGACGATTGCAGGTAGTGGAAGCTAGACTTTGTCAGGCAGTTGCAGCGCCGCTTTAAAGCAAACCTTGGGGCCAATTTGAGGCCTCGGGGAAGCAGAGCAGGACGAATGGCGTTGATTCGCGTCCGCACGGATCGGACACGCTGCGATTTTTCTGTACTGCCAAACCTAATCGGAGCGTAGCTCAGCCTGGCTAGAGCGCTACGTTCGGGACGTAGAGGTCGCAGGTTCAAATCCTGTCGCTCCGACTCTTTCAAAATGAGCCCTTTGGCCAGCAGGTCAAAGGGCTTTCTCATTGATACGCTTAGACTTACGTCAACCAGCGAGCAGTTCAAACAGAGAATTTCGAGGATTCTTCGTTTTGCGGCATAGTCCGCCGTAAACCATTGCTCTCTCAGGCTTTGCGAAAGTTCAAACGCTTTGATCGCAAGATCGATGATTTCGTGCCTTCCGCGATCAGCCGTGTCGATTTCGAGCTTCAATTCGGCTTCCCGATCTTGAAGCTCACGACTCTTGAAAGCAAACGTGGCAGCATCAATCTCTTCCAGCATCCTCAGGTTCAGCAATCGGTTCTGCCTGGGGGCGCGAGGTTCACGTCGCTCGCCCCGACCACACTGGGCCGGGCACCGCGCTGCTGGAGAAACGCAGTCCATGCGATAGAATCAGAGCCCTCTGAAGGAAATCAGTTCTCTCGCAGTTCAGGGGCGCAATGATGTCTCGGCGTTACCTTGCTTTGGCGGCACTCAGTTTGGGCTTGAGCGTGTGGTGTGTCGGATGGGCTGCGGGTGCGCCGCAAGAATCCAAACCGGAGACGCCACCTGCCGCAGCTGAAAAGGCTGAAGGCGGAAAGGTCGAAGGCGAAAATCCTGGGGGCGCGAAACAACCGTCCGGCGGCGGTTTGTTCTCCGCCCTGTTCGAAAGCAAGCTGGAGCGGGCCATCAAGCGCGGCTTGAGGCCGGGAGGCAGCCTCGCAACCGAATTGGGCAAGCTGAAAGCCGATGAAATCAGCTCCCGGAGCGATGCCGAGACGATCTGCGGCACGCTGTCCGCGCTGCTCCAGCGGGAAGAGGAGGGGGTGCCCGTTCCCGCCGCCGACTTCGAAGGACTGGCGCTGTTGCTCACGCGGCTCTCGGATGAGGAGTCGACCGGATTGGAGCTGCTTGCACAACGCGGATTGCCAATCCTGGAAAAGCTCTATGACCGGCAGTTGGAGCGACTCGACTCCGCCGAGATCGAACATCTTTTGTCGGGCCTGCAAACCTTAGCGCTGTTCGGTACCGAGGGTAGCGAAGAGCGCATTCTGACCGCCATCCAGAGAAAAATCGGCACGGATGGGTACGGATGGGAGCCGATTTTTGACTTGGTGTTCACAACTCCGCTCCCCAGCGATGAGTTCTTTGCCCGCCTCAAACAGAACCTCCCTGCAGGCCAAGCGGGACTCGCCCTGCTGAGCGCAGCCAATGCCGCCGCGGTGGACGGCGAGCTGAAATCGCATCCGTTTGATTCAGCGACCGGGCTGAAGCGATTGCGGGTCTGGTTAAGCGACCGCTACGACAGCTCGCCGGCTTACAGCGCCACGGTCGCTCTGGCTTTCGTCAGCGAAGAAATCCGCAGTCAACTCCTGCCGCTGGCGCTGCGGTATCCCGACCCGTATGTCCAGCTGGAAGCCGGCTGGGCCGCTGGGCGGCAGGGTGATGAACAGGGGCTGCGAATGCTGGCCGGCTATTGCCGCGATTTGGAGTATTCCGAGCGGGCGCAGCGCTACCTCGAAGAGCTTGGCCGCGGGGAATTGATTCCCGACGAAGCCAAGGCGCCGGATTTTCGCGCGCGAGCCCTGTTTTCCGATTGGTTGCAACACCCCAACGAATTGGGCGAAGCTCCCGATGAAGTGGAAGTCGTCGACAGTCGCGAACTGAAGTGGCCTCTGGAGGAGAAGCCGGGCACGTTCTGGCTGGTCCGCTACCTGAAACGGGACAGCTCGGGATTGGAGCCAGACGACGTCGGGTGTGGCTTGGTCGGGAGTGTAACCTGGTGTTTCTTCGACCCGCAAATGCTCAGACGTCCGCCGGAAGATGTCTATGCCATCCACTGCGCTTGGGAAATGGAGCAGCAGGAGCTGATCAGGTTGCAGGAGCCGGGCGCAGCGGTGCTGAGCAACGAATTGTTAAAGCTGCTGGTCAAGCCGCTGGAGCAGGCCAAGCTCCTGGTCTCTGCCCGCGTGGCGACCAAGCTGAAGCTGCCGGCTCGCCGCTATTTTCTCGCTGAGGGCAAGGTCGACGGCGTTGCCGGGTGGATGGTGTTCGCCGAAACCGAGGTTGCCTGGTATTCCCAAGCGGACCAGCCCGAATCGACGTCAGGCGAAACGATTCTCAGGATTCATCTGGGGAGGAGTTTGTTGGGCTTCAAGGACGACCCCAACCGCAGGCAGGCCTTGAGTCGACAGTTACCTGCGCGGACCCCCGAGGAAATCATCACCGCCTACGAACGGCTGCTGGAGGAACTCTTCGACTCCGGTTCGGAGGAACAAGCGGAACTTTTCAGTTCCTTCAATCCGCTCGTCCAGAACTTTGACAAGTACCTCGAGGCCCTGGCAGCAGCACGAGGCGGGAAGAAGGAACAATACCTGCTGGAGAAGTACGCCGAGATACTCGATTGGACGGAGGACGCCGACGGTCCCGCGCGGGAGCGAATCTTCAGCACGAATGGGTTGCTGGGGGAACATTTCGACGCTTATGCGGCCGCTCTCGTCGCGTCGGGAGACGGCGGAAAGGTCCCGGAACTGATTGAGCGATTTGCCCTGCACTGGCAATTCCCTTTCGGATACAACCGATTCGGCAAGGCTGCCTATCGAGCGGGGCGATTGGACTTGGCCGAGCAATGGCTTGCCAAAATTGCAACTGACTACGAGTACCGCCACCAAGACCCGGAGATGAGCCTGCTGGCCGAGATTTGGCAGGGACGGGGCGAAGTCGACAAGGCGAGGGATCTGCTGCTGGACTGTCTGCACAAATTGACCGACGACTCGCGCGCGGCAAAGTACGAGGAAGCGAAAAGGCGGGCCGCGGAACTGTATCGTCAGCACCGGGCGACGTTTCTCCGACTCTTCCCCGAAGGAGCAGCCACCCTGGAAGCGAAGCGCTTGCCCGAAAAGTTGCCCTTCGATTCAGCAAGTTCCGATTCCGACCAGTAAGGAGCGATCCGCTGCGGGGGGCCTTGGCGGGGCTTGAGGCTTTGGGAGCCTTCCGCGGGCGATTGCGGGGCCCCGCCAACCAGCAGTGCCTGCCCCTCCTTGTTCCGCGCGGAGCGAACAACGCGGTGAGCGTTTTTCTCCCGGAAGAGCGCGCTAATTCGCACGGCAAACGGCGAGCAATCAACGCAACGCCGGCGACACGTTATAACCTCCCTCCCGCTCGGCTTGGCTTGGCTTGCCACGATGCCTTCCGAGGGCCATGCTTATCGGCAATATCCCGCCGCATCGACGATGCGAGACATGCCTGCACCGAGGTCCGAGGCGCCCTCGGTGCGGCCAGTGGGGCAAGACCTATTCGATTCAGCTCAATTGGGCACGCAAGTTGCGTTTGTATCGCGGGGTCAATCACACTTTCCCAGACGCATCTGGAGGTTTGCAGCCGCATGAGTCGCACCGCAGCGTTTACCCTCGCCCTCGTTCTCCTTCTCGCAAGCACCCCCCTTTTGGTTCAAGCGAAAGTGTTTCGTGAGGACCCCCAATTTCGGCCACAGGCTCATCTGGTGATTGCCGCAATGCCGGCCTTCATTTACAGCGGACTGCAGGAACTTGAGCAGCAACCGGAACAGGAGCGGCTGTTTGTCGTTACCACTCCGGGGGCAAAAGTCCTCGAAGGTAAACGACAGGGTGAGGTGCTGCAGGTCGGGAGTGTATTCGCCTTCACAGAAGTGCGCAATGACCGGCTATATGCCCCCGCCCTCGGCGGTTGGGTCAACCAGGCGGATACGACACCTTACGACGAGGCCTTTCAGTTTTTCAATGCGGCGATTGGGAAGGATCCCGGCAATCCGATGCTGCACTTCGGCAGAGGCAAGCTCCTGTTCTGGATGGGGTCTCATGGACGCTTATCGGTCCAATCGAAGAATGCCTTGATCGTGATGGCCCCTTCGGACTTTGCCCGGATGGCATTGGCCGAATTTGGCGAGACCATTCGACTCGATCCCAACCATGCCGAAGCCATTCGGGCGCGCGCGGAAACATTCTTGATGCTGGAGAGCGTTCAGGAAGCGATTGCCGACTGCGATCGTCTGGTTCAACTAAAAAAGGATGATGCTTCAGCCTACCTGATGCGTTGCCGGGCACTCGGTCTCCGGGGAAGTTGGGAAAAGGCTTTGGCTGACTGCAATCAGGCGGTAAAGCTCGCCCCGAAACTGGCCGAAGCCTACAAGCAGCGCGGTGAAATCTGGGACGGCAAGAACAAGGTTTCGCAGGCCATGGCGGACTACGCCGAAGCCATTCGGCTCGGCGACATCAATGCCCGCATCCTGCGGTCCCGGCACTACTACGAGCAGGGCAAGTTCAAAGAATGCCTCGCCGACTTGGATGCGGCCATCGCAGCCCAGCCGGAGGTCGCAGGTCACTGGGGCAAACGGGGCTTTGTCCGCTTGGAGACCGGCGAGCTTGATGGAGCGATCGCCGATTTCACGAAAAGCCTTGAGCTCGACCTGGATCCAGTGGTGCTCACCAATCGCGGCTCGGCCTGGACCCAAAAAAATGAGCTCGACAAAGCTCTGGCAGACTTCACCGCCGCGATCGACCTGGCCCCAGACATGGCAGCGAGCTTCCTGAACCGGGGGCGCTTGTACGGGACGCTCGGCGACCACGTCAAGGCAAGCGCAGACTTATCAGAGTATCTCGCGCTGGAGCCGCAGGATTGGTCAGCCTACGCCTTGCGCGGGATTGCTTATTACTTTGCCAAGGAGCATGACCGGGCGATCAAGGATCTCGACAAGGCGATCCGGCATTTTCCGAACGAAGTCGATCTCTATATCTTTCGCGGGTCCGCCCTGAATTACCAAGGGAGGTATGATCGGGCAATTATTGACTTTGACCGGGCGATCGCCCTCGATCCAAAACAGAGCGAAGCGTTTAATTACCGAGGCGTGGCCTGGATGCAGAAAAACGTTCGCGACAAGTCACTAGCCGATTTCAACAGGGCCATTCAGCTCGATTCCAACTCGCAAACGGCCTACCAGAATCGAGCCAATCTCCTGAGCTTGCAAGGTGAATTTGCCAAGGCGGCCGCAGACTTTCAGCGCGCGTTCGAACTCGCGCCCAAGGATACTACGATCCTGAGCAATTATTCCTGGCTGCTGGCAACGGCCCCGGACGACAAGGTCCGAAACGGAAAACGGGCGGTGGAGATGGCTCTGCAGGTCTGCGAAGTGGCTGGCTGGGATCAACCGGGCTTGTTGGAAAATCTGGCTGCGGCGTACGCCGAAAGTGGCGATTTTGAAAATGCGATCAAGTGGCAAACAAAAGTAGTTGCCTTATTGAAGGAAGATTCCGCGGAAGAGGCGGCGCGTTTGGAATTGTATCGGAACCATCAACCCTATCATCAGGAGCCTGGCCCCAAGTCCGATTCGGCCGGAACTTTGAAATCACAAGACAGCACCCCGCCTGTCGCATTCATCAACGACAGCAAGCCAGCGGGCAAGCGACTATAAGCCAGCGGGCAGCCGACTCGCGATCGGGCTCGACCAGTGATGATTCAAGCCCGATCACAAGTGACTCCAATCCGGGCTTATTCCTGCTGGTTCGACTTCTCCATGAAGTGCCGCCAATCGACCTGCTTTTCCCGCCACTCCTCGTCGGTCTCGCTGTACTGGTCAAACGCGAAGTCATCGTCAAAGTTGCAGCCATCCAGCGACCAGAAGGCGGGCTGGCTGGAGCGGGCCAGCAGTTCGCAGACGGGGCAATCCGGACCATGAAACCCATCCTCGGCTGAGACCAATTCCGGGAGTCGGCACCGTTCCCGCTCGATAATCGACCGCGGCGTCCGTTTCCCGGGCGTATCAAATCCCGGCTGGTCCATCCATTCCTCCGCCCGGGCGGCAAGCCGCACGGACTCCGCCTGACGCCACTCCTGCTGAGGACAGACCCGACGCTGCTCCGCACTTCCCGAGCGAAGGCCAAGCACCTCGTCGCCGCCTCCTGGATTTTGAAGCCGCTGGCCGATTCTCCTCACCCGCTCCGGCATCGTCGATTCGGAGCAGCTGGCGACCAGCCGAAACCACGAATCCCAGAGCAGTTCACGCACGAGCTCGTAATACTCCACCCACTCATGCGTCCCAAAGGAACTGAAGCGGTAGGCGATCGAGTCAACCGCGACGCTGGGCGGCTCCTCGTCGAGCACGGACCAGCGCTGCGCCTGGTCTTCCAGGTCGTTTGCAATGCGCTCGTGATCGGCCAGTGCCGATTGCCGCGGCGAGCGCTCCCCAAGATCACTCCGCGGAGTCAACAGCCAGTCGACGTGCAACCGCCTGATGATTTCCCACTCGGCATTACTGCCCCGGAAATCAAATCGCTCGAGCGGAGGATCGTCCTCCTCCAGCCCGGCAGCTGATCCACCCCTCAGCTCCGGGAGCCCACTGTGCTTCCCCAGTGAATTCCAGCGCAGCTGAGCCTGGCCGCGGACCAGCTGTTCAATCAATCCCGATGCTTCTGCCTCCTGATACTCATCCCAAACCCGGACAGCGATGTAATCAAACAGCGGCTGGCCATAGAGGATCTTGCGGAAATCGAGCCGCGAACGGCCGATGGATTCGCGCCGCTCCTGGGACAACTCGCGCCAACCTTCAAGCTGGTCGCTCAGCAACCAGTCCATACCGAGTTGAAACGGCAAGTTGACCTCGGTGTTCTCGACTTGGCCCTCGTCGCCGAGTTCCAGCCAGAACACTTCCCCTTTGCGGGCCAACCGGACCGTCTCGGCCTCCGCGGCGACCAATCGACCGGCCATGTCGATCACCAGCAACCCCAAATCGTGAGGCGTATCCCAATCACCCGGAAGAAGCTCAGCCAGCGGAATCGCACCGGCGGGAAATCGGATGAAGCGCCGGACCGCTTGCTGCAACTCCTCTAACGTTGCCGGGTCGGCACTCAGCGCCGCGACTGCCCGCAAAGCCATTCCGGCGGGAACAATCCCTGACCATTTGCCATCAAGACCACAAACGAGAAGACGAATCGTACGCATGTCAAAGACTCCTGAGGGATCGGAAAAACGGAAAACAAATTTCCATCCCTGAGGAATCCATCAAAGACGCACCGCAAGTTGGCGCAATGCCCACACCTGCCCGAATCTTCGATCAAGCCTTCCCAAGGCCAACAAGGCCAACAAAACTAACAGGGCCAAAACTAACAGGGCCAAAACTAACAGGACCAAAACTAACAGGACCAAAACTAGCAGGGCCAAAACTAGCAGGGCCAAAACTAGCAGAGCCAAAACTAACAGAGCGACTGCTGAACCGGAATCGCTGCCAGTGCACCGACCGCAGGCTCGCCCGCTTTGACTGACAACTCTCCCGAAGACCCGGATCTCCCGAAGACCCGAAAGCGGCCACTCAACTCCTGCAGTTTTATCAGATAGTGAACAAAATGCAACTACATGGAGATATTTTTTTCTTGCGGTCGCCGCTCAGTTGCCACCGCCCCAGGCACCGGGGCGGTGGCCAGCGGATGTTTCGGGAGCCGCAAAGGCGGAGGAGGCGGAATCACGTGCGGGAGACATCGTATCGCCCGCGATACGACCACCAAGCGCTTTTGCTGCTCTACTACTCTACTGCTCTACTACTCTACTGCTCTACTGCTCTACTGCTCTACTGCTCTCGCGCAGCGCACGCCCCGGGGCCGCAACAGCCGGGAGACTGGATGCAGCGGCAGAGCAGTACCCCCAGCAATGCGCCACCTGCCGGAGCGACGA
>Ga0315905_10005442_pt1 | contig 12977 bp, 8 predicted proteins | sample LakEriMetagenome_5_FD_203522 | JGI IMG/M metagenome (GOLD analysis project Ga0315905, IMG submission 203522) | Freshwater fungal communities from buoy surface, Lake Erie, Ohio, United States - Buoy 4 MA121 | ecosystem: Environmental > Aquatic > Freshwater > Lake | place: USA: Lake Erie, Ohio... | reverse complement strand
GGCGCGGAGCGCCCGAACGTGGTGCTCATTCTGCTGGATGACCTTGGCTATGGCGACGTCTCCGCCAACCACCCTGCCGGACGCATCCGCACGCCGCAGATGGACCGCATCGCGCGCGAGGGGGTGCGCTTCATCGACGCCCACACGCCGTCCTCGGTGTGTACGCCCACGCGCTACGGCCTCCTCACCGGCCGTTACAACTGGCGGACGCGCCTGCAACAGGGCGTCCTTGGTGGCCTTTCCCCGCGCCTGATCGAGCCGGGTCGCGACACCCTCGCGTCTTTCCTCCGCCGCGCCGGCTACCGCACGACCGCGGTCGGCAAGTGGCACCTCGGGATGGATTGGGCGAAGCTGCCCGGCAAGGACGTCAACCCGCTCGGGATCGAATCTGCGGCGCAGGCGTGGAGCGTCGACTACGCGCAGCCCATCGCCAACGGCCCGCTGAGCGTGGGCTTCGACCGCTACTTCGGCATCGCGGCATCGCTCGATATGGTGCCGTACACCTTCATCGAGAACGACCGGGTGACCGTCCTGCCGACCATCGAGCGGACCTGGCCACTGCACCCGGGGCACCCCGGTGAGTGCCGCACCGGTCCGGCGGCGCCCGGCTTCGAGGTCGAGCACGTGCTGCCCGAGTTCACGCGTCAGGCGGTGGCGACGATCGAGGCGGGCGCCGCCTCCGGGCAGCCGTTCTTCCTCTACCTGCCGCTGGCCTCGCCCCACACGCCGATCGCGCCCAACCCGCCGTGGAAGGGAAGGAGCGGACTGAACCTCTACGCGGACTTCGTGCTGGAGACCGACGACGCGATCGGACGGGTGCTTGACGCCCTCGACCGGACCGGCACCGCGGCGAACACCCTGGTCATCCTCACGAGCGACAACGGCTGCTCGCCGCAGGCGCGGATCGAGGAGCTCGCCGCTCAGGGCCACGCGGTCAACGGGCCCCTGCGGGGCCATAAGGCCGACTTGTTCGATGGCGGTCATCGCGTGCCGTTTCTGGTGCGCTGGCCCGCGCGAGTGCGACCGGCGGTGAGCGACCAGCTGGTCTGCCTCACCGATGTGTTCGCCACCTGTGCGGATATTCTGGGCGTCCGGCTGCCGGACGAGGCGGGCGAGGACAGCTTCAGCTTTCTGCCGGTCCTCGAGGGACGGGGACCCTCATCCCGCGACTCGGTGGTGCACCACTCGATCAGCGGCGCGTTCGCGATCCGGCGCGGGCCGTGGAAGCTGGCGTTGAGCCCCGGCAGCGGCGGGTGGTCCGCGCCGCGGGATCCGGAGGCGCGGCAGCAAGGTCTGCCGGAGACGCAGCTGTACCGGATCGGCGGAGACGATTTGGCCGAGCGCGAGAACCTTGCCGCGCGTCATCCCGAAATTGTGGCCGAGCTGGAGCAGACGCTGCAGCGGCTGGTGGACCAGGGGCGGAGCACCCCGGGCCGGCCGCAGGCCAACGCGGTGCCTGTCGTGCTGCGCAAGCCGATTCCTGCCCCGGCGGCGAAGGCGAAGCGCAAGTCCTGACCGGTTCGGGCGGGCCCAAGGCCGGCCGTTCACGCGGGGGGCGGCGGGCAGGTGCGCACGTGAAGGCAGCAGGAGTGGTAGCGCGCGAGGTACTCGAGCTCCGCGTCGCTCAGGCCGTGGATCCACCGCCGGCGGAAGTCCTCGCCTTCCGGCCGCAGCCCGTGGAGGGGGCAGAAGGGCGGGTTGCCGTGGTCCACGGGACACTCGCGGGTCAACGCAAAGACCTGGCGTTCCAGCCAGCCCCGGCGGTCGTACTCGGGAAACGGGTTCAGCGGCGTGGTCATCTCCAGAAGCGGCGAGGGCCGGCCGGCCCGGGCGCAAAGGAAACTACCATACTCCGGTCCCCGTCGCCACGCGCCGGCCGGGAATCCGGCGGGGTGTTTTCCGGCCGCGGCGGCCCGACAATCCGCTCGCCAGCGTCCGGCCGGCGGCTTTCGCTCCGGACAGCCTTCCAATGTCGCGCCTGCACGACGCCTCCTTATTCGCCGGCCAACTGGGCCGTGGCGCGGCCCGCCGGGGCCTCCGGGCGGCGCTGCTCGTTCTCGTGCTGTCGTGGCCGGCTGCGGCGGCGGAGACCACCCTGACCTTCGCGGGGGTCGCGCTCGACGCCGAGACGGCACGGGCGGATGAGCGGCTACGCGAGTACCTGCGGTCGCGCGATGGCCTCCGCTTCGAACCGCGCGACCTCGACCACGGCGCCGCGGTGGATCTCCTCGTGGCGTGGGATGCGCGGCGGCAGGGCCCGCTCCTCGCGCGGGTGACCCCTTTCGTCTACCTCGCCGCGGAGATGCTCGGGGCCAACCTCGACGTGGTGGCCACGGCGGTGAGCCCGCGTGTGCCGGACACCACGCGGCTGAGTCACCTCGTGGTGCGGCGCGGAGCGGGCCTGAGGATGTCGGATCCGGACGCGTTGCTGCGCTGGTTGCGGGAACGGGCCGAGCCGGCGCGTTTCGTCTATCCCCACAAGTTCAGCACGTCGGGCTACGTGTTGCCGGCGGCGTTCTTCCGGCGCGCCGGGGTGTTCACGGGACCAGGGCCCAACGGCCCCGACCAGCGGCATACGTTCATCCGAGCGGAACAGCCCGCCGGCGGGCGCGGCGCAGCCGAGTTGGTGGGGCTCGTCCGCGAGGGCCGGGCGGAGCTCGCGGCGGTGTGGGACGGCGTGCGCGCGCGCTTCGCGGACGACCCGGATCTCCTCTTTATCCCGCTGCCGGTACCCGCCCCCAACGACTTGCTCGTCCTCTCGTCCGGCGCGGACCGGGGCTTACGGGAGCGGGTGACCGCGGGCGTGCGGGCGATGCGGGCCGGGGAGATCGGCGTGGGGGACACGTTGCGCTGGCAGGACTTCAACGCGGCGCCCGAGGCGCGGCGGGCGCTAGCGGCCCTACGCCGCCAGACGCGGGGTGGACCGCCCGCGGTGCCGATCAAGATCCGCGGGCCCGCCGGCGGGGATGCGCTGCCCGATCCGGCCCTGCTGGAGGCGGCACGGCAGGCGGTCTTCCTCGCGGGCACCGAGTTCACCCTCTACGACGAGGACTTCCACAAACATTTCGACGTCCTCTGGACCCTGCGCCGCGCGCACGACGACGGGGTCGTGCTGACCAGCGAGTATCCTGATTTCGGCCTGCCCGCCCAGGAGTTTCACCTGAGCCACCGGCGCGACGATCCCGAGAGCCTCGTGGGCCGGCTGGAGGATTGCCTCTCGAACCGGATGCACCGCCTGCGCGAGGTGTGGAGCTTCGACGACCGCACGCCCACCGTCCTGCGCGACGTGCGCTTCGCGTTGCCGCCGGGAACGCGGTTGCCGGCCGTGCGCGTGGTGTGGAACGACCCCGCGAACAACGACCGCGCGGTGGGCTCGCCGTTTGTCACGGAGGTCGCCGCGGGCGACTTCCACGCCTTCCGCCTGAAGCCCGACGGGTTTCCCCGGCGGGGCGACGGGGTGCGCCTCGACCTCGATCCTCTCGGTAGCACGTCCTACCGGGTCGCGTTGGTGCGGCCGGTGGCGGATACCTTCCTATTCCGGCTGGGGACCTCGATCGTGCTCGTGCTCGCGGTGCTGGCGGCTGTGCTGGCGTTGTGGACCTTAGTACGGCGTCCGGGCGCGCCGCCGCGATGAGGGGACCGCGCGAACTCCTGCGGACACGGGAAGGCCTGCTGCTGCTGCCGCTGGCGGTCGTGGTCGCGGCGCTGGCCCAGGCCCAGGCCGAGGCGGCGCGGTGGAGTCCGGAGACCTACGCCCTAGGGCACCGCGTGGCGCAGGCCCTGCAGGAGCTGGAGGGCGGGCTCGATTTCAGCGGGGCGGAGGCGGTGCCCAGCTGGATGGTGGCGGCGTTGACGGGCGCGTATTACCTGCTCCAGCCCGCGTTGCTCGCCTGGGCCCTCGTGGTCTGGTTCCGCGCGCCGACGGCGCGGCCGCTGCGCCTGTTCGTTGGCTCGCTCGTGGCCGCCTACGCGCTCGCGCTCCCGTTCCACCTGCTGCTCCCCGTCCCGGAGCGATGGGCGTTCCCCGGCTCGGGGGCGATGCTGCTCTCAGATCAGCTCGGCGAGGGCTGGATCCGCGCGGCGCGGCTCTGGAGCAGCCCCGACGACGGGTTCCCTAGCCTCCACGCGGCGCTGGCCGCCGTAGTGGTGATCGTGGCCTACGCGGTGCGGGCGCGCGGGCGCCACGTGGTGCTCTGCCTCGCGCTGCTGGCCGGCGCGTCCTCTTTCTTCCTCGGTCTCACTTGGCTGCCCGGCCTCGTGATGGGCGTGGCGGTGGCGGGCCTCGCCTTCGCCCTTGCGACGCGCTGGAGCCGCGCGTGGTACCCCGAGGAATGGCCGGCCCCGCGGGCGCCTGTCCCGGTGGCCGAACCCCAGCCGGCCGGGCCGGGGCCGCACTGGACCGATACCGCGTTCCCGTTCCTGCGCCCGGGCCGCCAGCGTCGGGTTTTCATCAGCTACCGCCGGGACGGCGCCTCCGACCTCGCGCGCGTGGTGCGGATGGAACTCGAGCGGCGGGGCTACCCGTGTTTCCTCGACGTGGACGACGTCGGAGCCGGGCGGTTCGACGCGCGCCTGCTCCGGGAGATCGAGGAGGCGCCCAACTTCGTGCTGGTGCTCGCCGCGGGTTCCCTTGATCGGTGCCGGGAGCCAGACGACTGGCTGCGGCGCGAGATCGCCCACGCGGTGCGGAATAGCCGCCGCATCGTGCCGCTGGTGGCGGAGGGGTTTCAGTTTCCCGCGGACGCGGACTTGCCGCCCGAGGTGGCGCGCCTCGCCGGCCTCAACGCGGTCGTCTATTCGCACGCCTACTTCGGGGCGTCCTTCGACCGCCTCGAGGAATTCCTGCGTGCGCCGCCGCCGGGCGGGGCCTGAAGCCCGCGGCGGCGTGGGTCAGTTGGCGCGCGGGGCAAACTCTCCGCGCGCGGCGGCGAGCCCGCGTTCGTAGGCGGCGATGAGGCGGTCCCATTTCGCGTCCACCTCCGCGTCGATGCCTTGACGCGCCGGGTCCGCCTCAAACCAGCGGAGCGTGCGCTCAATTCCCTCGCGAAAAGAGACGCGCGGGGCGTAGCCAGGCACGAGTCGGCGGAGTTTGGTGAGGTCGAAGAGGGCGGGGTTGGCCTTGTCGCCGAAGAGGGTGCCGGTGTACTCGGGCAAACAGGCGGTGATGAAATCCGAGGGGATGTGCACCAAGCGTGGACGTTCGACGCCGGCTGCAGCGGCGGTGAGCGTGTAGAGCTCGTTCCAAGTGGGAGCTTCCTCGGACGTGATGTGGAACGCCTCGCCGAGGGCGCCGGGGTGGCCGAGCAGGCCCAGCAGGCCCTGCGCGAAGTCGGAGTTGTGGGTGATGGTCCAGGGAGTGAGCCCGTCGCCGGGCACGATCAACCCCTTGCCGGCGCGGAGTCGGGCGATGTTGGTGAAGCTTTTCGTCCAGCAGTTGAGGGCGAGCGGGAAGACGGTGTCGCCGTAGGTGAGCGACGGCCGGACGATGGTGTAAGGGAAACCCTCCTCGCGGCCCGCGCGGGTGAGACGCGCCTCGGCGGCTATCTTGAGCCGGGAGTATTCCCAGAAGGGGTTCTCCAGTGGCGTGTCCTCGGTGATCACCGCGCGGGCGGGGGGCTTGCGGTAGGCGCTGGCGGTGCTGATGAACACGTACTGCGCGGTATTCCCGCGGAAGAGGGCGAGGCGCGCCTCGATCGCCGCGGCGTCGTAGGCGAGGAAGTCGACCACGGCGTCCCAACGATGGCCGGCGAGGGCGGCCGCGGCCGCGAGTGGATCGGCGATGTCGGCCGTAAGCGCGCGCGCGCCGGCGGGCAGGCCGCGGCCGGAGCGCTTGAGGAGGGTGACGTCGTGGCCGCGCTCGAGGGCGAGGCGAGTGCAGGCGGTGCTGATGACGCCCGTGCCGCCGAGGAGGAGCAGGTTCATAAGGCGAGGAGGGGTTCGAGGTGGGTCCAGACCGTCGTGGCCATCACGGCGTGGCCGGCGGCGTTGGGGTGGATGCGGTCGCCGAGGTTGAGCGCGGGATCGCCGCCGACGCCCGCGAGGAGGAACGGCACGAGGGCGGATCCGGTGGTGGCCGCGATGTCAGGGAACACGCGGGCGAAGGCGGCCGTGTGCGCCGCACCGAGCTCGGGTGGGAGCTGCATCCCGGCGAGTAGGATTCGGATCGCCGGATGACGCGCGCGGGCGCGCTCGATGATACCCCGGAGGTTGGCGGCGGTGACGGCGGGGTCCACGCCGCGGAGGCCGTCGTTCGCCCCGAGGGCTACGACGAGCACGTCCACCGGCGCGCGGAGGGTCCAGTCGATGCGGCGGAGGCCGCCCGCGGTCGTGTCCCCGCTGATTCCGGCGTTGACGACCTTCCAGGGTATCCCGGCCGCGCGGAGGCGCTCGGCGATCAGCGCGGGGAAGGCTTCGCTCGTGGGGTCCGCGAGGCCATAACCGGCGGTGAGGCTGTCGCCGAGGAACACGACCGTGCGGGCCCCGGTGGCGGGGGCGGCCGCGGGTAGCGGGGGCGCGAGCAGGGCGAGGGCGAGCAGGAGGCCGCCGCGGAGGAGGGCGCGGCGGGCGCGGGCGGTGGCATTCATTTTCGGCATCGGCTGGCGTTCGGTCGGGGCGTGTGTTTCGTGGCGACGAATGAACGGCCAGACGATGCTGAAAGTCGAGCGGCTGACCCGATCCTACGGCGTGGCCGGGGGCCGGCGGCTGACGGTCCTGCAGGAAGTGAGCTTCTCCCTGATGGCGGGGGCGAGCCTCGCGATCGTGGGCCCGAGCGGCAGCGGCAAGACCACCCTGCTCGGCCTCTGCGCGGGGCTCGACCGGCCGTCCTCCGGGGACGTGGAGCTCGCGGGGACGGCGATCGGCGGGCTGGGGGAGGATGCGCGGGCGCGGGTGCGCAACGCCCACGTCGGCTTCGTGTTCCAGAACTTCCAGCTCGTGCCGACCCTCACTGCGCTCGAGAACGTGCTCGTTCCCCTCGAATTGCGCGGCGAGGGCGGGGCGGAAGCCGAGGCGGAGGCCCGCGCGCTCCTCGCCCGCGTGGGCCTGGGCGAGCGGCACGAGCACTACCCGGTGCAGCTTTCCGGCGGCGAGCAGCAGCGGGTGGCCCTCGCTCGGGCCTTCATCAACCGGCCGCGCATCCTGTTCTGCGATGAACCCACGGGGAACCTCGATGGCGCCACGGCGCAGTCGATGACGGAGCTCATCTTCGGGCTCAATCACGAGCGCGGGACGACGCTGGTGCTGGTGACGCACGACCTCGAGCTCGCCCGGCGCTGCGGCCGGATCCTCCGGCTGCGCGGCGGCGCGGTGGTCGCGGACGAATCCACCTGAACCGGATGCGGACGCTTCCCTTCATCCTACGGCTGGCCTGGCGCGACTCCCGCGCCTCGCGCCGCCGCCTCCTGCTGTTCTCCTCGGCCATCGTGCTCGGGATCGCCGCGCTCGTGGCGATCGGCTCGCTCGGAGCGAACCTCGACCGCGCGGTCGACGGGCAGGCCAAGGGCTTGCTTGGGGCGGACCTGATCGTGACCAGCCGCAACCCCTTCGACGCGGAGACGCTGGCGCACGCCCGTGCGCAGGCGTCAGCCGTGGCGCGCGAGCAGAGTTTCTCCTCGATGGTGGTCTTTCCCGACGCGGGCGGCGCGACGCGGCTAGTCAACGTCCGGGCCCTCGAGGGGGGATTCCCTTTCTTCGGCGAGTTCACGACGGAACCGGAGACGGCGCCGGCGCGGCTGCGCGAGGGCGCACCGGTGGCGATCGTCGAGGAGACGCTGCTGCGCCAGTTCGAGGTGCCGGTGGGCGGCCGACTGCGCCTGGGCGAGGCGGAGTTCACCGTCGCCGGCGCGCTTCGGAAACTACCCGGCGAGTCGACCGCGTTCTCGGCGACCGCGGCCCCGCGGATCCTGATCCCGGCGGCAGCCCTCGCGGCGACCGGGTTGACGGAGCGCAGCGTACTGGTGCGGCACCGCTTGATGTTGGAGCTGCCGCCCGGGCGCACGCCGGAAGCGGTGGCGCGCTCCTTTCGGGATCGGTTCCGCGCGGACGGGCTGGGCTTCGACACGGTGGCCGAGCGGCGGCGGAGCCTTGGGCGGGCGCTGGACAACATTGAGGCTTACCTCGGGCTGGTCGGCTTCGTGGCGCTGATTTTGGGGGCGATCGGCGTGGCGAGCGCGATCCACGTCCACGTCCGGCAGAAGCTCGCGACGGTCGCCGTGCTGCGCTGCCTCGGGGCCTCCGCGGGGCAGAGCTTCGCGGTGTACCTCGTGCAGGGCGTGGCGCTCGGGCTCGCGGGCGCGCTGGCCGGGGCCGCTTTGGGGGTGGGCCTGCAACTGGCGTTGCCGCGGCTGCTGGCGGACGTGGTGCCGTTCCCGGTGGAGTTCTTCGTGGCCTGGCCGGCGGTGGCCCGGGGGATCGGGGCCGGGGTGGTGCTGTGCCTGCTCTTCACGCTCCTCCCGCTGCTGGCCGTGCGGCGGGTGCCGCCGCTGAGCGCGCTGCGCTCGGCGCTGACGGAAGCGGACGGCGTCCGGCGCGATCCCTGGCAGATCGCGGTCGCGGTCCTGATCGCGGTGGCAATCGCGGTGCTGGCGGCCTGGCAGACCGGCGGATGGCGCGAGGGCCTCGGGTTCACCGCCGCGCTCGGGGGCGCGCTGGGCATCCTCTGGCTGCTGGCCCGGTCGACCGCGTGGCTGGCGCGCCGCGCCGTGCCCCGCCGCGCCCCCTACGTCGTTCGCCAGGGCATCGCCAACCTGCACCGGCCCAACAACCGCACCGTTCTCCTCCTGGTCTCCCTCGGGCTCGGGTGCGCCCTGATGCTCACCTTGTTCCTCGCCCGCTCCACGCTGCTGCGCGAGTTGGCCTCCGCCGGGGCCGGCACGCGGCCGAACCTGCTCCTCTTCGACATCCAGGACGACCAGCGCGACCCGCTCGCGCGCGCGCTGGCGGCGGCGGGGGCCCCGTTGCTGGTCGAGGCCCCGATTGTCACGATGCGCCTCGCCGCGGTGCGCGGGCGGCCGGTCGAGGAACTGCTCCGCGTGGCGCCCCGTGGCCGTCCGGACGAGGCCGAGGCGGTGCGGGACGGGCGGCGGGGCGGCGAGGGCGCGCGGCGTCCGGCGGGCTGGACCTTGCGCCGCGAGTACCGCACGACGTTCCGCGAGACGCTCGGCGGAGCGGAACGTCTGGTCGCGGGCGAGTTCACCCCGCGGGTCCCGCCCGGCACGGAGGTGGTGCCGATCTCCGTGGAGGAGGGCCTACTGCGCGACCTGGGCGCGGCGCTGGGCGACGAGCTCACGTGGGATGTGCAGGGCGTGCCGGTGCGCTCCCGCATCACGAGCGTGCGCGCCGTGGAGTGGCGGCGCTTCGAGCCAAACTTCTTCGTGGTGTTCCCCGCTGGCGTGCTGGAGGAGGCGCCCAAGTTCCACGTGATGGCCGTCCGCACCACGGATGCGGCCCACGCGGCGCGGGTCCAGCGTGCGGTCGTCGCCGCCTGCCCCAACGTCAGCGCGATCGACCTCGCGCTGGTCCTCGAGACGGTCGACAGCGTGCTATCGCGGGTCGGCTTCGTGGTGGAGTTTATGGCCGCCTTCACGGTGCTCACCGGCCTCGTGGTTCTGGTGGGCGCGGTGCTCACCGGCCGGTTGCAGCGGGTCCGCGAGACCGTGCTGCTCCGCACCCTCGGGGCGAGCGCGGCGCAGCTGCGGCGCATCCAATTGGTGGAGTACGCGATCCTGGGGAGCCTGGCTGCCGTGGTCGGCGGCGTGCTCGCGCTGGGCGGCAATGCGCTCGTCGCGCACTTCGTCTTCCGCATCCCGCCGGCCTTCCCGGGGACGGTGCTGGCGGCGGGGATTTTCACGGTCGCGGGAGCCACGGTGGTCATCGGCTTCCTCGCGAACCGTGGCATCGTCCGTCAGCCGCCGCTCGAGGTGTTGCGCGAGGAGACCTGAGCCAAGGCGCGTCCGACGGTCCGGCGCGGCGGGGCTTTGACGCCCCGGGTGCGCTCCCGCCACGCTGCGGGATGCGCTTCCAGACCCTCCTGTTCGCCGCGGCCGGATGGTTCGCCACCCTGCCCCTGCGCGGGCTCGGCTTGGTTGGCACCGCGCCCGGGGCGGATGCCCCGGTCGACACGCTGCTGCGGCTCACGTGCTCGAGCGAGCCGCGGTTCGGCACCGCCGGCCGGATCCGCATCACGAATGTGGTTTCCGGCGCGGTGGTGGAGACCATCGATCTGGCGGAACCAGCGCCGACACGGCTGGTGGGCCTGAACCCGACCCCGTACCGCTACCGTCCCGGGCGCATCGAGGGCCGCGCGACGGTGCTCGCTCCGCGGGCGGGCGTGCTCGCCTACGGCGGCACCTATCGGGTCGACTGGGAGGCGGGGGTCCTCGTCGATGCGGCGGGAACCCCGCTGGCCGCGGGCGGATTCACCTTCAGCGTCCGCGCCTCGGGTCCGGCCCCGGCGGCGGCGGCGGTCACGGTCGCGGCCGATGGCTCCGGCGACTTCGCGACGGTCCAGGGCGCGATCGACTGGGTGCCGGCGGGCAACGCGGTCCCGCGCACGATCACCGTCCGCGCCGGCGTCTACGAGGAACTGGTGTACCTCGGCTCGCGGCAGCCGTTCGTCACCCTCCGGGGCGAGGATCGGGCGGGCACCGTGATCACGTACGCCAACAACCAGAACTTCAATCCGGGTAACAACCGCGCGATGGTCGCGGTGGACGCGAGCGACGTCACGCTGGCCAACCTGACCCTGCGGAACACGACGCCGCGGGGCGGGAGCCAGGCGGAGGCGCTGCGCGGCAACGGCCGGCGCGTCGTCCTGGACCGCGTGACGCTGAGCAGCCTGCAGGACACGCTGCTTTGGAACGGATCCTTGTTCGTCACGGACAGCCTGATCGAGGGCGACGTCGACTTCATGTGGGGTGGCGGGGCGGGTTACTTCCAGCGGTGCGAGTTGCGTTCGCTCGGCTCCGGTTACCTCGCGCAGCTGCGCAACGGCGAGACGGGGCGGGGCAACGTGTACGTGGACTGCCGCCTGACCGCGGCGCCGGGCGTGAGCAACGTGTACCTGGCGCGGATCGATCCGCGGCCGGACGTCGCCAACACCTGGCCGTTCAGCGAGGTGGTGTTCCTCGGGTGCGCGATCGGGCCGCACATCCGGCCGGAGGGGTGGCTGCTGAACAACGCCACCTCCGCGCCGCAGGTCCGCTTCTGGGAGTTCGGGAGCACCGACCTCACCGGCGCCCCGCTCGACTTTTCCCGGCGCCTGCCCGATTCCCGGCGGATCGACCCCGCGACGGCCGAGCGCTACCGCGACGTGGGCTTTGTGCTGGGCTGGTCGCCCCCCGCACCGGTTCCTCCTCCGCCGCGCCGCGAACGGCTGACCGGGCTCTCGACGCGCGCCCGCGCCGGCACGGAACCGGTGATCGTGGGCTTCGTCCTGGCCGGGACCGGCGAGGCCGCGGTGCTCATGCGCGGCGTCGGGCCGACCCTCGGGGCCTTCGGCGTCGCGGAGGTGCTCCCGCGGCCGCGGTTGGTCCTGCAGCGGGACGGGGCCGTGCTGGCGGCTCAGGCGGGCGGCCCGTTGGGGGAGCCGGTGACGACCGCGGCGGCGCGCCTGGGACTGTTTCCCTTCCGGGCGGGCGCCGCGGATACGGCGCTGCTCGCCACCCTGCGGCCCGGCGCGTTCACCGTGGCGCTGGCGGACGCGGGCGGCGCCGAGGGCAACGGGCTGGTGGAGATCTACGACGCCGACCCGGGCGCGGGCACGCGCCGCCTCGCCAACCTGTCCTCGCGCGCGCTGGTCGGCGAGGGCGAGGCGACCCTCATCTCCGGTCTGACGGTGGCCGGCACGGCGCCCAAGCCGGTGCTCGTGCGGGGGATCGGACCGGCGCTGGCGGCCTTCGGCGTCGAGGGAGCGCTCGCCCGGCCGCGCCTGACCGTCTACCGCGGGCCCGAAGCCCTGGCGGTGAACACGGGCTGGACCGGGTCGGTTGACGCGCTGGAAATCGCGCGGGCGGGCGCGGTCGTGGGCGCGTTTCCCCTGGTGACCGGCAGCGGGGACACCGCGCTGTTGCTCGAGCTGGCCCCGGGCAACTACACCGCGCAGGTGAGCGCCCCGGCCGGCGCGGGTGGGGTGGCGCTCCTTGAGGTTTACGAGGTGCCCTGACCGCGGGGAGCGCGGGCGGCTCAGCGGTTGTCGCCGTCGAGCGCTCGGCCGAGCCCGCCGAGGACCGAGCCCTCCTCGCGGCCCCCGCGGGCGGCGCTGACGATGCGGCCGGCTAGGCGCGACAGCGGGAGCGACTGGAGCCAGACCCGGCCCGGTCCGCGGAGCGTGGCAAAGAAGAGCCCCTCGCCGCCGAAGAGGGCCGTCTTGATGCCGCCGACCAGCTGGATGTCGTAGCTCACACTGGGTTGGAAGGCGACGATGCAGCCCGTGTCGACGCGGAGCGTCTCCCCGGGGCCGAGGGTGCGTTCGTGCAGGGCGCCGCCCGCGTGGATGAAGGCCCAGCCGTCGCCGGTCAGGCGCTGGAGGATGAAGCCCTCGCCGCCAAAGAGGCCGGCGCCGAGGCGCTTCTGGAAGGCGATCCCGAGGCTCACCCCGCGAGCGGCGCACAGGAACGAGTCCTTCTGCGCGAGGAGTTCGCCGCCGAGGCTCGCGAGCGGCACGGGGATGATCCGGCCCGGGTAAGGCGCACCAAAGGCGACCTTGCGCCGCCCCGCTCCCTGGTTCTGGAACACCGTCATAAAGAGGGATTCCCCGGTGAGCAGGCGTTTGCCCGCGCCGAGCAGGGAGCCGAGCAGCCCGCCCGGACGCGCGGACCCGTCGCCGAAGATCGTCTCCATCGCGATGCCGTCCTCCATATACATCATCCCACCGGCCTCCGCCACGACGGCCTCTTGGGGGTCGAGCTCGATCTCGACGAACTGCAGGTCATCCCCGCGGATAACGTAGTCGATCGCGTGCATCTGCGGCGTGAGGAAGG
>Ga0315905_10005441_pt1 | contig 12978 bp, 16 predicted proteins | sample LakEriMetagenome_5_FD_203522 | JGI IMG/M metagenome (GOLD analysis project Ga0315905, IMG submission 203522) | Freshwater fungal communities from buoy surface, Lake Erie, Ohio, United States - Buoy 4 MA121 | ecosystem: Environmental > Aquatic > Freshwater > Lake | place: USA: Lake Erie, Ohio... | reverse complement strand
TCTCTCAGATAAGGGGCACGCTAGTACCTTATCAAAGTCGAACAAGATTTGCAGGAATTTACAAATAAACGATGGCATTTATGCTTTCATCTTTCCAGTTGAGTCGATTGGCATCTAGATATATCTTGAGGCCGGCGGCTTCGGCTGAGGCTCTATCGGAGTCCTTGTCGCCAATCATAACAGAATGTGATAGGTTTATATCATGATCGCGAGAAGCGCGGATCAGCATTCCTGCTCGCGGTTTGCGACAATCTGAGTCAGCCTTGTAATGCCCTACTCCATGCTCAGGATGATATGGGCAGTGGTATACACCACTGATAGCTATTAATCGCCACTTAAGTTCTAAGATCATATACTCAGTAACTTTTAAGTAATCCTGCTCCGTATAAAAGCCCCTCCCAATCCCCGCCTGATTCGTAACAACAATAATCTTCATTCGCGCCTTCTGAGCCGCTCTGCAAACATCAAAGATCTCTTCACGAAAGTGAAAATCTTCGATCTTGTGCACATACCCATAATCTTCATTGATCACCCCATCACGATCCAGAAACAGCGCCCGGTTCATGACAGCACCTCCGAAGCGCGTTTGAGATCATCCGGCACACCGATGTCGATAAACGCCCCCTCACTGGCCACGCCATAGAGCCGCTCACCAGCCAGCCGCTTCGGGAAGTAATGGGTCTCGATCGAAAACACAGGCTCCGGCCAGGCCGCAATGGCTTCGCGGTTGAGCACATAGATCCCACCATTGATCAAGCCAGCTCCCTGGGCACCCTTTTCCGCCAGCGCCGCAACACGTCCACTGGCATCTAGTTGCAAGGCCCCATAGCGGCCTACATCATCCACCCACCGGCAGGCCATAAGGTCCTGCCCTGAAGGCGTCTGCTGCACCAGCTGGAAGTAGTTCACATCGAAGAACGTATCGCCATTGAGCACCAGCAGTTGCTCGCAAGCGATCACCCGCGCCGCCGCTCGGATTGCCCCACCGGTGCCCAACGGGGTTTCCTCCACACTGTAGCCCAGCTGCATCCCCCGATAGGCCAGCCCCAGCGCCTCTTCCACCATCTCCCCCTTGTAGCCGGTGAGGAGCGTGACCGCCTGGAACCCAGCCTGGGCCAGCTGATCGAGCAGGTGGGTGATGAAGGGCCGGCCTGCGACCTCCGCCAGCACCTTCGGGCGATCAGCCACCACACTGCGCAGCCGGGTGCCCAGGCCGCCGGCCAGGATCAGAACATGCACCGCCATCGCTGGACTCATGGGGCAAACACCCGCTGCTCCACCATCTCACAGATGGTGTGCCCCATCAGCAAATGGCCCTCCTGGATCCGCGGCACACAGCTGCTAGGCACTCGCAGCAGCTGGTCGCAATAGGGGGCCATGCGACCCTCGCCCGCTCCCGAGAGACCCACCGTGGCCACCTGCAACTGCCGCGCCACCTGGAGTGCCTTCACGATGTTGGGCGAGTTGCCGGAGGTGGAGTAGGCAAACAGCACATCCCCCGGCTTGGCCAACCCATGCACCTGTCGGCTGAAGGCCTGCTCGTAGCCATAGTCGTTGGCGATGGCGGTGAGAATCGAGGTGTCGGTGGTGAGCGCAACTGCCGGCAGCGGGTTGCGGTCAAACATGAAGCGGCTCACAAATTCACCGGCCATGTGCTGGCAGTCGGCCGCGCTGCCGCCATTACCGGCAAACAGCAGCTTGTTGCCGCTTGCCAGGGCCTGCACCACCAGCTCCACCACCGCCTCAAGGCTGCACTGGATGCTGGCGTCGGCCGCCAGCTCGGCGTAGGTGCGGGCGGCATCCGCAAACGACTGGGCGATCGAGGGGCTCATGGTTCAGATCCTCCAGGCCTGGGCGCCGTGTTCGCTGAGGCAGCAAAAGTTGGTTTCACCTCCGGCCTCCAGCAGGGCACGTCGCAGCTGGATCGCCCTTGAGGGATGGGTCATGAACAAGATGAAGCCACCACCACCAGCTCCCGACACCTTGGCGGCCTCAGCGCCATGGTGCTGGGCCAGGGCAATGCGCTCTTCGATCACGGGGGTGCTTACCTTGCTGGAGGTCTGCGCCTTGTTCTGCCAACTGCGGTTGAGCGACTCTCGGATTGCGTCGCGGTCGCACTTGAGCACCGCCTCCTTCATCGTGCGCGCTTCCTGCTTGAGATTATGCAGGAAATTGAGCTTCTCGCTCTGCTGCTCGTGGGCCGCTTTGGTTTGATCCTCGATCACCTCCGCCGATTGCCGCGACACGCCGGTGAAGTGCAGCAGTAACGATGATTCCAGCTCACAGCGGAACCAGTTCTTCACGCGGAGAGGGTTGACGATCGTGCGGTCGTGCTCAAACTCAATAAAGTTGAAGCCGCCAAAGGTGGCTGAATACTGGTCTTGCCGTCCTCCTGCCAACCCGCAGTCGTCCCGCTCGATCGCGTAGGCCAGCTCGGCGATTTCGTAGTCGTCAATCCCAAGATTGAGGGCCTCCACAAAAGACTTGACCATGGCCACCACCAAGGTGGAAGAGCTACCCAAGCCAGAGCCGATCGGTGCATCGCAGTAGGTACTCAGACGGCAGGCAAACGGCGTACCGCTGTTGAAATCAGCAACGATCTTGTTGTAAACAGCTTGATGTAACAGCAACTGGCGCGGCAATTGATCGGCCGGCGTGTCTACATCTATCTGTTGATGTAGACCCGAATCTAGCGCTTCGGCGATGAAGCCAGCTTCACAGCGTGAGAGCTCAGCGTAAGCATAGCGGTTAATAGTGGTGTTTAGTACGGCACCGCCGTGCACACTGTAAAAATCCTTGATATCCGTGCCGCCCCCCGCCAGCCCCACCCGTAAGGGGGCTCGGGCGCGAACAGTGCCTCTTACTTCTGTTGGCATCAGGTTTCCTCTTCCATAGCCACTGTACATCGGGACTACTGAGAAAGCCAAATCGACTGCCGCGCAGCTTGTTTCAGGCATCGAGATCCAATAAACTGGCGACGAACAGGGCAATTAACGGTTGCTGTAATTGCTGACCGCTGAATATGTATCGCAAACTCTACAACGGAAAGCTCACAATCGAGGAGTTTCATGTGCCTTTTGATGGCACGTTAGACCCGGAGCACCGCTGGGTTGTTTTCGCCACGCTGATGCCATCAGACGAGATAGAAGAAGCATATGCCCATCAATTCAGCCCCATGTCTGGGGCTCCCGCAAAACCTGCACGCATGGCGTTTGGGGCACTGTTCATCAAGAAGCGTCTTGGCTGAAGCGAAGAGGAGTCCGTTGAGCAGATCCGAGAAAATGCTTATATGCAGTTTTTTTGGCTTTGCCGGGTATTCAAGCAAGACACCATTAGATCCATCAATGACGGTTCATTTCCGCCAGGCATAGCCGTCTCGAAGAGTAGCGTTTCTCAGAAGAAGATCTCAACCGAATCACGGAACTGATCGTGGAATGCGGAAAAGCTATGGTCATGGAGGCTGTGGCATCAGCCGCAGAAGATCAAAACTCCGACGATCCAGGCGCCTATGCTGACAACCAGTTAACACTCGACGACCTGGTGAAGCCTGTTGATTGGCCAGAGGATAAAACTTGGGAAACATTCACCATAGATGCTTCATGTAAACCAGCAGACATTACCTATCCAACAGACCTGAAGTTACTGAATGAAGCAAGAAATTCGACTGAACGATTCATTTATGATCTCATAGAGAAACGTGCAGGTCTTGGAGGTCGTCGTCCACGCTATGGTGGCGGCAAAGCGCGCGCAAACGTCCTCAATGTTGCCAAACAAAAGAAGCCTCATCGCCGTAAAATCAAAGCGGCAATTCGCCGACAACTCGAATACCTGCAGCGAAATCTAGGTACCATCGATGCCCTGATCACTTCTTGGCCAAGGCTTTCAGATCTCAAGACCCATTCGCGGCAGAAATATTTAGTGATTTGCGAACTATACCGCCAACAAAGTATTCTGCTCTACAGCAATACGCGTAACATTCCCGACCGAATTGTGAACTTGGTTCAGCGTCAGGCTTGTTCCAGCGCTCGTGGCAAAGCAAGGGCGGCCTTGAATTCGGAGCCCTAGCCCGAAGGGCTTCCGCCTGAGGTAGATCAGGGTTGCTATAAGGAAAGGTTTAACCTTCCTGTATAGAATTAGCCGGTATCCTTACAATGAATCTGAGGATCCGATTCCACAAGTCAAAAAGTACAAGCAAGAATACGGTTGTTACCCCGAGAGAATCAGTGCTGATCGCGTCTACATCAATACCAAGAATAGAAACTACTGCACGAGGAACAACATACGGCTATCAGTCATGAGATTAGGGAGACCGCCGAAAAATCCCGTGATCAATGAGACCCACAAGCAGCAGCTTAGTGCGGACCAGCGCAGGCGGAACGAGGTTGAGGGAGTATTTGGCTCAGGGATGCGGAAGGATTCGCTCAGGCTGATCATGGCTCGGCTTGTGAAAGGTGCTGAGACCTATCTCTCCATGGAGCTTCTGATGATGTGTGCCGAGAAAATCCGAAAGCTCCTCCGCCTCTTTTTTGTCTTTATTGCTGCTTGGTTTTCCGCATGGCAACGGCCCGCATCTTCATGGATGGTGCTTATGCACATTTGGCGGCTTGTAACAAGCGAACCACTGATCACCACATAGTCAAACTGAATGGTTGTCTAACATCTGGACCTTGGCTTAAATCAAACTGCCTGGCTGGCTACTTTACTTAGGAATCCCTACATCAATCACCGGTCATACATCTGTAAAGGTCAACGCTTGCCGGATTGGCAAGTTCCCTTAAGCACGCTCATCCATGCCTTAACCATCGACTCTTCCGAGTAATTAAAAGCGATATATCTCTGCGCGCTGCTAACATACTCATTAAATCTATCTCTGTTACTGATTTGATCTGACAACGCTTGCAGGGTTGAAACCGCGAACTCTTCTGCTGAGTTGCCTATATACGCTATCTGCTCGGGCCAGTCTATCCCTTGCATGCCTATATCTGTCGTCACGACTGGAATGCCTTTGGAAAAGGCCTCGATCACTTTCCCTTTGATGCCAGCACCGTATCGAAGAGGAACGATTGCAAGGTCACACGATGCATACAAATCCTCAAGAACCGAGTCCTCAACAAACCCCAATACACTTATTTTATCAGAAGAAAGGTTCTGAATTTCGTCGGGTGGATGTGAGCCCGCAATCATTAACTGACAGTCAAGCTCAGTAAGAATCTTCGGAAATACAGCTTCGCAAAACCACTGCATTGCATCCACATTTGGAGAGTGTCGAAAACCACCTACAAACAATAGACGAAAAGGCTTGCACTGCGTGTCTTTCTGATGGGGTTTTTCACTCCTAAGTGTTGGCTTGATGCTATATGCCTGTATGGATTGAACGTTCGTCTTTGGGTGGATATGGTTTCTAACGACATCGGCTTCCCATGCCGTTGGATAAAGGATCAGAAATGCTTCGTCCCATGCATATCTCTCGCTCTTCAACAATTCGAGTTGCTCCTTTTTCTCTTTAATGATTTTTACAGAATGCTCTGCCTGAATGCGACAGTGGTGCAGATCATGGCCATAAAAAACTATATCAGCCTTAGAATTCTGTTTTAGCGCTGTGACATACTTGGCCATCAACTGAGGCCTACTAACCAGCGCAACATCGATGTATTGCCCATTCGCCATTATCCAATCACAGAAGACTGGACATTGCTTGTCCGTAAAATGGAGCACCTCTACCCCCATTTTTTGGAAATGCCTCAGATAATTGCTTGGGTTTAAATTATCGGGCCACAAAACAACTTTGCAGTCATTCATCAAGATTGCTTCTATGAAGCTTGTCATTGTCCTTGAGCCAGCATCTCTGTCTGGCTCTGGTATGTAATGATCAATAACTAAGACTGTCTTTTTATTTCCAGAACGACCTCTAGCATGGAAGACGTCTGTGGCATCCTCGTTATGATTTGCAATAAGTGTATCGCGCCACTTTTTGAATAGCTTTTTTGTGTTCTCGACTTGATAGCGTTTGACACCGCTTTCAAGACTTGTTCCACAGCTCTTTCCTTCATGATGAACTACAAGGCTGAATGGATTAAAAACTACCCTCTTTCCTAGCTCATAGCGGATTCTGAGTGCTAGATCACTATCTTCGCAATAAGCTGGCTTGAACTCTTCTGAGAATCCATTCATCCTCTCAAAATCGCTTCTGCGAATACCAATACTGGCTCCTGATACGTAATCAACCTCGCGTAAATAGGAAAATTCAGGCATGAATGGATCCTCAGATCCTCGTCCGTAATTCCAAGCGTTTCCGTTTGCCCAAATGATGCCTCCAGCCTCTTGAAGGGTTCCGTCTGGATATATTAGTTTGCTGCCTGTCAGTCCCACCTCAGAGTCAGCCAGTGGCGCGATTAATTCCTCTAGCCAGTTGTCAAAGACCTCTGTGTCATTATTTAGAAAAACAAGACATCTACCCTTCGCGGCTTTAGCACCTTGGTTGCAGCTCTCGATAAATCCAGAATTCTTTTGCTTGGCAATCAGCTTGATCATTCCTTCAGCATGCCAATGCAGCAGTGGTTCTATTTCTTTTTTGTCTGGGGAGCAGTCGTCGACGACAATAATCTCGATCTTGATTTTATCCCTGGAATAATTTCTTCTTCTGTCTTCTAAGATGGACAGAAGACAGCAGGCTGTATGGTGAATCTGCCCATATACAGGAATGATTACCGAAGCATCAATGGCTTCTTCTTCTCCGTGAGAAGTGGATTTTAACTTTTTATATCCCGTGATCCGTGATATCGCTTTTTGTGCTGGAAGTGTGTTGTAGCTGCAGACTTGATTCCAACAGAACTCATTGGGTGAATTGTGGTTGATTCGCGGCCTCGAAAGCTCGCCCGCAAGCAAGCGTAGATATATTTTCCAAGCTTGTGATGCATCAAGCGTATTGTATAAATCATTTGAAATGTATCCTCGAATTGCATTCATTATCAAGTGATTGGCAAATGCTTCGCTAATTAGTCTCGCATGATGGGTTATAGGCATTGTAGAGTTTTCGTATTCCGCCTCTAGTTTCCACCCTCTCAATGGCTTCTCTTGGGTCTCTAGTAGAAAGATCGCCTGGTTGGCAACACCAACTGGAGCACACAGATAACGAATTCTCGCGTGCCCCAGCTTCAGAGTGATCTGCTCGCTTAGACGGGCTTTTCGTGGCATAAAAAAGCTAACTAATACATAGTTTTTCGTCTGGTGCAATAGCAAGGGTTCCATACTCGTGGTGGTTCAGGTCTGAATAAGGGAAGGACTCATGAGCGTAGCTTGTAGATCTAGGTATTATCCGGGACCTGTCAGGGAAGTTGTCCGTTCGGGGTGCTGTTCTGAGCAACCGAATTAATCTACTGCAGGTTGCGCTTAACGGGCCCCGTGGCCCTGACGATTTCTTCCTCGGATTGTTCCGTTGGCGGGCGGTTAGGCGGCAGCTCCTGGTCGCGGCTGTAGCCGATCGCGCCCTTGGAGGGGCGCAATCGGACAGCCACGGGGGCCTGAGTTCCTGATCGTCAGGCTGCTAGAGGTTTCTGCGGCCGGGGATGGTTGATCCGCTCAATCTGGGGCTGTGACCAGTCGCGGGGTGGACGGCTCCAGCGCTGAGGATGCATCGCTCGAGCTTCTGCGTAGGTCTGCTGGCGGATGGCGACGATCGCATCAGCCTGGCCGTAATGCCGCTGATTGGGCGTCACGTACTTGATGCCGCTGTGCCGGTGTTCACCGTTGTACCAGTCAACAAAGCCATCCACCCTGGCTTTCACCGAGAGCAGATACCGAAACCTCCTGAGCGGGTAACTCTGATGGTATTTCATTGTGCAAAAATACGATTCAGCGTAGGTATTGTCATTGCTGACGCGTGGTCTCGAGAACGAGAGCGATACGCCCGGCTCCTCTATCTTGGCCGCAGGAGTGAATGAGCGCATGGGAGCGCCATTGTCCGAGTGCATAACCGCAGCAGTCTCTTTGCGGATCTCTTCATCACGGCAGACACGATTCAAGAACGTGCTGGCAAGCCCACCACATTCTCGCTCATGCACTTCCACTCCAAGGATGCATCGGCTCCAAACATCCATCACCATGTAGAGGTAATTGAACTGACCCTTTACTGGGCCGGGCAGCAGGGTGATATCCATGGCCAGCACTTGATAGATGCCCGTTGCATCCTACACCGAGACATCCCTGGGCTCGAGCGGCAGGCGGGTTCTACCGCGGTGACTCAGCAGCCCTTCTTGGCGCATAATATGCTAGATCGTGGATTCTGAACCAACGTACACCCGTTCTTCAGCGAGGAGGGCTGCGATCTGCGCGGGAGCGAGATCGGCGAAGCACAGATCGTTGACGGTATCAAGCACGCGCTGCCTTTCTTCATGTGTGAATCGGTGCGCAACATGCCGTGAAGATCCCTTGCGGCGATCCTGCCTGAAGCCAGTGCCTGGAATGCAATGCCCCACCGCCGCAGCGTGCGTGAGCAGATGCCGATCAGATCAGCGATTGCTTTGGTAGAGACTCCAGCACTGACCCCTTCCCGGAAAAGTTCCATCAGTTTGATTCTCTCCTCTACTGGGATCAATGCTCCTCGTCCCGTGGCCATAGCTGAGCGAGCTTTTTTGACAGCTGCCGCTTCGTGGAGGCATACCGCTACAGCAATGTTGCTGCCTGCGAGAGTGCCCTTTCCTTTCTCTCTAAGTCGCGCTGCAGACGACGAATCACTCGCGCCTGCTCCTGATTCTTGCGTTGCAGTTCCCGCTGATCAGCCATGCTCGGAGCGCTGGGGCCGTTGGCATCCTCAGCGGCCTGCCGCCAGCGGGCAGGCTGCCTGGGGTAACGGCCCCGCTCGCGGCAGAAGGCGCCCAGATCCGCGCCGCTCAGGCCAGAGGCCTGCATCACGGCCGCCAGCTTGTCGGAAGCGCTCCACTGCTCCGGAGGCTTGGTGGTGGCCGGCACTAGCTGGCCCTGCTACTGCCGCTGGCTGCGCCAGTTGTAGAGCGTTTTGGTGGTGATCCCGGTGGCGCGGGCAAGCTCGGTCACGCTCTCCCGGTTGGCGGGCTCATGCGCTTGCGAATCGCATCCCGCAGAGCGGTGGCATAGGTGAGTTTCATGGTCGATCTGGCCCCCTGGTGGATGGGTCAGACCGAGCGGACTTCTTTCATGATGCAGGGGGATCGGACATTTGCCTGATTTCTGCCTCTTGATGTGCGAGCTGCCTGTTTGCATTCGCTAGCCGTGAAAGAGCTTGCCCGAGCTGTCCTTGTGCTCGCGCAAGCCTATCAATCAATACATCTCTCGAGGTCATGTCGACCATATATGCCTCACTCGATCGTATTCCCCAGAAATAAGAGTCGCCTGGGCTTGAATTTGCTTCAAAGCAGTAACGATCAAAGTATGCGCTCAGCTCTACCGCATCCATGAAGGCATTCATGTCAATATTGGCATAATGTTGTTGAGTTAGCGGGCTAGAGTCGGGATCCTTGGAGTCAATAGTTCCGTGGGCTGGGCGGAAAAGGCCTGCGAATGTAAAGATAACGATGCCACCTCTTGTGCAGATGCGAATCGAATTTCCTAAAATCTGTTTCCAATTTTCAGTGTGCTCAAAGCATTCCGTGGAAATCACAACATCGGCCCACCCGTCAGGTAGCTCAATTAGTTCTCCTTGGCAAACGTAGTCAACTCCCGGAGCTTCGGATAAATCAATCCCGATATATCGCTTGGATCTCAGCAAATTTCGGACTGTGCCATTGATGTTTTGACTTCCAATTTCAAGGAGTCGATCTGTGCTTTTGAATTGAGGGAAGAGGTCTAATGTCCTATTGATAAAGCTGAGCTGCTCTGGGTGCGTCACTGATCTGCCGATCCAGCTTTCATTGTACCATTTCGGGTTCTATTGCAAGCCCCTCGTGCATTCCGTGCTCTATGTAGTGATTTGCCAGCTCCAAGTCTTCCAGTGAATAGAAAGAACTCCTCAGCTCCCTGTATCGCTCATAGGGGAAAATCTGGAGAAAAGCGGCCTTAACGCTTATCGCACGCGCCAGGTCTTTCTGGAATCCTAGGCATAAGAGACGCTGCCTTTCTTTGGGCTGAAGGCATAGCTCCAGTATCTGCCTGTTTGTTACCTCATTGGCAATGTTACTTCTTTTGCGTATGTATTCGTAAGGGAATATTTCTTCGAGTAGCTGCCGAAGTATGTCGCGCTCGGAGTGGATTTTGTTGTGTTTTTCTACGAGTTGCAGGTTTTTTGCTGTGAGCTGGTTGCGTTCTGCCGTGAAGGCAACTCGCTCTTGTTGAAGGAAGTCCCTTTGGACAGTGATCTCCTGGAGCTGGGTGTTAAGTGTGGCCTGCTCCGTCATCTTTGCTCTCTGAGCATAAAGCTGGCCCTGCAATTCCTCCACCCTCGCCTCCAGCGCCACGCGCTGCTCGCTTTGCTCCACCGTCTGCGCGCCCTGCGCAATCAGTTGGTCCTGCAGGTCTTCCACTGTCGTTTGCAGTGTTTCCCATTGCTGTTGGATGCTCTCTCGCTCGGCAGTGAGCTCCTGAAGCTGAGCGGTGAGGCTGTCGCGTTCAGCCTGTAGTGCGTCACGTTCAACGCTGAGCTCCTGGTGTTGGGTGGCCTGCTGGACGCGTTCGCTCTCGAAGCCGAGGCGCTCAGCGGCTAGCGCCTGATTCTGTTGTTGCAGGCTGCGCTTGCTCTCCAAGAGCTGGTGAGCTCTCTGCTTCAATGCCTGCAGGGATGGCGTTGGCAGCTCAGCTGGTTTTGCTTGCACGCTGTGGGCTGCTCCGCTGGCTGATGTTAAGCCATTATCGGCGCTCCTAACCGTGGTGGCAGATGGGGGTTGTTCATGTGAACAAGTGTGGGGCGAACCGGATCTGGAGCATGCCGCTGAGCTGATGCAACTAGTGGCGGCTCGGCGCTTGTCGATCGTCGCCGATCCCGAGGTGGCGGCGCTGGGCCCCAATCGTGATCCGGCGGTCCTCGCGGCATACCGGCAGCGGTTCAAGTTCGAGAGTGCCGTTATCAGGTTCACTGGTTTCCGGCTTCTGTGGCCCAGACCTACTCGGCAGACCCCATGCCCTGCCGGCAGAGGTTGGCGTACAACCTGCCGGCTGATCCATCCGCAACAACCCGATGGGTCCATTGGATGCCTTCCAGCAGGGGATGGCGGAAGCCGAGCCGCTGGGCATAGATGTGATCGCCACCGCCTACGGCGGCAACACAGATTTCTGCACCAGCCCCCCTGCCTATCCCTGCGCGGATGGCCATGGGTGGGGGGAGCCGGATCTAGACCATGCCGCTGAGCTGATGCACCAGGTGGCAGCCCGCCGGTTGGCTCTGGTCAAAGTTCATGAGGCGGTAGCGACCGATCCCAGCAGCGATCCTGAGGTGTTGTCAAGCGACATCGAAAACTGGACCATCGCTTTCTATCATAAAGTGTTATCTCCAATTGGTGTCGCGACAGGATTGGTCATTTCTTTTGTCTGCGTCCCCTTTCCGGCTGATCGCATCGTCCCCAGCAGCCGCTCTGCTCGGGCTGTTCGCCATTCCTTGACGCGCCGCTCCATTGAGCGCAACTGACCCTCTTGATAATTGCCCGGAGCCAGCGCCATGAGCCGCCTGACGATCTCGGCGGCATTCATGCAGGCCTCGCTCTCCAGCCACTGCTCGATCTGCTCCTGGTGTCCAGCAGCAATGGCAGCAGCGCCTGTTACCGCTTGCCGCAAAGCCGATCAATGGCCTCCTATAGCGGCACCAGCGCTCCTATCATCTCAGGTCAATAGCGGCAGCGGTGGTGCCGATGCGGTTCTGCGGAGATGTCATCACCATCGGCGGAAATGGGCCTGCGGTTGAGCGCTCGCAGCACCGATTTGCGGTGATAGCCGGTGATCACCACCAGCTCATCCACCAGTGCCTTCTTTCCTGCACCACTCAGGCCCCCGTAGCGCTGGTGGGCCGCCCCCATGGCGGCCCACCAGCGCTGCGGATCAGGGCCGGCCGCTCTCCACTTTCGCTTCTCAACAGACCGCCCTGCAGCACGGCCCATAGCGGCAACAGTTCAACTGAGGCAACAGCCTACGCAGTCAACAGTTTTTAAGATGCAATGCGCGCCGCCAGCGACAGCCCCTGCCGTTGGTGGGCCTTCTCGAGCCAGGCCAGAACTTGGTCGTAGCTCGCCAGGCGGCAGCCCACAAGCAGCGCCTCGACCATCACGCGGGCGGCGGCGTCACGGTCACCGCCGCTGCGCAACTGCTGCCAAAGCTGCCACCAGTGCTCATCGGGGAATAGCTCCCGCTGATAACGGCAGTGCAGCAACGCCCGCGGCTTACGCCTGAGCGCATCGATCAGATGTTCCAGATCGATGCTCCACGCCCGCCCATGGCGCTCCTCTCCGCCGTGGAGCCGCACCAGTTCGCAACTGAGCTGCCGGCCCAGAAGCAGCTGCAGCCGGTCGTGGAAGATCCGCACCGTCAGCCGATGGCCGATCAATCGCGGCGGCACCGAATACACGACTCTGCGCACCTCGATCGTGCTGGTGCGCCGCACTGTGAGCTGCTCGATGTCGTAGTCGGCAAAGCGAAACGGCGGCAAGGGTCGCAGCGCCGCTTTCTCCTGCTCCAGCCTCATCAGACGCGGTCGGTTGTAGCCAGCGGCCACCTCGACCAGGAAGGCCTGATAGGCCGCCAGCGTCTCGAAATCGCTGCTGCCACGTAGCAGCAGCGCCTGCTCGATCCGCCGCTTGAGGTGGCCATGGGGGCTTTCCACACGGCCGTTCTCATGGGCCACGCCCAGGTTGTTGCGGCTGTAGGACAGGCCGTAATGGCTGCATAGGGCGTGGTAACGCCGAGTGATGTCGGCGCTGAAACTGCCGTTGCGGTTGCGACACGCAGCCGACAACCGGTCCGTCCGCAGTTCCGACGGCACCCCACCACAGGCAGCCAGGGCGTTCTGCAGACCCTCGGAGAGAG
>Ga0315905_10005440_pt1 | contig 12980 bp, 13 predicted proteins | sample LakEriMetagenome_5_FD_203522 | JGI IMG/M metagenome (GOLD analysis project Ga0315905, IMG submission 203522) | Freshwater fungal communities from buoy surface, Lake Erie, Ohio, United States - Buoy 4 MA121 | ecosystem: Environmental > Aquatic > Freshwater > Lake | place: USA: Lake Erie, Ohio... | reverse complement strand
CACCGAGCATCACCATCGACACCCGCTCAAGGGCACTGATGTCTGTCAGTGGATTTCCCGGCACGGCGATGATGTCGGCGAGCTTCCCCGGTTCCACGGTGCCGAGCCGGTCGTCCCAGCGCAGGAGTTCGGCAGCCACCCGCGTGCCGGCCTGAATGGCGTCCATCGGTGCGATGCCTGCTTCGACGAATACGGCGAATTCGCGCGCGTAGACCTTCGGGTCGGCGCTCCCGGCGCCGAGATCCAGACCGATAACAACCTTCACGCCGCCGCGGTGAGCGCGTGCGATTGCCGCGAGGAAATCGCTCCTGCCGTGCTTGATGTAGTCGTCGTTCTTGTCTTGCGCACGGAGTGTGTGGTCGCCGGTGGCGTAGTAGTCGCCCATATACACGGTCGGCACCAGGTACGTGCCGCGCTTTGCCATCATCCGGATGCCTTCGTCGTCGATATACGTGCCGTGTTCGATCGAGCGCACGCCGGCCGCGACAGCTTGCTTGATGCCCTCGGTAGCGTGTGCATGCGCGGCCACCGGAATCCCGTGGCGGCTCGCTTCTTCCACCGCGGCGCGCAGCTCCTCCGGTGAGAAAGCGACGTTGCGCGGATCGTCGCCCACGGACTCGAAGGCGCCGGTGACAAGCAGCTTGATCCAGTCCGAGCCGTACTTCACTTCTTCGCGCACGGCCTTGCGGATTGCCTCCGGACCGTCAGCGATCAGGCCGTCGGGATGAACACGCTGTTCGGGCGAGAGGTAGTTGATGTCGCCGCCGCCCCCGGTGATCGAGATGTAATGCGCGGCACCGGCCATGCGCGGGCCGATGAAGACGCCGTTGTCGATGGCCCGACGCAGATCCTGGTTGCCATAGAAGACGTCCGCGTCTCCCATCACGCGTACGCCGGTCCAGCCGGCGAGCAGCAGCCGCTGCAGCCCCGCCAGCCCCATCAGCGTCTTGTATGCAGAGGAATGGGCCAGATGCACCTGCTGGTAGTCGTCGCCAAACATCAGCGGGTGTTCGTGGACGTTGATCATGCCGGGCATCAGCGTGGCGTCACCGAGTTCGATCACTTCGGCGCCCGCCGGGATCAGCGAGCGATTGCCAATGGCCAAGATACGCTCGCCCTCGATCAGTACCACTGCATCGCTGAGTGCGATCTTGCTTTGGCCGTCGATCAGGCGATCTGCCACCAGCGCGATGGTGGTGCCGGCTTCCGCACTGCAGGCGATGAGTGCGATTGCCGCTGACGCGAGCCAGTTGCGGGAAGTGCGTTTTTTCGCAGGGCTAGTCTGGAGCGTCATGGCTGAAGTCATCCCTGCTCTGATGTGTACGGGTTTCATTCAAGGCCTGACAGTCGCAGTGCCACCGCTGTAACGGATATCCAGCGCCGGCAGACCGAAGCGTTCGTTCTGGAGGACCACCTGCCCGATGATCTCCCGCGCCTCGGCCGTATCGCCCACGAGCTGTGGTATCCCGCTGGTTGTGAGCGAACGGCCGTAGCCTTCCTCTACCGGGTGCAGCACGATCGCGGAGAGTTCCCCGTTTGCGAAGCGGCTTTCCGCGAGCACGCTCTGGAAGGTGAAAGGCGTGGCGAAGGTCTGTTTGTTGAGAGGCGCCGTGAGGTCGTAGTCGGTGGCCTTGGCCGGGTTTTCCCAGGCGGCGGCAAGTGTTGCCCCGTTTCCGCGCCGCAGATCGGCGGGAAGCGGCTCCTGTATGTCGCTCCAGAAGAAATTGCCGAGGCCGTAAAACACGGGGCGTTTGCCGCGCGCCGGCGAGTCGTAGACCTCGATGGCACCCAGATTGTGATTGCCGGTGGCCACGAACAGGTCGGCACCGCTGTCGATTGCGTCGTGGGCCAGTTGCCGCAGGAAGTCGGCGGCCCCGGCGGGTGTGTCGCCGCCCTCGCAGTTGCGCGAGCACTCGTGGCTGTGGATCGCCACGATCACGAAATCGGCATGCTGCTGCGCGGTGCGCACGCTCTGCAGTATCTCGGCGAGATCTACCGGATCCATGCTGTAAGAGGCCGATGCATCCTCTGCCTGCCGGAATTTCTGGCCGAACAATTCGCCCGCGGTGCCCGCCTCGTCGCAGTGCTGCGGCTGCACCGCGCAGCGCGCGGCCTGCAGTGCACGCAGGGCGGCGGGCGTCACATGCAGAACCTCGGCAAGATGCAAGCCGCTGAGGCCGGGGCGCCCCGGCGCGAGCCCGGATGCCGGCAGCGACTCGCTGGTGGGGCGGAACGTTGAGGCGAGCGAGACCAGCGCGACCCGCGCACGGGCAGCCTCGAGATATTGCGGGGCTCGTGCTGCCCCGTGGGTGTCGCCGGCGCCTGCGTGCACTATGCCGGCCTGGTCGAGCCAGCGACCGGTCTCCTGCATGCCTTCTATGCCCCAGTCGAGGGTGTGATTGTTCGCGCGGGAGACCATGCCGAAGCCCATCTGGCGCAGATCTCCTGCCACGGCCGGCAGGGAGGCATTGGTCCAGTCGCCATCCCAGGAATACGGTGAGCCCTTGAAACTGCGTGGATCAAAGATCGTGGTTTCGAGGTTGCCATAGGCCACATCGCTTCGCTGCAGGATTCCCACCAGAGAGCCAAAGGCGTCCAGGCGTCGGGCGTACTGACTGAGCGGGCGCGAGATGATCAGGTCTCCTGCGGCGCTCACCGCGAAGCCATCGGGCACCTCCATGTCGAGTTCGCGGGCTACGGGGCGTCTGGGGTCGAATTGCGCAGGATCTTTCGCGACGGGGTCTGCGGGGCCGAAGCGCGCGTCGTCGGCTCGCAAGGCGCTAGCGCCCGTGCAGAGAGCCAGCGCTGCGATGAGCATCGGGCGGAAGTGAGCCATCAGCGGTGGGCTCCGTGCTTGCGTGGCCCTCAGAGTACCGCAAGTCGTCGCCGCCTCATTGCCGGCTTTTGCTTACGCTGCCCCTCTACGCCCGCTAGAATCCGCCTCCGCCCCGCACCGGAGCCTCGCCATGAGTCATGTTCCCGAAGACTTGCGTTATTCGTCCACGCACCAGTGGGCGCGCCCCGGCGCCGACGGCCTGGTGGTGGTGGGCATCACCGATCACGCGCAGGAGGCGCTCGGCGATGTGCTTTTTTGCGAGTTGCCCGCCGTGGGCACGCGCTTCGCGGCCGGCGAGCAGTCCGGCATGGTCGAGTCATTGAAAGCGGCCTCCGAGGTCTACGCGCCGGTGTCTGGCGAGGTGGTCGCGCTGAACGAAGCGCTGGCGAACACGCCCGAACTGGTGAACGAAGCGCCTTACGGCGAGGGCTGGTTCTACAAGCTCCGCGCCGCGGATCCCGCGGAACTCGATGCCCTGTTCGATGCTGGCGCTTATACCGCCATGGTTGGTGGCGCATGAGCGCGCTGGCGCCTCTGCAGCTACGCCGTCACGAAGACCGGCGCGTGCGGCAGGGTCACACCTGGATCTACAGCAACGAGATCGACACCGACGCCACGCCCCTGAAGGGCTTCCAGGCAGGCGACCAAGCGTTGCTTCAGGGCGCGAGCGGCAGGCCCCTTGGGGTCGCGCTGGTCAATCCGCATTCGCTGATCTGCGCCCGGCTGATCCACCGTGACGGCACCGAAGCAGTCGGCGCCGCCCTGATCGAGGCGCGGCTGGGCGCTGCCCTGCGCTTGCGCGAGCGGCTCTTCAGCCAACCGTACTATCGCCTCGCTTACGGCGACAGTGATGGTCTCCCGGGATTGGTGGTGGATCGCTTCGGTGAGCACCTGGTGGTGCAGGTGGGTACCGCGGGGATGGAACGGCTGCTGCCGGAGGTGATCGCAGCGCTCGATATGCTGCTGAAGCCTGCGGGTATCCTGCTGCGCAACGACACCGCCGTGCGCACCCTGGAACAGTTGCCCGTTTACACGCGTGTTGCCCACGGCGAGATCCCCGACTTCCTCGAGCTCGAGGAGCACGGCGCGCGCTTTCGTGTGAGCGCGCAGGAAGGCCAGAAGACGGGCTGGTTCTTTGACCATCGCCCGGGCCGCGCGCGCGTGGCGTCACTTGCCGCCGGTTGCCGCGTGCTGGACGTGTTCAGCTACGTGGGTGCCTGGGGCGTGCAGGCTGCCGTGGCCGGCGCCACCGAGGTTTGCTGCATAGACAGCTCCGGACCCGCGCTCGCGCTGGCGGCGGAAAACGCTGCGCTGAACGGCGTCGAGGGCCGCATGCGCTTCATCGAGGGGCAGGCGGGTGCCGAGATCCAGCGCCTCGCCACGGCCGGCGAGCGCTTTGACATCGTAGTGCTGGATCCGCCGGCGTTCATCAAGCGGCGCAAGGACCAGAAAACCGGCGAGCACGCCTATCACAAGCTGAACCGTGAGGCGATGGCGGTGCTGGCCGAGGAGGCGATCCTGGTGAGCGCTTCCTGCTCGATGCATCTCTCCGAGGCGGCGCTGTTGGAGATCATGCAGCTCGCTGCCGCGCAGGCCGGGCGCACGCTGCAGGTGCTGGAGTTCCTCGGGCAGGGGCCCGATCATCCGGTGCAGGCGGCCATTCCCGAAACGCGTTATCTGAAGACCATCGTCGCCAGAGTAATGCGCTGAGAGTTTCCGGCAGGGACTTATGAGCGAGTTTGCATTCACCGAGGCCGAGAGGGCCGCCATCTACCGCGCCATCGCGGAGCGGCGCGACATGCGCCATTTTCGTCCGGGCCCGGTGGACCCCGCCGTGTTGCTGCGATTGCTGCAGGCCGCGCACGCCGCGCCCAGCGTGGGGCTTATGCAGCCCTGGCGCTTCATCCGCGTGACCGACACCGCCTTGCGGGTGCAGATCCACGCGTTGGTCGACGTCGAGCGGCGTGCCACCGCCGAGGCTCTGGGCGAGCGCAGCGATGAATTCATGCAACTCAAGGTCGAGGGCATCCTCGACTGCGGCGAACTTCTGGTGGCGGCGCTGATGGACCAGCGTGAGCGGCATGTCTTTGGCCGGCGCACGCTGCCGCACATGGATCTTGCCTCGGTATCGTGTGCCTTGCAGAACATGTGGCTTGCCGCGCGTGCCGAGGGTCTCGGCATGGGCTGGGTCTCGCTCTTTCAGCCCGAGCAGCTGGGGCAACTGCTGCATATGCCCGCTGGCAGTGAAGCCGTCGCGATCCTCTGCCTCGGGCAGGTCGAACGTTTTTATCCGGTGCCGATGCTGCAGATGGAGGCCTGGGCCGAGCCGCGACCGCTGCAGGATTATGTGATGGAGAATCGTTGGACCGTGACCTGAGCCCTGCTCAGAGCCTGCAGGTCGTGATCTCGCCGAAGCGACGTGGCTGCGGCCCGAAGACGCGCCGTGCTTCGTCAAGGAAGGCGAAGTACTCCTCGGCGCTCAGCTGCCGGCTCCCAGGCGTATCTCCTCGAGCAGACTCTCCACACCGAACATCGCCGCATAGCGCTGCACCCGGCTCCATTCGAGACTCGGGTTGCTCTGTATCAGAGCCGCTATGTCTGCCTGATCGTGCCATTTGCGCGCCGGGTTGTTGCAGAAGGCCTGTATCTTCAGGCCGATGATGTCCTCGACCCGGAGGATCATGGTACCTGTCCTGGGATCAGGCGTCGCCTCGGCGAGCATCTGGCGCGTGGTTTCGCGTCGTGCGAGCAGCATATCTACAGGCACCGGGCCGCTGAAGTGCAACACCTCTTCAGTGGCCACTACGAGTGCGAAGCCCGCGGATTCCATGAGCTTCAGAATAGCGTCGCGTTTCGCCCCGTCGACCAGCAGATCTATGTCGCCCGTCGATCTGGCATAGCCGTGCAGACCTACCGCAATGCCGCCTATCAGTGCGTGCGCTACGCCTGCGTTCCCGAGCCGTATTCCCAGGTCGTGCAGCACGGTGCCGAAAGACGATGCATCCGTCATGGCGCCCCCGCTTTACCTGCGTCGATGCGACGCAGTATAGGGCAGCGCACTCAGCCTCGTGCAGGCACCACCCACCGCGTCAGGCTCGAATGTGCAGGCGCTGCCGGCCAGTTGGCTGCGGCCAACGTGGTGGTTCCGGGAGGCACGGCGCGCAGCGCGTTGATCCACCCGCCGTGGCTAACCAGCAACACATCACCGCTGTGCTCTCGTACGAAGTCCTGCACGCGCGCGGCCACGGCGAGCAGCGGTTCGCCACCACCCGGGGCGTGGTGCAGGAGGTCTTCCTGCCAGGCTTCCACCTCGGCCCATGCGATATCGCTCCACGGCAGCCCGTCCCAGCGGCCGAAATCCACCTCGCGAAGGCGCGCGTCCACCCGCAGTTCCCAGCCCCAGCGCCGCAGCCACCGACCCACCGCGCGCGAGCGCTCGAGCGGCGAGACATGCAGTACCCGTGGCAGGCCGTGACGTTCGGCGGTGCGACGAATGCGGGCGGCAAGGCGTTTTGCCTTGCGCGGATCCACGGGGACGTCGCTGCTGCCAATGCAGCGCCCGGCCGCGGCGATGGCGCGCGGATGGCGCCAGCACCAGAAGACGGTGACTGGCGCCGTCATCAGGCGGCGCCCGTTTGCGCGAGCAGCGCGAGATACATCGCCACTTCCGCGAATTGCTGCGCCGCGCCCAGCGTGTCGCCCGTGTAGCCGCCGAGGCGCTGGCGCAGCCAGCGGCCCATCACAACGCACACCGCGATCGCCGCGCCGGCGGCGAGTGCGAGCCGCAGCGGCGCCAGTCCAGCGGTTGCGGCGCCCAGCCCGGCCAGCGCGCACCACAGCAGGGCGATACCGAGCGAGGCGTCGCTTGCTTGCTGCGACATGGGCTTTGCTTTCGCGTGTTCGGCGTCACCTGCATACCTCAGCGCGCGCAGCAGCAATACCGGCACGAGACGCGACCAGGCATGCGCCAGCGGCAGCGCGAGGATTACCGTATGGGCGTTGTTCAGGGCGAGCGCGTGCAGCGCGGTGGCCTTGAGACCGAGCATGCATATCAGGGCAACGCTGCCGTAGGTACCGATCCGCGAGTCCTTCATGATCTCCAGCGAGCGCTCGCGGCTCACGCTGCCGCCCAATGCATCGCAGGTGTCGGCCAGTCCATCCTCGTGGAAGGCGCCAGTCAGCCAGATGGTGGCGGCCATGCAGAGCGCCACCGCCACCAGCGGGGGCCACGCATGCACCGCGAGCGCGAACACCAACGCCCCGAAGCCGCCGACCAGAAGGCCCACGCCAGGGAAGTGTCGCACGCTGTCTTGCAGCCACTGCGGCTGGTAGCCCACCCAAGCCGGCACGGGCACACGAGTGAGGAACATCAGCGCCGTGAAGAAGAGGCGGATTTCCTGCAGCATTTGCTTGCCTCAGGTGCCGTCGCGGTCGCTGACGCCCGCGGAGGCGAAGCTCGCCATCTCGGCGAGGAAGAGTTCCGCGGATTTCAGCAGCGGCCAGGCGAGCGCCGCGCCGGAGCCTTCGCCCAGACGCAGGTCGAGGTCGAGCAGGGGCCGCACGCCGAGCGCCTGCAGCCAGCGTGAATGGCCGTTCTCTGCCGATCCGTGCGCGAAGATGCAGCGCTCGAGCACCGCGGGCTCCAGCGCCGCTGCCACCGCCACAGCAGCGGTGGTGATGAAGCCATCGACCACCGTGAGCCTGCGTTCGCGCGCGGCCTGCAGCACGGCGCCCGTCATGGTGGCAATCTCGGGTCCGCCGAGTGCGGCGAGCAGTTCCAGCGGATGGCTGAGCCGCGCGTGGCGCTCCAGCGCCCGCGACAGCACGGCAGTTTTCCTCGCGAGACCCTCGTCGTCCAGCCCGGTGCCGCGGCCCACGCAGTCCGTGAGCGGCAGTCCGGTGAGCCGTGCCATGAGGAGCGCAGCAGGTGAGGTGTTGCCGATGCCCATCTCGCCCAGCAGCAGCACATTGCCCGGCAAGCCGCGCAGCAGGTCTTCGCCATGGGCGAGGGCCGCGGCGCATTGGGAGGCGCTCAGCGCGGGGCCGCTGCTGGAGTCCTCGCTGCCGTGGCAGGTCTTGGCTATGTGCAGGCCCGGCTGCGGCATGAAATCGTGTTTTACGCCGCAGTCGACCACGGTGAGCGCGAGCCCATGCTGGCGCGCCAGCACCGAGACCGCTGCCCCGCCCGCGAGCATGTTGAGCACCATTTGCGCCGTCACCTCCTGCGGGTAAGCCGACACGCCCTGCGTGGCGATCCCGTGATCCGCAGCGAAGACCACTATCTGCGGTGCCTTCAGCCGTGGTTCCTCGGTTTGCTGCAGGAGCGCGATCTGCAGTGCGATTTCCTCGAGCCGGCCCAGTGCGCCCTGCGGCTTGGTTTTGGTATCGATGCGGTGCTGGATGCGCGCGCGAAGCGCCGTGCTGCTCATGCGCTGGCCGCCCAGCTCGTGAGGTGGCGGTGGATCTGCTCCAGTCCGTCGGTGAGGCAGGCGGGGCCAGGCTGCAGGATGTCGCAGCTCTTGATCTCATGCAGACGCCCGCTGCGCACCGCCGGTATCGACTCCCAGCCCGGGCGGGCGCTCACACGTTCGGGGCGGAATTTCTTGCCACACCAGGAGCCGAGGATCACATCGGGTGCGCGGCGCGCGGGCTCGGCGGTGTCGTGGATGATGCGATCGCGGCCCATGCTTTGGCGCCCCAGCTCCGGGAACACATCCTCGCCACCGGCCACCCCGATCAGCTCCGAGACCCACGCGATGGCGCTGATCATCGGCTCGTCCCACTCCTCGAAGTACACGTGCGGTCGTCTTGGCCACACCGCCGCTGCCGTGCGGATCTGCGCGTGCCGTGCGAGGCAGGCGGCGATCCAGTCCTCCGCACGCTCGGATGCACCCACCATCCCGGCCACCAGTCGCAGCGTCGAGAAGATTTCCGCCAGGCTGCGCTGATTGGTGACCAGCACATTCAGGCCGGCGCGGATCAGTTTGTCGGCGAGTGCCGCCTGCATATCGGAGAAGCCGATTACCAGATCGGGCTGCAATGCCACGATGCGGTCGATCTTGCCGTCCAGGAAGGCGCTGACCCTTGGCTTGGTGCGACGCGCCTGCGGCGGGCGCACCGTGTAGCCGCTGATCCCCACGATGCGGTCTTCTTCGCCGAGCAGATACAGCCACTCGGTGGTTTCTTCGGTAAGGCAGACGATGCGTTGGGGGCCCATGTGGGGGGTCCTTGGGGATGGCGCGGGGAACCTTAGTGTGCGCCGTGTGGCGTGTCCATGCGTTCTGTGACCCGGCGTCAGGGGAAGGCTGCTGGCGCGAATTGCGTCGCGCTGAGTAGCACTTTAGTATCCCTGTATGCGCACCGAACTCGTCACCACGCTGAAGCGTCAGGCCACCGAACTCCTGGCCGATCTCGCGCGGAGCAAGGAACCCATACTGATTACCCAGCACGGGTTGCCCAGCGCGTACCTGCTGGACGTGGAAACTTACGAGCTATTGCACCGTCGACTGGCTGTTCTCGAGGGCATTGCGCGCGGTGAGGCGGCTGTGGCCGAAGGGCGCGTGGCAACACAGGCGGAGGCCACGGCCCGCATGTCTCGATGGTTGAAATAATCTGGACCGATCCCGCGCTCGCGGACCTTGATGCGATCGCAGATTACATCGCCATCGAAAACCCGGCTGCCGCCGCGGAGTTCGTGCAGAGGGTATTCCGCCACGTCGAGCAACTGCAGGCGCACCCGCGAAGCGGCAGCAAGGTGCCGGAACTGCGCGGATCGCGATACAGGCAGCTGGTTGAACCACCCTGCAGGGTGTTCTACCGCCCGGATCGACACGCCGTGTACATCCTTCACGTCATGCGCGCAGAGAGGCTGTTCCGTGCAGCTTCGCTCGCCCCCCGCTGAAACAGCCTATGAGCCCCCCCATGATCGAAGCCCTCAGCTCCGCCAACCTCCCCGCCCCGCGCTTCCGTTACAGCCCGCTGGTCAAGGCTGGCCCGTTCTACCAATCGGCCGGCATGATCGCGCTGAACCTGCAGACCGGAGCCTTGGAGCCGGGCGGCGTTGGCCCGGAGACGGCCCGTATCCTGGCGAACCTGCTGCAGGCCTTGCCGGATTTCGGGCTCACGCTGGATGACCTCGTGAATGCCACCATCTACACCACCCGCATGGACGAATTCCCCGCCATCAACGCCGCGTGGGAGGCTGTGTTCACGCCCGGGCAGCGGCCGCCGGCGCGTACCTCGGTGGGTGTTTCGGCGTTGCCCTTGGGCGCAGGCGTTGAGATCGCCTTTGCTTTCTACCGCGGGTGAATCTGTGGAAGAATCCGCCTGACCTCCCACTCATCCACAACACGCCGCCAGCGGCAGGGTCCACCGTCCGTGATCGACGAGCAGGGATATCGCCCCAACGTGGGCATCATCCTCGCCAATGCGCGGGGAGAACTGCTGTGGGCGAAGCGCCGCGGCCAGAACGCCTGGCAATTCCCGCAGGGCGGCATCCACGAGGGCGAATCCCCCGAGCAGGCCATGTACCGCGAGCTCGGCGAGGAAGTGGGCTTGGGCGAGCAGCACGTCGAGCTGCTGGCCTGCACCCAGGGCTGGCTGCGTTACCGCTTGCCGCCGCACTTCATGCGCAACAACAAGAACCCCGATTTCGTGGGTCAGAAGCAGAAGTGGTTCCTGCTGCGCTTCACGGCCCCCGACGAGGAAGTGCGCGTCGATGCGCACGCCACGCCCGAGTTCGACCACTGGCGCTGGGTGAGTTACTGGTACCCCTTGAGCCAGATCGTGCAGTTCAAGCGCGAGGTCTATCGCCGCGCGCTCTGCGAGCTCTTGCCGCGCCATGGAAGGCTGGTGCGCGATGGCGCCTGAGAGCGCTGGCGGCAGCTCGATGCTGAAATCCCTGCGCGGCGTGGTGCAGGAAGTCTCCACGGCCCGCGATCTCCCCGAGACCCTCGCCATCATCGTGCGCCGCGTGCGCGAGGAGATGGACACCCAGGTCTGCTCCGTCTATCTGGTCGATCCTGCCTCGGGTCGTTATGTGTTCATGGCCACCGAAGGACTGAACAAGGCACTCGAAGGTCGTTTCAGCCTCGCGCGGGATGAAGGCCTCGTGGGCTATGTGGCCCGCCGCGAGGAGCCGCTGAACCTCGAAGACGCAGCCATCCACCCGAAGTTCAAGTTCATCGAGGGCTCCGGCGAGGAACTCTTCCGGTCTTTCCTCGGCGCGCCAATCATCCATCACCGCGAGGTGCTGGGCGTGCTCGTGGTGCAGCAGCGCGAGCGCCGCCGTTTCGACGAGGACGAGGAAGCCTTCCTCGTCACCATGTCCGCGCAGCTCGCCGCGATCATCGCGCACGCGGGACTTGTGGGCAGCTACAGCGAACTGCGCCGCGGCACGCGCCCGAAGAGCGGTGAATTCCTCGGCATCGCGGGCGCGGCGGGCATCGGCATCGGGCAGGTGGTGATCGTCTCGCCGCCCTCGGATCTCAAGGCGGTGCCGCAGCGCGCCTGCGAGGATCCGGAGCAGGAGATCATGCTCTTCCACGCTGCTGTGGCTCGCGTGCAGGATGAGATCGCCGCCACCCGTCAGGAACTCACCGGGCGCGTGGGTGCGGAAGAGCTCGCGCTCTTCGATGCCTACTCGATGCTGCTCGCCGACCGCGCGCTCTCGGGCGAGGTGGTGACGCGCATCCGCGAGGGCAACTGGGCGCAGGGCGCGCTGAGCCAGGTGGTGCTGGAGCACGTGCGCACCTTCGAGCTCATGGAAGATGCCTACATCCGCGAGCGTGGCACGGATATCCGTGACCTCGGCCGGCGCGTGCTCGCGCAGCTGCAGGCGGGCGTGCGCGAGACCACGAGCTATCCCGCGCGCTGCATTCTGATCGGCGAGGAAATCCCCGCCTCCGCGCTTGCCGATGTGCCGCGTACGAGCCTCGCCGGCATCGTCTCGGTGTCGGGCTCCGGAAACTCGCACGTCGCGATCCTCGCGCGTGCCATGGGCGTGCCCACCGTGATGGGTGCGGTGGACTTGCCCTTCACCGCGCTGGAGCGCGAGGAAGTGGTGGTCGACGGCCACGAGGGCCGCGTGCTGGTGAACCCCGCGCCCGAATTGATGGCGCAGTTCCGCGAAATGGCTGCAGCCGAGCAACTGGCCGAAGAGCAGATCGCCGCCAACGCGCACCTGCCCGCCGTGATGCAGGACGGCCACGCCGTGAGCCTGCTGGTGAACACGGGCTTGAACTCCGAGTGGGTGCGCTCGCTCGGCCGTGGCGCCGAGGGCGTGGGCCTCTTCCGCACCGAGATCCCCTTTCTGATCCGTGAGCGCTTTCCCACCGAGGAAGAGCAGCGCCTCATCTACCGCGAACAGCTCGAGGCCTTCGCGCCGCGGCCCGTGACGATGCGCACGCTCGACATCGGCGGCGACAAGGCGCTGCCGTATTTCCCCATCGAGGAAGAAAACCCCTTCCTGGGCTGGCGCGGTATCCGCGTGACGCTGGACCACCCCGAAATCTATCTCGCGCAGGTCCGCGCGATGCTGAAGGCGAACTCGGGCTTGGGCAACCTGCGCGTGATGTTGCCGATGATCAGCAATGTCTCGGAGTTCGACGAAGCGCGCGCGCTGCTGGTGCGTGCGTATTCGGAGGTGCTTGAAGAAGGCTGGGCCGTGCGCATGCCGCAGGTGGGCGTGATGATCGAAGTGCCCGCTGCCGTGTATCAGGCAGGTGTGCTCGCGCGGCGTGCGGATTTCCTCTCGGTGGGCACCAACGACCTCACGCAGTACCTGCTGGCCGTGGACCGAAACAACGCCCGCGTGGCCAACCTCTACCACGCCTTCCACCCCGCCGTGCTGCACGCGCTGATGGATGTGGTCGATGCCGCGCACCGTGCGGGCAAGCCTGCCTCGGTGTGCGGTGAGCTTGCCGGGGACCCGGGTGCGGCGCTCTTGCTGGTGGGTATGGGCTACGACTCGCTCTCGATGAGCGCGCCCAACCTGGCGCGCGTGAAATCCGTGCTGCGCCGGTTCACGCGTGCGCAGGCAGCGGAGCTGGTGCGCAAGGTTTCGCGGCTTGAGGACGCGCGGGAAGTAAAGGCGGCGATCGAAGATCGGTTGCGGCAGGAAGGAGTCGTTTTGCGCGCCGGAGCA
>Ga0315905_10005439_pt1 | contig 12982 bp, 11 predicted proteins | sample LakEriMetagenome_5_FD_203522 | JGI IMG/M metagenome (GOLD analysis project Ga0315905, IMG submission 203522) | Freshwater fungal communities from buoy surface, Lake Erie, Ohio, United States - Buoy 4 MA121 | ecosystem: Environmental > Aquatic > Freshwater > Lake | place: USA: Lake Erie, Ohio... | reverse complement strand
TATGACACGGCCACCAAGTAATTGGGAAGAATATGAAGAAGAAAATGATCAACAACTGCTACAAAAACCAGATGCTGAATTAGATTCTTTTCAGAAAATTAAAAAAGCAGAACTTCTAGCAAAACAAGAAGAAACAGAACAAGCTCATAAAGATTTGAGTATACTAAATGATCATTTCCATGGACATGATGACGAAAGGAAAGCATTGCAGTACTTGCTAATATACCAAGGTTCAAATGATCCTGAGAGTCAACACAGATACAAAGCTCTGAAAAAGCTTATGCAAGAGACAGGTGTATGGGATCCGCATGAATGGGATCCGCATGCATGGGATCCGCATGAATGGGAAACACATAGCACACGTGAAACTCAAGAACAACGGGAAGAAAGATTAAGAAAAAATGAAAGGAAAAAAAATGAAGAATTAAAGCTCATAGAAAAGAAAACACAACAACGTCAGAATTTTCAACAAAGAGTTCGTCGACAAGCAGAAGTTGAAACGTTCCTACAAGAAAATTTGACTGCAGAATTAGAAAGAATCGAGCAAGATGGAGAGGAAGAAGACTGTGATACTGATACGAAGCTGAATCATATAGAAAATACAATCACTTGGTTACTCAAAAATGAGTTAAATGAGGCAGACACAAAAAACAAACAGGATGAACTGCAATTGATAGTGCTGTATTTTTTTATAGGGTATATAGCAGTAGACGAGACAAAAATTGGCAATGAACAATATTCCGATTGGGATTATATGCGGCCACTTTTTTGGCAACGATACATACATTCTTTAGATTTTGTAGACGAAACTGATGAGAAAAAGCGACTAAACAAGAAATATCAAGAGTATTATCTGACAGTAAGGCGATTTTTTAACTTGACACCAATCGAAAACGAATCACAAATCAATGAGCAAAAAATCCGTAATCTTCTCAAAGATACATTGCAACAAATTTCTGAGTCAAATTTCAGAAAATACTATAATGAACAGAAAGCGCTGAACCAAAAGGATAAGCTGAAAAGACAGCACAAATTTCCTGAATTTGAATATTGGATTTGGGCACTTTTAGAAAGTTTGCCGATAAATCTAATGCGTGATGAACTCCATATAAAAAGGTACAGTAATCATAAAGGCAAACCTCTCGGATTGATTACGACATATTCTTATACAGGTCAAATAGCAAACATTTATGCAGTAATGGAGTATTTTTGCGATACAACATTTCATCAGCCTCAAGGAAAACAAATTCCAGCCATCATCTTGATGATATATATAATGTTCAATAACAAACTATTAGAAGATTTTTTATGTTGTATTTATGAAGCCGTTTTGCATGATCCAAAAGATGTACGAGACATGAAGGAAACAAAAGCACAAGTGCAGCAACGACACGTTTGCAAAAAAACTGATAATCAAATCAAATTCCAGTTAAACTTAGCTTTAGATGCTGCTAAAGAAATTCAAGCTTATCCCATTGTTGCTGAAAAAGTTCAAGGTGTGTTTGACGAGATGGCACTAAATTATAGAAAGTTATTGCAACGAAGAAAAAACATATACAATTCGTTCGCTATCACAACTGTTTCTGACAAACAATTATATTTACAAAAGAAGAATTTGACAACTGCAGCAACATTGTTCGAGCAGCTAAACTTTGTTACACAAAACGATGCTTATAAAAGATCTTACTGGAACGGTTGTTCTGTACAAGAGATTCTCATATACGAATTACAGCAATGGTTTGCAAAAGAGCATCAAAATTTGGAACAAGGTCAAAAAGACAATTTTTGGTATGATGATAGAACTTTTTTAACGACACTTTCGCAGAATAGAAATTGTATCAGGTACAAGAAGAATGGAGATACAGACTATCAATTGACTATGCAAGAATTTGAAAAACAAATGCTATCTAAAACTAATCCGTTGCTTGGTAATGTATACATGCTGCCGTGGATTGCTGCTTGTTTGCAAATTAAAATTTGTGTTGTAGTAGCAAATAACACTTGCAAGGACGATTCTGAAATAGACCACGACGCTAAGACTCGTGAAATTGCAAGAAACAACGGCAATAAGAATGACCCTGATAACATTGCAGCAATATCAAGTACTATTGAAAAAAATTTGGGTAGACTGCAAGAATCTGTAAAAGCTCCAGTATCTTTCCGAGAAACAGCGTGGTTAACAACAACACACGACGGACAGGCTAAAACATATAATGCTCAAAGTCCTCTTCCCACAGTATATCTGTTCTGGGATGTGGATCAGTTCACAAACTTATTTTACGTCCTCACAACTTGTACAGAAACACTACATATTCAATCACAACAACAATGTGAGACAGAAGAAAAAAAAAGAATAGAAGAAGCAGAAATAGCCGCCAAAGAAAGAGATCAACAAATGCAAGAAATTTATGGTCAAAATTTTGTTGAAACATGTGAGAAAACCTTTTATCAGGAATTTGGACAGAAAACTGAAAAGACAATGTTTGACAAAGATTTCAACTATTCAATTGAAACAAAGTATATACTTGTACGTGTGTACTTGCAATTTGTAAATTTTACATCTGACTTGCAAAAAGAAATTGTCAAATATCATCAACCAAGCTATCATTCTAATGATGGGAGTTTTTTGGCGTCACAAAAGCATCTTAAAACAGTTTTTGAACAAAATGTCATTTTCAACACTTTTGAGTGGCTGACTTCCAAGCTCTCCATAAAAGACAAAGTAGAAAATACACGAAGATCATATGACGATGCAGACGAGTTTACAAAAACATTTGTTGAATATGTTTCAACAGACGCCAAATCATTGAAGTTCGCGTCATCAACATTGCAGCAACAAAGTTTGCTTGATTTTATAAACATACTGCCAACAGAAAAAATTGATGTTTTCTTTGGTATAATCAAGCAAATAGTTCAGTATTGGTGTCGTTTTTTTTGTAATGATGAACAATGGAAAAAGTGGACAAAATGCATATTGGGAGATGAAATTGCAAAAAATGTGCCATTATTCGAGACAAACCCCGAAGCCGAAGCGATAATCAATGATGCGAGAGCAGAAGCTTGTGTAATTATTTTGGAATATATGCCTGCCAAATCAGGTTTCAATAATTCACAAATATCGGTATTTGATCGACGACTTGCAGGAATCACAGAGAAATATAAAAAGCAGCAAAAAGCAAGTAACAACCAGCAGAAAGAAAGTACGATAGAGCAAGGCACGAGTACACGAGCAGGAAACAATACTAGCAGTGTCGCCTCAGCATTGCCAGTATGGAGAAAAGAGCAAAGCCAAAGAGAACAAAATAAAATGTCTACTATACACGAGAAAGAAGAGGATCATCAACAAGATAAACAAGGAGGCTGCCGTAAAAGCATATTTCCTCCCGTAAAAGGTGCTTTGCCAGCGTCACACGGAAAGCAACATGCAAATCCACCTGCAAACAGTCCAAAAGCACAGAATTCACAAAAAAGCGAAACAGTGCTTGTATCGGGACAAGACGTGACCAACTTGCCAGATTTTGCAAATCTCCTTAATTCTATGATGAGTATTATACAAACTAGAGTCCAAGGTCAGGGTAAAAGTCCTGAAACAACAGAGTTACTTATTCAAATACTTACTTATCTCTATACATGGATTTTTTCCAAGGAGAAATTCAGAAAACTGCTTGTTAGTAGCTGGTGTGAACGAGAGATAAACAAGTACAACAGACAACCGGACAGATCCATTCTGAACAAGATATTTTGTAACAGTAGTCACAAACCAAACAAAGATGATTTCCAAGCACTGAAAGTTCATGTGATCAACATTACGTCCAGTGTGTGGGCGCGAGCGATGGGGAAAAACAAAGCGGTGTGGGAAACTTGGATCAGCCAGTACATTAAGCCAGCAATCAGAGCAAAAACAGCCTTAAAGTTGATTGCAGAAAAAAATAATCAAAATTTCACATCACCAGTTCAGAAGTTAGTGCAAACGATATTGTTGGATGATGATACAAAAACAAAGTTTGACAAAGAATTGAATGAAAAAATGATAGATATGTTTAAGGTGCCAAAACCATTGCCACGGAAAGGGACTTATAAGGATAGCGTGCAAGGAAATAATGAAGCAAGTGCAAATAAAGATGCAAGTGCAAATGCTGATCAAGACACAGAAGATTTTCACATGATAAAAGTACCAGATCAATTACCTGATTTCGATCTGCAAAATTCAGCGCAAAAGGAAAATAAAGCAGAAGAGGAAAGCAGTGTTGAAAAAGAAGAGGAAAGCAGTGTTGCATCACAAGAGGAAAGCTCAGAAGAGGAAAACAATGTTGAACAAGAAGAGGAAAGCAGTGTTGAAGCAGAAGAGGAAAGCGAGCTCATACAGCTTTACGAGTCTGAGATTCTTTTCCGCACACAACAAGACGGCCATAGCCTATTTGCTGCAATCACGCAAGTTTTGTACAGATATACTGCTGTTTATACTACAGATAAGCAATACACAACACATAGTGATTCAAATGTGCACTACAGACACGACACTATTGAAGGTGCACAACTTCGTCAGCACATCAATGAGCTGCGACATGCTGTAGCATGGATGTCGCTGGAATACACAAGGGCAGCAGCAAGACAGGAGTCCTGGCACAAGAAAGAATTCGGCAGACTGATGATACAGTCACTGTCTGACATGTGTCGTCACTTTCTTCTTGCAACAAATCATGTTCTTTTATTTTAAAATCAGGATCAGCATCACATATCTGGTCATCTGCAATCACGAACCCATCGTGAGCATCGTAAAATTTGTCTTGGCTTTCTTCCTCTTCAGACTCAGACATGTCGAGGTCACATGTCTTGACTCAGTTTTTTTTTATTTCAGCTTCAAGTTCGGCGTCTATGAGTGCTGCGCATTCTTTGAAACACTGTGAAGTTTCTGGAAGAGTTTCCCATTCTCTGATGTCGCGTATCTTAGCCAGTGCGTTTTCTGCTGCTTGACGTTTTGGACGTTGCATGTGTACGCAGGTCAATATTCGTGACACTTCAAGCACGATATATTTAAAAATAAATTTGCCGCGTGAGTATTAGTTGATTTTTGTATTTTTGATTTCATTTATTTAACATTTTATGGTTATGGCAGGCTGTTACTTGTGTTTGCATTTGAGTAGCGAACACCCAGTGTTGGACGAAATTATAAATTACGTATCTGACAACGCACACCGCATACACATTAACGAACTCGCAGCGCATGTCAAGACTGCTTTATATGAGCAGCTACAAGTGGATATGACGCAGGAGCAGATACGTCATCACTTTCTCGCACATCAATGCGAGCAAAAGTTAGTGCTCAACCACGTGCTCCGCGACCTCGTCGATATTATTGGTGTCGCCAAGAGCAACTGTGTTGTTGTCAGTGAGGAAACTGGAATGCAGAGCATGGATCCAAAGAACACGGGAGTGTACATTGACGCCGTAAAGCAGATTATGAGCATTTACAAGCAGTTAGAAAGCAGCCGTGTGCGAAATTAACACTGCACTTGCATAATTTTTTACAAGTCTTTTATTATACACAAATGTACACGATCAGGCAGATTGAGCCAAATCGTTTGTCTGCATGGCAACTGGCTGTGCATCGAAAGGAACAGCAAAAGCTTCTTTCAAAGCATTCTTGTCTTGTTTTGCATCTCCAGTCAGACCAACAATAGCCAATCTTGGCGAATGCTGATGTGCAAGGTGATCACTGTCATCTAATCCTCTCCCGCAAAAGCGAACAGCTTTGTAACAAAGGTACTGCAGGTCTACTACTACAGCGCTCTAAGGATAGGCTCGTGGTCCCGAAGAGGAAGGTGGGTAGAGCGCCGCGCCGCACCTTCAGCCGCGCGCTTCTGGGACAACGGGCGCGGCGGCGCCTTCATCACGCGGGCCTAGGCGCAGGCCGCGCAAGCCTTGCGCGCTCTCTGGGACAGGCTCGACACAAGGCGGTCATGGCGCGGACCAAGGCGCACAACCGGACGGCGGAACAGCAGGCCGCGTGGGAGGCGCAGGAGGCCGCCGACGCGCGGGAGGCCGCGCAGGAGGCCGCCGAGGCCGCAGCAAGGCGGGCCCGCCGGGGGCGCCGGGCTTCGAGCGACCCTCCTGCATTCGATGCGTTGATAGTGCTTGTGCTGTCCGCACACAAATTCCCAAATGCATGCTGGAAAGACGCACTCCAACAGGCTAAGGCATGCATGGAAAAACAAACACACGCATGCACACACACACATACACCGACACCACATACAAACACACACACACAGAGAGAAACACACACACACACATACAGTAACAAATACACGTGACTATACGCATACATCATGTGTATCACAAAATCACACACGTGCAAACGAGCGTACGCCCGCCGCTAGTGCTCCCCGCAGGCGGGCAGCTTTTGAGCCCGGCGTCCTGGCGCCCCGCCGGCGTCCACCCGTATCCAAGGCTGTCGCCCAGCCCTGGTGACGCGGACAGGTCCCATCTCTCGAGGCCGCGCGCTGGCTCCCTTACGCACGAGCATGCAGCAAGCGAAACAGCAATTCATCATACGCACCAAACACGAGCTTTCGCAGCGCACGCACGCACGCACGCACGCACGCGAACACACACACGTTTACCGCTCACACGGAAGACAGCATGAACGCCACATGCATGTTTGTGCGTACGTGCTATGCGCTTGAGTGAGAGAGTGTGCAGATGCATGCGTGTGCACACATATACACACAAATATAAATGCATATCCAATTTCGCACACATCCTTTCGCAGAGCAAGCCCGTTGCAGTCGGGGCGCAAGTGCGTCAGAACACACGTTTACATGCAGAACATGTGTACATGGACACAAATGTGCATACATGCTGACACACCGCACCAAAAAGGGGGGGAAAGCGTCAAGACATATGTGCATACATGCTCACGCACACAAGAGCACGCATACAGCTGCAGTACACGCCTCTTGGAGTTGAGGTGTAATCGCGTCAGAACACACGTTATCAATTTCCAGATCAATCTCGACCTTTCGCGCACCGAATTCAAGTACATACCCCCCGACGCAGGCGGTCTCCTGGAATTCTGACCTTTTCACTGTCAGAACCGCCTATCGCCCTCATCATCTGACTCCTGCGCATCTATTCTCCTTCCCTCTCTCCTTCTCCCTCTCCCTCTCCCTCCTCACCATTCCTTTTCCCGGTCGCCCTCTCTCCTCTATCTCGCTTCGCCCCTGGGTCAATCCAGATCCATCCTAGCCTTGGACAGGTCCATGTCAGCACCACCAGTTGGCTTGAGAGCTCCTTGATAGGTAGGAGGGGTACTAGGGATAGTAGGGTGGGGTAGAGTCAAAGTTCCTAATCCAGATCCATCCCGGCCTTGGAAGGGTCAATATCAGCACCTCCCGTTGCCTTGAGCTGTGCCTCAAGCTTGTTCACCTCCTCGAGTGTCTTAGCATTTTGGATTGCCGCCTTAATGGCAGCCACCTGCTCTTTCGTCGGGCCCTTCTCCTCCTCCATCCCATTCATCTTGCCGTCGGCGAAGAGTTTCTGCGCCGCTTCCTTTTCGTGCGGCTTGATCCTCTTGAAGTCGAGCACCGTCAGCTCAGGCATCATGTGGATTACGTGCAGCCGATAATTGGGCTGCGTGTGCGAGTTCGTGAGACGCCAGCAGGGAACGGGGGAGAGGGGCAGAGGCAGGAGCGTGTGCAGGGTCCACGAATCCGTCAGACAGCAACGTATCAGGGTTCAAATGATGAGATGCTGGTTTTTTGCATTCGCACCATCTCCACCCGCCGCAAAGTCCCCCGTGTGTGCATGTATGCAAGTGTGCAAGTGTGTGTTTGTTTGTGAGAACGCGCGCGCGCGACTGCGATTTATTGCGAACGCAGGTGCAGCGAGAGCACGAGCACCTGCTTAGTGACGTTGTTGTCGATAAGGCAGAGGCGACGGAGGGAGGGAAGGCTAGCGAAGGGTTTCAGGTCTCGGATGTTAAGAAGGGAGTTATTAGCAAGCATAATTGTATGCAGGTTTGGCAGCGAGTCCTTTAGATCCTCTCCGATCCGAAAAATTAGGTTGTTTGAGACCAGCAGTGTCTTTAGTCGCTTCAGTAGCGGGAAATTCTGTGGAGAGCAAGTGTGCACGCAAGTAGGCAGGACAGCAGACAGGCAGGGCAGCAGAGAGAGGTCAGGCAGACAAAAAGACAGGAAAGCCGCGGTGCAGGTGGCTTGCAGGGACTCCCGTGAGCATCATTATGGGCAGTGGCCCAAGAGTTGAGACGCAGGCGCAGGCAGAACGCGACAGCCTGTCGTCGAGTATGCACCCGGAGGCAGACAGATTGATGCACAGCTGCACGCATGCAGCCGCAATCCGTTCTCGTGGGCAGTGAGCGGGACAGCAGGCGCGTGGTGTGAGGTTACTGACGAAGGCAATGCCCACGCGAAAGGCATAAGCCCCAGCGGGCGCGCAGCGAGGGGGATAGCCAGCAGGAGCAGGCAAGGGCGGCTGCTGGGGCGGGCGACGCACTTCGAGCTTGCGGATCTCATTGTCTGACAGGTCGATCACGTCAAACTGGTCCTGCGTAGCGCCGAGGTTCTCCACCGCGGGGATCTTGTAGGCACGGAGCTTGATCTCACGGTCGTTGAGCGGGTTTGTGAACTGCGGGCTCTGTGCGACGAGGTCGGGTGTGATTCGCATCGCGCCTGCGCGGCGGCGCCGCCCTCGGCCACGCGCGCGCCGCGCACGCCGAGGACGCGCGCCCCGTCCTCGGCTTCCCTGGCGAAAGGAGAAGCGGGGCGCAGGCCCGGGGACGCCCCCGCCGACAACCCTAACCGGAGCAGCGCCGTAAAGATCCCGCCCCCGAGCCCCCCGCGCTGTGTGCCCTCCCCCGCCTGATCCTCCTTGGCGTCCCCGCTCCCGCTCAGAGCGTGATGCTTTGGGGCGGGGTGCGGATGCACTTGGCATTTAATAAATTAGTCAAAAATCAATGGCAATGGGAAAACCAAGGGCGCGCTCGCAGGCGGCAGGCGGAGCGTCGGGGCCTCACGCGGTCGGCGACTACGGCGCCAGCAGCTACGCGAGCCGGCTCACGCCGCGCGCGGAAAAGGGAGGAGGTGACTGGTGTGTGTGTGTGCGGGGCTCTGCGCCGCGATGCGCGTGGGGCGCCGCGATGCGCGTGCGCCGCGATGCGCTAGCGCGATGCGGCGGCGCCGCCGGTGCATTCTGCGCGTCGTGGCCCGCCAGCTCACGTGGCTATGCGGCTATGCGGCTATGCGCGGCGCGGCAGGGCTCGGCCTGCCGGAGAAGCAGGAGGACGAGTCCGTAGTCAGCAAAAAGGTCCTCAAGCTGGCCGAGCTCATCCGCAAGGCGAAGAGCTGCGTCATGCTGACCGGCGCTGGCATCTCCACCAGCGCGGGCGTTTCCGACTTCCGCGGCCCGAATGGCGTGTGGACTGCCGAGAAAAAGGGCGTGGTGCCGCCGGCCTCAAAGTCGTTTGAGAATGTTCAGCCCACGCTTGCGGTGAGCCGAGCCCACAGCCCGCTGTGTTGCGAGCCGGGTGTTGGGCTGGGCGACTGACGTGCACGCGGCCCTGTCAGCACATGGCAATGGTAGGAATGGTCAAAGCCGGATACATCAAGCTCGTCATTTCCCAGGTTTTTTCCTCCTCCCGCCCTGAGCTAGACGTGCACCGACGGCGATACCACTGGCCGCACCGCTGTCACTCACCAGTGTTGCGTCCAAACAGAACGTGGACGGGCTCCATCTGCGCTCTCAGCTTCCGCGAGACATGTTGGCAGAGCTGCATGGCAACCTGTTTATTGAGGCATGCGAGGTCAGTCATGTTTCAGCCGTGCGCTTCTCCTGCATGCCGTTGGCCGCGAAGGGTGTGCTCGTGAACAAACTTGTCGGCAGCACATTCACAGCGATTCGCTCCGGTGCACTGACGGACGAGCGACGCAGGTGTGTGGGTGGGAGTACCTGCGAGATTTTGATGTGGGTGGCATCAGTTTCAGCAAGACAGGGCGCTTGTGCAGCCGGACGGGCTGTGGCGGGGCTCTGCGCAACAACCTGCTGGATTGGGATGATGCGCTGCCTGAACAGGAGTTCCAGGTGGCTGAGGACGCGCTGCGTCAGAGCGATTTGTGCATCTGCATGGGCACCTCCCTGCGCATCCGCCCGGCCTCGGAGCTTCCGTTGCTCACGGTCAAAAACGGAGGAAAGCTCGTGCTGGTGAATCTGCAGAAGACGCCCAAGGACCGGCACGCGCACCTCAGAATCCAGGCGCCGGTGGATGTTGTGCTCAATGGCGTGATGGCTGTGCTCGGCTTGCCGGTGCCCATCTTCACACGCTCGCTCCCTGTGCTCTTTGTGGCGCGCTCCCATTTGCACTCGAGAACCAGCCAGCGTGAGCAGGGTCAAGGGCTGAAGTGCGCGGTTGACGAATGCCCTTGTCGCGCTGGTGCCCCTGCACCAGTTGCAGTCAAGGCAGAGGCCGAGTCGGCAAAGGCGTTGGCAGGGGATATCGAGCACGAGTTTGAGGATCAACACTCGATTGCAGGCGAATGTGCTGCTGCTTGCAAAGAGGAGGTTAAAGGTGACGCGAGAGAAAAGGCGCTGAAGAGCGAAGCTGACGTTGGCGGACAGGGACACGAGAGGGCGGATGGATGTTGCGAACGGAATCGTCAGGCCCTCTTTGGGGACGAAGAGGGTAGCCCTAGTGCTCTTAAACAGGAATGTGCGCATCATGCTAGAGACGACAAGGGCGGCATTTCGACACAGTCACCAGCCTTGTGGGAAGTCCAGCTCTTCTCCCTCGTGGGCAGAACGTGTCCTCTGCCCCTGATCGAACGGGTCGGCTGGAAGTGCGGCGATGGGGTGCAGGGCACGCATCATCCAGACGGAAAGGTGCAAGCGCAGGAAGGAGGCGTGCATTCTCTTCCAAGTATCCTGCCACTTTCGCGTGCCGGAGCGACCAAGCCAGGCAGACTGACGGCAGAGATCTTCCTCACCGACACGTGCACCTTTTCGTCCAAATGTGTAGAGGTGAGGATCGAGAGCTCGCATGCTCTCGAACCTCGTATTTTCTGATGCAGGTTGCGCCGCTGATGTTTGGTGCGCAACTGAGCAGATCGATGAAGACGGTTGGGTTCTTGAGGCAACGGGAGCGGAGGTTGTGGAGAAGGGTGAATGGTACTACAAGGCCGATCTGTCTGTGGTCCATCGCGACTACAACACAACGGCACAAGACATCATAGTGCAGGTGCATACTCTCTCCAACCAAATCCTCGAAAAGATGAAACATAGAGACGCTTTTGACCAGCGCGACAGTTGCCGAATCCTCAATCTGATGACGTCCGAACTCGCGGGGCAAACCCCTTGGGGTTTCCTTCATTCTGTATGGTTTGTGTTGCAGTCATTCTGTATGGTTGACATTTTTGTGGATTCGGCGCAGGAATTGGAGGCACTGGCCAAGCTTGTCCCTGCCAACAAGCGCAAGCTTGGTGACGATGGCGACGAGGGTCCCGCGCCTAAAAAGAACCCGTGGCGCAAATGCGCCAAGTGCGGCAAGTGAGTTTGCTCCCCGGGAGGGCCCCCACGCAGTGGGATGGTTCATCCTTCACATGAGTTGCAAGTTGCTGCGCCGTCTTCCGCCAGCTTGGTGCGCACACACTAAGGCAATAAGGGCAATGTGAGCAGGACGGGCCGAGTTCCAACGGCGCCTGACAGCTGTAAGGAGACGCAATCCGAGGCCTGGTACTGCCGTCGTCGGTGCAGAGTCGAGGATGTGGCCAAGGATGCGCCCGAGGGCTAGCCTGACGTTGCCAGGGTGAGGGAAGACCGTGGTGAAAGAAGTGACTGTGGACGGAGCGCAGCGTGCACCACTGTCAGCGAAGTGGCGCGCTGAAGTTGTTCAGGGCGTATTTGGTTTCAGTTTCAAAATAGCGGATCTATAGGCTGTGCTTTCTCCGTACGCATTGTGTATGGTTGACAAGAGCGCGCGTGCTGTTTTTATTCAAGATGAAAACCCCGCAACCCCGCCTCGAGGAAAAGATTTCGATCCTGGACGGGCTCAGAGGATTCGCACCTCTGCTCGGGCTCAAGCCCCGGAGCCCAAAAACATCCATTGAGCTGTGGCGTTGACACGAGCGCCGACCCAAAGCTCCTTGCGCGGCCACCGCAGTCACAACCGTGTGGGCTCGGACGTCGCCTCAGCTGCAACGGTGCGACCGTGGGGTAGATGGCCCGGGAGCAGGTGACGACGGTCCCCCGGCGGTGTGCTTTGCACACCTTTTGACGGCGCTCGTGTCCCTCTGCACAGCAACACGCGACAATGAGACGCGCGCAGCCGACCAAAATGACCCTCTCTGTCGCCGCAGCTCCATCCGTCGCTGGTGCCGCGCTGCGCGTGGCGCAGCGGGGGCGGGATAGGGCACGAAGCCTCGGGTAATGTAGGTAATGATAAGTCTGCATAGTGTTTCCACTAAGATCAGGTCTCCAAAAATCATTGTGTGTCGTCACCGGCCCCGCACCCACATCTCGCACTCAAATTCCTCGCCACGCACCCGCCACGCAACCCCCCGCCACTCGCCCTCACTCTCCTCACCTATTCCTTGCCTCCCGATCTCGTGCGTGTTTGAATATTTTCCTACATATAAAATTTAGAGGTCGGAAAAGTCGGAAATCTCGGAAAAATTGACATGGAGGGGTGAAAGAAGCGTTGAAAGAGACCCACTTTTTCCGTTCTGTGGAAGGATGGGGCACGAAAAGATCGGGGTTTCAGGCATCTTGCGTCGAAACGTGGTACAAAATGCACCCAGTCCAGAAATGCTCCCAGAACGTGTGAAAAGAGACCCACACTACTTGTTCGATTTGGAGGAAAAGTTTGCGCTCCTTTTGGTTCTGGAAACGGTCCCCGGAACCTTTGCTTGGTAGTTTTTTGGACGTCCAACGGTATCTTCAGAAATTCGAGTAGTTTCTGGCATTTTTGCAACTT
>Ga0315905_10005437_pt1 | contig 12985 bp, 8 predicted proteins | sample LakEriMetagenome_5_FD_203522 | JGI IMG/M metagenome (GOLD analysis project Ga0315905, IMG submission 203522) | Freshwater fungal communities from buoy surface, Lake Erie, Ohio, United States - Buoy 4 MA121 | ecosystem: Environmental > Aquatic > Freshwater > Lake | place: USA: Lake Erie, Ohio... | reverse complement strand
ATACATACATGTTGCGTCATACATACGTATGTATTTATAATACATACATGTTGCGTCATAACTAAATCACCAATTCCATCATAACTAAACCACCCATTCCGTCCTCACGAAGCTATAAAGTCTTACTACCAAACCCTAAACCTAAACCTTAACACTGCTTCATGGTGCCTTTGGTCCCTAAATCTAAACCCTAAACCTTAAACGCTATAAACACAGATTCATGGTACCTTTGCGAAAACTACGGCGATCACCGTGACGGAGTGTGTGTGTCTATTACTGCAGGACCACCATCCCGCACCTCGCATCACCTTGGCACTAGCATGCTTTGCTTCGAAACGACAAATGTTGACAATTCTTTATTAACAAGTCTTGTATCTCTATACATGTTGGAATAAATTGATGATCTGTAGACTTTCTCTTAAACGGGCACTGCAGGAGCAGAGATGCTTTACAATACAGGAGCAGAGATGCTTTACAATACATTAAAGGTCCATGCGACCCTGAAGCTGTGCAAGGGCCTTGTGTGCGTTGGTGAACGTTGCACGGTCTTGTCTGCTATCCACAATCGGTTTGAGCTTGCCTGTCAAACCAACCTTCGCCATTTCCTGGTGCCATCCAACGCGCAACACAGCGATGATCAGCACATTAGAAGGAGTCAGAGATACATCCCGTGTACATAAATCTCCACTGGAGAACTGCTGGCGTGCGTAATGTCACACTCAAGCGGCATGCCCACAATCAAAAATCAACGCGCGCGCGCGCTCTCTCTTTCTCAAAGTCTCATACTGGGTGACTCTATGCAGGGTGCTTTAGACCATTGCTGAGAGCTGGGGCGCGGGAGTACACCTCGCGAATATTTCGTGCCGTCGCATCCGCAGCCACCTGACCGACACGATGTTGCACAACCATAAATGAGCGAGCTTCATTAGCGGCCTTTGAGCTTAGCATATCGGCAGTCGTCAAATGGTTGACAATTCTTGACACTTGGAGGTTGATCCGTGCATCTGTTTGGCCATCTAGCGCTGCATTGAGCTTAGGGATAGCACCCCATTCTGCCACCTCACCACGAGTGTCACATTTCTTGGTCCGCGTGACTTCAGCAAGAACCTCAGCAGCCCCAGCAAGCACACTTGGGTTGGAGTCGTCGAGCAGGTTGACAAGTGAACGCACAGCTCCTGCCTTGCTAATTGCTGCGCCGTTGTCCTGATTATTCGCCAGTAAGGCAAGCGCGTGCGTGGCACGGACGCGCGCTTCAGAGCTCTTATGATCCAGCATGTCGCGAAGCCCATGAAGCGCACCAGCCTCGACAAGCGCCAATTTATTTTCGTGGTTGCTTCCGAGCGCACGCACGGCCCGAGCTGTTTCGAGCTGAACTTCCAGACATCGCTTGCGCATCAAGTGAGCAATAGATGGGATGAGGCCACCGAGGCGTGCCTGAACCTTAAACTCATCTGTGAAGGCGAGATTGGCCACGCTCTCAGCTGTGCATGCTTGTGCCTCGTTCTCAGGAGATTGGGCCAGTATATTGAGCGAAGGGAACGAGCCCAGGTGCACCATAGGTGTCTTGAAGAGCTCGGACGCCGAAAGATCGCTGGCATAAGTACACGATGTAGTCAGTTGCATATCGTGTAGCAGCAAGTAATTGTTTCAGGGTAAGGAACAGGAGGGAGAAAAAGGGAAAGGGAAAATAGTGCATTCATCCTTGCCTCTGTATGCTCTACCGCCCGCCGGGTCACCCAGAGGAGGGGATGACACACACGCACACACCCAAACACACACACACCGCATCATCCTGCCAAGCATTATACGGATGAGTGGGACGCCAGGTTGCCGGCCAGCCTCTGTGTCAATGGCGTAGCGTCCAATGAGAATCAACAGCTTCTGTACCAGTCCGCAATCAACAAAGCACTTCATGTGACGCTCGCACTTCAAGACTGTCGACATGGCTATCAGCAGAAAATTCAGCAGCAGCACGTCGTTTGAGTGCGTGAGCTCGATGAAGCGCATCAGTAATCCACTGTCGACCGCCATATCGCAGTTTGTTGGCACTGACAGCACGTTTGTCAACGCCAGCAAGACGCGAACCTGCGCTGGAGTCTCGCCCTCGACGCCATCCAGCGTCAATTTGTTTACTAGCGCTGGTATTGCTCCAGCTTTTCCAATAGCACTGCGACATTCGTTATTACTTGACATGGCCATTAATGCCTCCACTGCACAGCACCACTGTCGGATGTCGGACATCACCAACATTGCAATTAGCGGCATCACTGCCCCTGAGTACAGCCCCACCACCTGATTCGAGGCATTCCAGCAGGCCTTGGCTACTGCAAGCGCTGCACTTTCTTTGAGTGAGCTTGTTGAATACGGGCTCAAAAGGATTTCTGTGAGACCTTGCATCACACCAGCACTCCCTGCAATTTCCTTGGCTTCTTGATCATACATCAGAATCGAAAGCCCGATGGCTGCCTGTTCCTTCCAGATGTCGTTGTCTGAGTAGAGAAGACCAACGATATCAGGCAAACACCCTGACTTCGCTATGTGTGCGCGGTTCAAGCTGAACTCCGACACGATAGCACATGACTCAGCTGCCCAACCATTGACCTCGTAGTCGTAGATGGGGGACTTGAAGATATCGAGAATTAGGTCCAAGACGGGTTGCTCTGTTACGATCCGCGTGTCTGCTTTCATCTTGTGCATGCCAATTCCATGTCCAAACTTGATTTGCGCCGTCTCAACAAGCATATTACAGAAGTCAATACGCTGGATGGGTTTGAAGACGCCACGAACCCAATACCCCATGCGAACCACGTCGCGCTCAATGTCCTCAGGCTCAAAGTACTCGCGCGTTCCATCGGGTTTGAAAATGTAGATCAACTCATCAGGCTTATCCCAGTCTGTCTTTTCTGTCTGCGTGTTGTAGTAGAAGTGGAGATCTTCCGTGGCGCACAGGCGCGAGAGGGCGAGGGCTGCGCTGCCCTTGACGCGACCCAATGTGCTGAAGAGCATCTCCACGAGAGCATTGATGAAGCCCATTTTGCAGAAGGCATACCGCATACTGTCTCGAGCAGCCAGCGCATCGATTGCTCGCGCGGCCGAAAATTGCTCAGCAGCGGCACGGCCGACGTCAAACGCGTCTTTTGCGCACAGCATCTTGAGAAGAGGCTTGAGTGCACCCTTCTCGAGAGCTTGCTGGCACACAGAAGCACTTAGCTCACACTTTCCATGGTATGGCACGCCGATTGCCAAGGATCCCAGCAGTTTCGCTGCGCTTCTCCGCAGCAATGACTCTTCGCTTTGGAGCATGTCAAGCACCATGTCTAAAACCTTATATTCAGCAGCCTCCGTGCCACACGCCAAGCACACTTCGCGGTGAGGACAATCATAAATGTTAACGACACTGGGCATCTCTAATACATTCCCTTGGACGCACACTTCGACGCTGCGAGAGCCAAGATAGGTACGCCGGCAATTTGGGCATTCGAGCAGTGCGCTCAGGGCATCAGCTGCTGATGCGCATACTCCGATTCGAAGCTTCTCATGTTTCTTGCTGGCTGGCAACTTTGACTTTGCAGCGGTAGCGTCACCTTCCCATTTCATGCAAGCAGCAAGTGCCTTGACAAGCCCAGCATGGGATGCGGCCCGGCGGTTGGGGATATGGTATCGCACAGCACGTGCAATTACGTCTGCAATGGCTATAACCTGCATTGCTGCGGTGCAGTGCAATAATTGCACCAAGACATCCAGTAATCCCTGGATTATCCATTTACTGGATGTTACAAAGAGAGAGAGAGAGAGAAAGAAAGAGAGACAGAGAGAGGAGAGCGGGAGGGAGGAAGGGAGAGACAGAGAGAGAAATAAAGAGAGAGAGGGAGGGATATGGTTCCAACGTATGGAGTATGTTCCAACGTATGGAGTATGTTCCAACGTATGGAGCAGGTTCACACGCGAGGGAGGGAGAGAGAGAGAGAGAGAAAGAGAGAGAGAGAGGGACGTATGGTTCCAAGGTATGGAGTATGTCCCAACGTATGGAGTATGTTCACACGCATGGAGTATGTTGCACCGTATGTAGTATGTTCCAACGCATGGAGTATGTTCCAACGTATGGTGTACCATTTTTTGGATGTCGTGTTGCACTGCCATCACAGAGCACATAGTGCTGAGTGACCTCGCAGCAACGGTTCGTGCCGTGACTCCCACTGAACCTGGGCTTGTGTCATGCAACAGTGCACGAAGTGATCCGATGAACCCGCCTTCGTACAGGGCCGTCTTATACTCGATATTTACATTGGCATCATTGCCTGCGAAAATCGCGAGCGCTTCACACACCGTACGGCGTACATTAGTGTCCGTGTCCTTGGCCAGCACGTCTAAACACTTGGAAAAACACTTCGAATTCTTGAAGCTCGCCTTGTTGCGCGGGTTGAGAAGCACCTTTGCCAATATATGCCCAGGAATTTTGCGCACATCAGGCTCTTGCGAGTCCAGTAGCACAAGTAGCACATCCACGCCCCCAAGCCCCAAGAATTCTGCCTGGGCGTTGGGCAGATGCAGCATTGTGCGCATGGTTTCTCCAGCTCGACACACCATGAAAAGGGTGTCTTTGCGCATAATGTCCAAGAGAATTTTGGCTGTCCCGATGCGCAGCATGATGTCATTGGATTCTTGCTCTCGGCATAGGTGCTTCAACGCAAGGCAGCCCGCAGCCCGTACTCTTTCGCTACTGTCCGTCAACAAGGCATTCAAGGTGACGACCGCACCTTCCCGACGAAGCACGCTGTGCGTTGACTGGTTTTTTGCCAAAGAAGCCAAGACGCGGCTGGCGCACAGAACCACTTCTTCATTCGTGTTTTGCAGCATGCGAATCAGAGGAGGGCTTGCTTGTTCTGCCATTTTCAGAGTCCACTGTTTCAGGCGCGCTACCTCCTCAACACAGGTTGCGCATGCTACCTTCAAGTCGGGTATGTCGTGGCGGTCAATGGCCGCAATGACTGGTGCAATACCCTCCTTCTTTTTCAGACTAGGCACTTCTGCCAGCACAGCTGGCATGCTGGTCGGCTGTTTACACATAGCCAGCATAGTTTTCGCAGCTTGCGTTGCATCTACGGCGGATGGACTTTGAAGGAGGATGTAGATGTTTACAGTGCAGCCACGCTCAGCTATTTCGGTCGCAGACATTGGGTCTGCCGTGGCAAGCGCTTGCACAACGCCGGCAGCTGCGCCAGCAGCTTCTGGCCGAGTACGTGCATCATTGAGCATTTCGTAAACGATGAGTAGATCAGCAGGGCGCTTAACTATCAGATTAGTGCATTCTTTGTCCCACCAGATACCACTAAGGGCGCGACAAGCATTCGTCTTGTCAGTGGTTTTTTCGGAAACCAGACATTTCTGGATATTGGTTACCAGCCACTTGCGCTCGTCCTTCTGGAAGATACTGACATACTTTGACAAGGTACTGCACACTGTCAGGGAACGGAGCACAACATGATGACTGCTGTGTTCCTCCCGGCCTCGTGCCATGATGATCTTGAACGCTGAATCCATGAATTCTTGATCAAGTACTGTACTGGGATGGCAAAAGACCGAGAAAACCTGCATGACATCCGATACCAACGCGTCGCCTCTGGACTTCTGTTGCTCAAGAATGTTCAGCAAATACTGGTAACAAGAATTTGCCATGAACGATTTGCGGATTTCTGCAAAAATGGTGCTCACGGCTGAGTCCGTGCGCGAACTGATCGCGCCAATTGCTCGTGCGGCTGAACTCATCTTCTGCTCATCGTTTGAGCGCAGGGCTCTGTACAAGGCATCCGCGCCCGCAAGATGGTTGAAGCGCTTTGCGCTCGTTGTTGTCTGGACAATGTTCACCAACGCCAGCATGGCAGCCGACTGCACCCCGACGCATGAGGAGCAGTCCAGTAAACGAAGCAGGTGCGCCACTGTATCGAGTTTACCAAATGTTGGAAGCAACTTGACGTCCTGAGCTGCATTCGTCAGAAGGTTACACACGGCTTCCTGCACATAATGGTCAGGACTTGAAAAGAGAGAAATTACGCAAGGCAGTGCGCCAAGTTCCTTGATTTTCGAACGTGCTTCAATTGCAAAGAGATCGCCACACAAATCGGAAAGTGCCATGCCTGCTGCAGCTACCACGCACGCCTCTGCAGACGATAAAAGGCGCACTAGCGCATAAACGCCATTTTCAGCATCAATCGCAGCCGCCAGCAAATTGTTGCGCCCGAGTGCCCCGACGGCCCTGACATACGTTGCTAGAACCTGGGGCTGCCGAGCCTTTTGGATTAGCTGCACCAATAATTTGATGACGTTGAAACTAGCTTCTTGAACATAGTGCTTCGTCAAATCCACTCTGATGTCCAGCCCATATTCTGCACGAACGTCTGCAACAGCAAGCAGGAAAATGGCCTGTGCCGCAAAAACGCTTCGCGCCATGTTCTCATCGTCGAGGCTCAGGCACGCATACAGATTCTCCAAGCCTTGGAACTGGTAAAATGGAGCACGCAACGACGGGTGGCAGCGCACTAGGCTGCGGAAGTTTGCAAGCAAATAAGCATGCATATTGACCTGTCTTGCCGCCACGGCATCGCGCAGCAGACACCCTAATCTCTGAGCCACCTTGTCAAGATGTGGCGCATAGGTCAATTTGGAAAGGATTCCCGCTAGTGCGCTTAGCCCCCCAGCATGGACGCACGATACCACACACGATTTGTCATCAGAGTCATCGCTGTTTCCCTCGAGCAGCCGCAACAATACCAAGACAAGGCCTGTGTCTGTGATGAGCTGCTCTTCTGTCACATCCTCTCCGGTCTTCTCGCGCCCTGCTGTTGTCTCGCACATGGACGACAGAAGCCGCAATGCCTGCGTGATAAAGAATGTGGTCGATGTTTGTCAGCAACGCGCTCAAAACAATTAGATTCTGATGGCAATTCAGCGAGAGCTACGATCACACGCTAAAGCTACTGCCACACGCACACAAAAGGAATTTGTCACAAGGCAACTTAGAAAAATTGCGGCGCAGCGTGGGTGGGGCTCCGCTTGCATGGACGCCAAGCCCGCTAGCCTGCGGCGGGCTTGCGAAGAACAGGGGTTGAGAACCAATTGCGCGATGGTCGGGTTGGAATGCTGAGCAAGTTTGACCATGACATCGAAGATGGTGCGGTCGGACCAGCACCGAAGGCGCAAGTTTGACTGGACAAAAGACAACGGCATGCGAAGCGAGTTCCAATGCCCATGGAATGCCCCGGCAGCCTCCTGCACATTGTCGGCACCGCAAAGTACGAGCAGTGTTTGTAAAGACGAGACAACCAGTGGCTCCAACTCAGCCAGCCGTTTCAGTTCCTCCATTTGAGCTCTGGCCGTAAACTTTTCAAAGTCCTGCACCTTCTTCTGCCGCGCCGTACCAGACAGTTTGTCAAGGCCAGCCGTGTCTATCTGCGGCGGCGGTGCTGGCTCCGTTTGCTTAAGCACGTCAAAAATTGTTTGAAGAACAGGCGGGGGACTCGAGCGGGTTGACTTACTGTTTTCAATGAACTCACATGGCAGACCGATACTGAGGATTAGGCGCGACAGACTGGGGGCATTTTCACACATGACGGTCAACAAATTCGCGCCAAGTTGTCTCATGGCTGGAGCCGAGAATTTCACCATCATGTCCAGCGCTTTGTTACAAAGTCCCAATCGCGACGCCCTGATTTGCAAACCCAAGTCTGATCGTGCCATCCCTATCAATACATAAACCAAACCTGTAAGAAGATCCTGAGTCAGAAGGTCTTCTGCGTCTTTCTTCGCTTCCGATTCCTTCATGCCAGATGTCATGGAAATCCCATCTCCATCATTTTGCGATACCGCGTCCTCTGCTGCTTTTTTCTCCGCTTCTTCATTAAAAACCCGCAGGAAGTACTCAGCAACATACTCGAAATGTTTTTGGGGAGGAGCATCTGCATACTCGCTGCGGAAGATTATGCTTGGATGCAGTATTGTCCACGGGCTGCTGTTTGGCATATCGTATAGAGTATCTGCAAGCACTCGCAAACTGTGAGCTTTGTAGGCCAGCGGGAATGTATTCACGTCGCCTTGTAGGATTTTTAGGACCGCTTGCAAGTAGGCACCTGAGGCAGCAAGGATGCGGCGTGCTGTGGGGTCGGCACGAATCATGCACCGAATCCAGACCAGCGCCTCAATTTGCACGACGGTGTCTACGCTCTTGTTGAGCAGCATCTTGCAGACATTTTCTAGGTCCAGCTGCAAGCTCCTTTTGTTTGCATTTGCCACCTGCACTACGTGTTCCTCAGGCGGAGTCAATTGGATGACGAAACGAGTAGCAAGCTCTTTCACTATCTTGTTGTACAACACCGACCCACTCCCCTTTGTCAAGCGCACGTTATCCACCAGCCTCTTGAGTGCTGGCTCTCGTGTGCTGTCATCTCGTTCATCACGTGCGCATACGCTGATTAGGGCCCAGAGGACGCTTGGAGTAACAAATGCGGTGACAAAGTCACGTTTTCGATCAACGCTCAGGGCCATGAGCTCGATTGCCGCTTGATGTACTTGTCTACTGCTCGTGGAAAAGAGGCACGCGAACCACTCAGCGAAGAGCTCTTTACAGTTTACAAGCTGTGCGACAAGCGGCTTCGAGGAGGTGCTGCTTGCAGCTGTCACATTTCCTTTTGCATCACCAAAAGCTGCTTGCGGCGTAGCGGGTGCCGGTGCGCCCGGTTGTGTCAACGCGTTGAGACCTCGTCGCGATTTACGGTCCAGCACATCCTCCTTCGTCTTCTCGACCTTTGCGACTGCATTATCGGAGACCTTTGGCGCATCCTGAACTAGCAACTTCAGGCTCGCGGTGATAAAGTCGATGCACACAAGGTTAAGTTCTGGATGCTGTGCTCCCTTGATACCCAGGACCAGCACCCCTTCTACAACTCGTTTTTTCTCCAGCAACGCCGCATAGTCCCGCAGCCGTGCAGCACTGGCCTCTGTCTTGTCCCCGGACTTCAGGAAGGCTGGAATTGTTCGCAATGTGGCTGTTAGCACGGCGTGGCATGGCTCATACATGAGGCGCAGGAGACTCGCCAATACTCCCAGCCGATTCAGCTCCGCTTGCAGCTCAAGCCGAGTCGCGAACAAATCAAACGCACTAATCGCTGCAATCTTGACTGCCTCGTCGTGGGAGCGCAGCATTCTACACGCTGCATTCAGTGTTTTATAATCCAAGAGCAGTTTTAGCCCCTGCGAGGTGCCAATGAGCGATACACAGGCTGCTGCTGCAGATTGCCCCCCCGGATCATCACCCGCTGCCATTTTGCGCGTGGCAAGCGCCACCACGTCACACCGCACGGCCTCTGCCTGGGTTTCCTCGTTGGCACGCAAAAGATCGGCCAGCAAGGCGAACGCGTCGCCACCGCCAACCGTGTTCGCGAAATCCAGGACATTTGCGATTGCAGAGTACGTCACGCCCAGCAACTTTTGTCGCTGGGCGAGCTGTAGCGCACCGGACGGTGTGCGCTTGAACGGCTCTCTTTCTGTGTTCGTGCATGTTCCCTGTGTATCGACAGACGCGCGCACAAGCACCCCCAGGACCGACGCCCTCGTGTGGCGGCTGTAGCATGGTGAGAGGAGGGCGGCGAGGGTCGACAGCGCAGACGCCTCCGCGTGCAGGTGATCCAGTGTGATGCGGGCTCCCGCCAGCACGGCGATCGCCCTTGCCGCGTTGGACCCCTCTTTCGGACGCGGCAGGCTGCCCTTCTCTGCCTTGTCCGCCTCCCTCCGCAGCCATTCAAAGGCCCTGCGCACCTCCGGGTCGAGATCTTCGTATGCTGCTGTCGCCGATTTTGCTTTCTTAGGCACCGCGGGCATCGTGCCTGCACGAACAGGGCTGCGGCGCTGGGCCGGTGCTCGCGCTGCGCTCAACCCCGCGGCGCGGCTGGAACATGTAACCGCCTCATGCCGGATGGAAACGGATATGAAAACAGAATGTCCTACGCCGTGTGCAGAGCCCTGGAAACGATTGCACTCACAGGTAGGTTGTCAGAACTTCAATAAAAGAATAAAGGGTGCCCGAATTGGCCTTTGGCATCCGGAGTTTACGTCTGCGATGCGGGGCGCGGGCGCGCCGGGTCGGAGCGCAAGCGCAGCCATGGCGGTAATTGTGCTCTGACGCGCGGGCATTCGTGTGGTGCTGCGTAGCGGTGTCATGGCAGTGGTGTGGCGTAAGTTGCTGCCCGAGCTCACAAACACTCTGTTTTTGGCTCCGCAGGTCGCGATGGCGGGGATGGCGGCATGCGTGATCGTCGTTGCGGTGGGCACACACTCCCAGCGCACGACACTCCAGCAGATTTACTCCAACGCTGACCAGGTGAACGTCTCGTACTTACGTGCGGGGACCGAAGGCGGCGGTAATCACGAGAGATGACAGCAGCGCCCCGCGCGCCGCAGTGCTCTCGGCGACTGACCGCTGCCGTAAACAGGTGATGGCGGAAAAGGTCATGCAGGACGAGCGGCAGCTGCAGCGTGATGTAAGCAGACAACAGCATCTGCTGAAGAGCGAGGGCGCGGGCACGCAGATGCTCGAGATGCGCAAGTATCCTGATGGCTGCTCATGCGAGTGCCCCGCGTCGGGCTGTGACGAGGAGAACCACCAGGGACCTGTGTGCAAATGCCCGAAAGAGGCGCACCTGGGCGACGGAACGTCACTTCCTCCTCCCTTCGAGCCCTGGCCCTTCCACCAGCCCGGTGCTGCTCGCGCTGGGCGTCCGCAAGGCGTCGTCAACCAGGCGCTTTACAGCGGCAACCTGCCGCAGATTCGCCCCATGGTGGAGATGATGCAGCCGTACGCACGTCCCGCGGGGAAGATTCTTCGCTTCCAGCAGAAGTGGGTAGGCTCGCCGGAGAAGTTTCTGCCTCCCGACGGGGATTACCCGGGAGGCTCCACTGGCATCCCCTTGGATGGATACCTGGCCTACGAGAAGGGTTGGGCTAATGATGGGCCTTTCCACGGCGAGCTGGCCCCTATGCAGGAGGCAGGCATTGCTGACAAAGGGATGCCTCAGGCGCTGCGTGCGTATTTCCCGAATGGCGGCAGCGCCAACGCAGCCCAGCAGGGACAACAGGATCGCGCTCGCGCGCTCGCTCGCCGCCAGATGAAGTGGGTAGGCTCGCCGGAGAAGTTTCTGCCTCCCGACGGGGATTACCCGGGAGGCTCCACTGGCATCCCCTTGGATGGATACCTGGCCTACGAGAAGGGTTGGGCTAATGATGGGCCTTTCCACGGCGAGCTGGCCCCTATGCAGGTAAGGTAGTCACCGTGCCAACGTTTCAGTGCCAATGTTTCCCGCAAGCTCGCTCGCTTTTGGCGCTATGAACGACATCCCAGAGCGCTAATGTAAGCTTAGGGAGCGTCGGGAGCGAGAGGAAGGATGGAGCAGGAAAGGCTGCGCTTGTATGCTGGCACACGTGGCTAATGTAGTAGTACACTGCCTGTGTGACCGCAGGAGGCTGGCATCGCCGACAAGGCGCAGCGGCCGCAGAGCCTGCGCGCCATGCCGCAGCCACGGCAGCTTGCTGCTGCGCGTTCGCAGAAGAAGATGTATAAGAAGGCGCCGGCCGGTCGTAAGGCCGTCAGTGCGGTCGACAAGGACTTGCTGGGGGACGAAATGTTTGGTGTTGACTTCGACGAGCGTGTGCCTGCCAAGGCTGTGGATTCCGACCTGTTTGCACGCTCGCAACCCAAGTCAGCGACCCTTGACGACTTTAGTTCTCTCGTCCGTTGAAAACGGCGCTTGCATGGGGGTTCGTAGAAGGTGTCCAAGAAGACCTAAAGTGTCAAAAGAGACCTACTACAGTGTCAAATGAGAACTACTACAGTGTCCGAGGAGACCTATTACAGTGTCAAAAGAGTGTATTCCAGTTTCCCGCACCCAGGAGGGGGGGGGCGAGTGCGATCATGTGTGCGGGTTTTGTTGACGGGGATGACGGGGAGCGGAGCAACCATCGTGACAACGCTTGGACACCGCCGGCAAAAAAGTTTCTTGGACATGACGGATCATGTTGAGTTGTCTATATTAGATACTTGTGAAATACTACTAGTAGTTCCTAATAAAGCTCTCTCTCTCGCTCTCTCTCTCTCTCTACACCGACTTTCAATCACTTGTACAGCGAAGCGTTTTAACATAAGCTATATATTGCAAGTTCACGGTCATGAAATCGGTCTCTCCTCTTCCCTTCTCCTTCTTCTGCTCGCCGCCAGTGCGCACGCCATGCCTGCCAGTGCCACCTACGTAGCCTCTCCGCCGAGTCGTCTTAAAACAAAAAAAAAACACCGCTTTCAACTTGAACTTCACCCGAATCCGGCCGGGGTTCCGAAGTTCATTTCCGAGTGTTTAAAGAAAACAAAAGAAACCACTGGCAATTCTCTTTGATTCGGACTCTCAGGCTTACTAGTATTACTTTTGCGTAAAAGAGCCCTGACCCTCTCTTACTTATCCCGGTTTAATTGGAGGCCGGAGCTCTGTGCACGACCGTGTGTGAACATGGCAGCACAGGCAAACAAACGGGGGCATCCTTGTGCGCATCGCGCTCGAATGCCACTCGGCCTCGCATTCGCGCGCATGGCGCGTGCTGGGACGTGCGAGCCGAGGGCTCGCGTGGGCTTTCTTGATTGGTGCGCGCAGCAAGTGCAAACTCGCTGCACAGTCCTTCCCTCACGTCTCACTACGCTTGATGCACTGCTAGGCGTCGGGCGCAAGCGACGATAATTACTACTACGACACCGATGACGCCTTCAACTTTTACATGGAGCTCTGGGGTACACTCATGCGCATACACAGACTCGCACACGCAGGCTGAAACACGCACGCACGCTCGGACTAATCGTTCGGCGACTTTTCAGGCGGTGCCCACCTGCACGTGGGAATCTACCCCGAGAGCAACGAAGCGGTAATTCAACTCTCTCTCTACATCTCTCTCTCTCTCA
>Ga0315905_10005436_pt1 | contig 12985 bp, 10 predicted proteins | sample LakEriMetagenome_5_FD_203522 | JGI IMG/M metagenome (GOLD analysis project Ga0315905, IMG submission 203522) | Freshwater fungal communities from buoy surface, Lake Erie, Ohio, United States - Buoy 4 MA121 | ecosystem: Environmental > Aquatic > Freshwater > Lake | place: USA: Lake Erie, Ohio... | reverse complement strand
CTGACCAGAATTGACAGACGGAAAGCAAAAAGCCTTCCGCCCGCACTGGCGTTCTATCTTCTCTTTCGTTTTCAAGGAGCAAAGTGGGCACCCGCCCGAAAGCGGTCATGCCAAACCTCCACAGTTCCGGGCAACAAGTGCAACCGGCTTTTGGGGGCGAGTGACAACTCTATCGGAAACGTTACGAAAACGTCAACCCGATGAACAGAGATTTTCACTCGACGATTATCGCAGCGAGATGGAGTTTCCTTCACCTCGGTGTGATGATCAACCAGCTATTGCTGGGCTCTGCAGATTATCGGGAAACGCAGGATTAACAACCAACATCAGAGAAATATTTTGACTTATCTCTTTTTCTCAACGAGGTGGTACGCGGTTTTGCCTCTGCGCACTAATAAATACTTTCCGTGGAGCTCGGTTATGTCGCCCACTGAAGTTTCTAGCGTGACCACTTGACCATTAATACGCACGCCCCCTTGCTCAATTGTGCGTCGTGCTTCACTTTTTGAACTACACAACTTGATATCGCTGAGCAATGTGACAACGTCAATTGGCATGTCTTGAATGGTTGAACAGGGCACCTCACGAGCTACTGCTAAGAAGGCTTCAACGCTTGCGCTGGTGGGGTCGGCGCCGAACAAAATGTCGGACACTTGTGCAGCAGCTTGTGCACCGGGGTCGCCGTGCACCATTGCCGTGAGCTCATGAGCGAGGTGCTTCTGCGCAACTCTCTTTTCTGGAGCGGCTGCATGTTCAGCAAGTAGTGCAGCGCACTCGTCGAGGGTCGATAGTGAGAATTGGGGCAAATACCGAGCAATTTCGGCATCGGAGAGCTGCATCCAGAATTGGCGGAATTGGTAGGGGCTGGTGCGTTCGGCATCGAGCCACACTGCCCCATCGGCTGTTTTACCGAACTTTGAGCCGTCGCTACGTGTCACAAGCGGCCAAGTAATGCCATGTGCTTGGCGAGACTGGGTCTTGCGAATGAGGTCGATACCTGCGGTGATATTGCCCCACTGGTCGCTTCCCCCCATTTGCAGTTCAACATCGTGAGTGGCGCTGAGATGACGGAAATCGTTGGCTTGCAACAACATGTAGCTGAATTCGGTGAAAGATAGGCCATTTTCCGAGGTCAAGCGCGACTTCACAGAGTCTTTGGCAAGCATTTGATTGATGGTGATGTGCTTACCCACATCGCGCAAAAAATCGAGCGCGGTGACCTGTGCGGTCCAATCGGCATTGTTCACCAGGGTTGCGGAATATTTGCCGGGCGAGAAATCGAGCAATCGACTGAGTTGACCCGAAATGCAAGCCACGTTGTACGACAGGGTCTCGGCATCGAGCAAATTGCGTTCTTCACTGCGTCCAGATGGGTCACCCACCATGCCCGTGGCGCCTCCGGCAAGTGGAAAGGGACGATGGCCAGCGAGTTGCAGCCGTCGCAGAGAAATTTGGCCAAGAAGGTGCCCCACATGAAGTGAATTGGCTGTGGGGTCGAAACCAACATAAACGCCGACCGAATGGTTGGCAAGGCGCTCTTCCAAGGCTGCAGCTGGGGTGGAGTCGTGGACGAGCCTGCGGGCCTGCAGTTCAGGAAAGATATTCACCTGTTTATGTTGCCATGTACCGCTCTCCAATACGGTTTTATTACCCAAAATCTTTTACCGATAGGTTTGCACCGTGGCTGCTCCTGAATTGTCCTTTCACGATGCACTGCTGCAGCAGAGTGCGAGTTGTGCCCATTTGGGCTCACCCCTGTATGCAGAAATTTTTCAAGCGTTGGCAACAGATTTCACCAACAATGGGGAGACTGCGCAGATTGCCGAGCATCTCACCATTCGTCCTCAACGTGATGCAGCCCCGTTACGCATAGCTGGAGCAATCCATCGCCTTGCTTTAACAGGCAAGGCACCCAGCATTGCCCGCCACTTTCCGTCGACAGGTGGAACTCCAGGGCCAACGCTCGTTGCCGATTACTTGGAAGCGCTCGCAACATTTCGCGATGATATTGATGACGGTCTCTCGCGCTCTGTTCAAACAAATGAAGTGGGTCGCACAACCATGCTTGTAACCGGCATGTCGTTTTTTGCTCGTGAAGTGGGAATACCTGCAACACACCTTCGCGAAGTTGGTTCGTCATGTGGTTTGAACTTGCAAGTTGACGAATATTTCTTTGAAGCCAACGGAACAAGTTTTGGAAATGGCAACGCGTCGGTTCGTTTTGAAGACAGTGCATGGGGAACTCCGCGGCCCGATATAGCGCAGTGCCCCTCGCTTCTCTCTCGTGCGGGTTGCGACATTGCACCACTTGATGCACGCAACGAAAATGACCAGTTCACTCTGTTGTCATTTGTGTGGCCCGATCAATTTGATCGTTTCGCACGCCTACGTAATGCCATCAACAATGCTTGCGTTTCACCGACATATGTCTCGCCTCATCAAAAAGATGCGGCCGAATGGATTCATCAGCAATTTGAAACCATTTCTCCCAACGAGCCCGTGTTGATTTTCCATTCCATTGTCTGGCAATACCTCAGCCAAAAAACAAAAGATGCGTTTCGTGAAGCGGTGAACAACCACTGCACTCAAAGATCGGCACCAACTGGCTGGCTACGTATGGAACCAGCAGGCCCCGTTGCCGATTTACGTATTGACATTTGGCAAGGCTCAAAAAAGACACACGGCGACGAAGTGATTGCAGACAGTTCATATCACGGCATAGGAACTCGTTCGTTTGTTTCTTCTGCCGAAGTTAAATAGTGAGCAGGTCTTCCCATTCGCCACGGGCAACTTCTATTGCAAGTTCCAACTGTTGACGCTGAACTTCGCCAGGAACCGGGCCTGCACCACCAGGCGACGTACGCATGCTGACACCAACACCAGGCGCAATGAGTTCTGCCGCAAATTTGCCAAACAGTTCGCTTGCTAAAGCAAGGTCATGCAACGGCTTTCCAGTTTTGATTGACTGCTGCACTAGTTCGCCTACATGAGCATGTGCTTGACGGAAAGGAATACCCTTTCGCACCATCCACTCAGCAAGGTCGGTTGCTGCCATGAGCTGGTCGTCGGCAGCTAACTGCATACGGTCTTTGTTGAACGTGGCAGTAGAGATCATTCCTGACAAAGCGCTGAGAGCTAATTTCACTTGGTTCACAGAATCGAATAAGGGTTCCTTATCTTCCTGCAGGTCACGATTGTATGCAAGAGGCAGACCCTTCAACGTGGTGAGCAAACCTGTGAGGTTGCCAATGAACCGCCCAGACTTTCCGCGAGCGAGTTCTGCTATGTCGGCATTTTTCTTTTGCGGGAGCATTGATGAACCCGTGGAGTATGCATCATCAAGTTTTGCAAAGCCGAACTCTTCTGTAGTCCACAACACCCACTCTTCACCGAGGCGAGACAAGTGCACACCAAGCAAAGCAATGTTGAAGAGAGCTTCTGCCACGAAATCGCGATCGGACACAGCATCGAGTGAATTCACAAATGCGGCCCGGAAGCCCATTTCCTTTGCGGTCAGCGACGGGTCGATGGGCAGAGAAGATCCTGCAAGGGCTCCTGCGCCGAGTGGCGAGATGTTTCCTCTGTCGATGGCAGAAAAGATTCTGTCGGTGTCACGCAGCAATGACCACGCATGCGCGGCAAGGTGATGTGAAAGTTGCACAGGCTGTGCTCGCTGCAAATGCGTATAGCCCGGGATGTAAATGCTGCCCTTTCCCCAACCAGCCGCATCGGCAGACGCAACCAATACATCGATGAGGTCGAGAACGCGCCCAGCAACCAACGTGAGTTCACGCCTAGTCCATAAACGCAATGCGGTAGCCACTTGGTCGTTGCGACTACGGGCAGTGTGCAATTTTGCGCCAGCACTTCCCGCAATTTCTGTGACACGCCGTTCAATTGCTGTGTGAATATCTTCATCACTTGGAACGAATGAGAATTGTCCCGATGAAAATTCATCGTGAACCTGAGACAGCGCAATGCGCACAGCTTCTGCTTCTTCACTGCTCAATAGCTTTGCCCGCTCGAGTCCATTGACATGCGCACGCGAACCCGTGATGTCGTCGTGCCAAAGCACTTGATCGAAAGGCAAACTCGCGGTGAAGGCCATTAACTCTTCGGCAGGGCCACTTGCGAATCGACCGTGCCATAATTGCCCTCGCTGTGCATCTTGCTCGGTCATGATGTAGCTCCCTTTAATCCTGCCAATGTTCTCAACTCAATAGATAATTTCTTGCCGCCTACTGCCTCAGTTGCGACACACATAATGGTGTCGTCTCCTGCCACCGTGCCAAGAAGACCTTTCGGTGCAGCACGGTCGAGTGCTGACGCAACCACATGCGCACACCCAGGAGGAGTACGCAAAATGACCAAATTTCCGCTGTGCGAAACCTCGGCTACCCATTCACTCATCACGCGGCGCAATTGATCGTTTGTTGCGCGACGAGCGGGCTCAAAGCTTGCAATGGCATAGATGGTGTCGCCTTGCGATGAACGCACCTTCACTGCGCCCACCTCTTCTAGGTCGCGAGAGATCGTTACCTGTGTGGCAGTAATGCCTTCTTTTTCCAGCATCGTGCGTAGTTCATTTTGACTCGAGACCTCTTTGGTTTCGATGATGCGCACCAATGCTTGTTGGCGTTGTGCTTTTGTACTCATGCTTGCGCACTCTCTTTCACTTCAGCACTGTGCTGTTGAAATATCCAGGCCAATAGCCCCCGTGCACTGTGCAAGCGGTTGTGTGCCTGCGCCACTACCCGACTCTGAATACCGTCGATAACACTGGCTTCTACCTCTACCCCACGATGCGCTGGCAAGCAGTGGTAGAAACAGGCGTCTTGATGTGCCTTGCTCATGAGTTGCTGGGTCACCATGAATTCAGAAAATGCTGCAGCTTTTTCTGTGGCAACAGACTCTTCACCCATAGAGATCCAGACATCGGTGTGTACGGCTACTGCACCCTCTACCGCTTCGCCAGGCGCACCTGTGTATTGCACACTTCCCTTGCCCAACGAGTTAATGGCTGCAAGTTCACTTTCGGTAGGACGATATTCAGGTGGCGTTGAAACAACGAACTCTGCACCAAGCAAGACGCAGGCTTGAGCCAGAGACCCTGCAACATTGTTGAAGTCTCCTACCCATGCGATTTTCTTTCCCTGCAAATTGCCATGCTGCTGTTGCATGGTCAATACATCGGCAAGTGCCTGTAGCGGATGCGCTACGTCACTCAACATGTTGACAATGGGAACCGATGAAACCGCTGCCATTCTTTGGACAACACCGTGCTTGAACACACGTGCACCAATGAATGCGTGGTATCCAGCCATTACCTGGGCAATATCTTCGGCAGTTTCTCGGACATCAATTCCGACTTCTTCACCGCGGGTATAGACAGGGTGTCCACCTAGTTGCACGACTGCAACTTCCATTGAATGCCGTGTTCGGTTCGATGGTTTTTCAAAAATGAGCGCAGCACAATGTCCTTGCAGCGGCGCCCCCAACTGCGCTAGTGGCAATTGTGCGAGAGCAAGGACATCGTGTAGTTCATTGACCGCAAGATCGGCAATATCGAGAATGTGACGAGTGCTCATGCAGTTGCCTCAACTTCTTTCATTACCTTCGCCATCACAGTTTGAAATATGACAACAGCCTCGTCAATATGTGCAGCACTCACGTTGAGAGGTGGCGCCATTCGAATGGTTGTTGCATTGACCGCATTGGTAACGAGCCCTTCGGCAAGACAACCTTGATACACCTTGGCCGACTCACAACCCTGCGCCAATTCAATGCCTAGCAACAAACCCGAACCCCTTACTCCAACCACACCAGAAACAGCTTTCAGTTTCTCTGTCAGTTGTGCTCCAACGGTCTGAGCAAGTAGGGGTGCATTGATGCGCTTCATTTCTGAAATAACAGCGCGCACTACTGACGTAACCAACGCAGTGCCGCTATATGTACTGCCATGATCTCCGGGTTGGAGCACCTTGGCAACATCTTCCTTCACCCAAATTGCGCCAACTGGAACACCGTTGCCGAGTGCCTTTGCCATCAACACCGCATCGGGCGAAATACCAGAATGCTCAAAACCAAACCATTTACCGGTGCGACCCATTCCTGTTTGCACTTCATCAATAATGAGCAATACTCCACGCTCTTTGCAGAGCGTCTCCACAGCTTTCAAATAACCAGCAGGGGCTGGGATGACACCGCCCTCACCTTGAATAGGTTCGAGCAACACGGCAGCAACCGAAGAATCGACTGCTTGCGACATCGCTTCAATGTCGCCAAAGGGAACGTGTTTGAAACCTTCTGGCATGGGTTGAAACGGCTCATGCTTTGCTGGTTGTCCGGTGGCTGCTAACGCGCCAAGAGTACGACCGTGAAAGCTGCCTAATGCCGACACCATTGTGTGGCGCCCACGACCACCATGTTTACGGGCGAGCTTGATTGCAGCCTCGTTTGCTTCTGCACCTGAGTTGCAGAAAAATACTTGGCCGCTACTTCCTGTTGCTTCTTCAAGTAACTGGTTGATATCTATAGCTGCCGCAGTGGCAACGGGGTTAGCAAAAAAGTTGCTCACGTGAATGAGCTCAGCCGCTTGATGCGTCAGAGCCTCGGTCACACATGAATGCGAATGACCCAAAGAGGTCACCGCAAGACCGCAGAGGAAATCGAGATAGCGCTTGCCTTGTGAGTCCCAGAGTTCTGTGCCTTGGCCGCGAACAAACATGACAGATGGCGGCCCAAAGACGGGAAGAAATGGACAATGGTCCATCCCTGCTGCCTGCGGTACCGGTTGGGCATTGTTCTCGAGAAATGCGTGCTTAGTCATTACTTTGCCACCTTTGTTGAATTACTTTTTGTCACCATTGTTCCAATACCGGCATCGGTAAAAAGTTCGATGATGCTGACGTGAGCAATACGCCCGTCGAGTATGTGCACCGCCGGAACTCCAAGCCCAACTGCTTCCATACAACTCTCTGCTTTAGGAATCATTCCACCCGCAATGGTTCCATCATTCAATAGATCCTTAAGTTCAGTGTCGGTCAGAGAACTAATGAGTGAATCTGCCCGAGCGACATCACGACGCAACCCTTCAATATCGGTGAGATAGAGAAGCTTCTAGGCTTTCATTTCACCTGCCACAAATGCAGCCACCGAATCGGCGTTGATGTTGAACGTTTGACCTGTGTGGTCTACGCCCACTGTTGCAATGACGGGAATTTCACCTGCCGCAACTACAGCACCCAACGCTTGAGACCCTACGCCAACAACGTCGCCAACAAACCCGAGGTCGGCATTGCGCTGCACAACAGAAATGAGCCCGTTAACAGCGCCCGACATACCTCGTGCTTTTCCTCCACAGTTATTAATTGCTTCAACGATGCTCGGATTCACTTGATGAGCGAGCACCTCTTCAACAACTTTCATTGTTGGACCATCGGTCACGCGTCGCCCATCTACGAACTTGCTTTCAATACCTTGACGTTCTAGTTCAGCATTGATTTGCGGACCACCACCGTGAATGACGATGGGATGAATGCCTACGGAAGCGAGAAATACCATGTCTTCAGCAAACACCTTCAAGGGGTCGGTGTGTGTTGTGCCAGAGAGAGCGTTGCCACCGTATTTCACTACAACCGTGGCCCCAGCAAAACGTTGAATGTATGGCAAGGCTTCTATAAGCACTGCAGCAGTTTCGTTAGCAGTCATCATGGCCACACCCCAACAGCGCTGAGCCCCAAGGACTCGTTGAGACCAAGAGCCACGTTGGCCGACTGCACGGCTCCTCCTGATGCTCCCTTTGTGAGGTTGTCAAGGGCCGATATAACAATTGCATAGCCTGTACGTGCGTCGTAACGCGCAGTGATATGCACAGCATTTGTTCCCTGTGTTGATTTCGTTGAAGGGATCTCTTCACTCACCACAACAAATTTTTCATTCTTGTAAGCCTCTGCAAGTAATTGCAAAAGACCTTCTGTCGTTGTGTTTGCAGAAATAGGTCGCGCGTAACACGTTGCCAGAATTCCTCTGTTCATTGGCGCTAGATGCGGAGTGAAGAGCACTTGCCCACCAATTTCTTGCTCCATCTCTGGCGTATGGCGATGCGAGACAAGGCCATAGGCAGAAAAATCTTCATCGACGGTCGCAAACATGCTCGAGGATTTCAGAGCCTTACCGGCTCCTGATACACCCGAAGCTGCGTCGACGATGAGACCTTCAGCATGGAATACTCCGCCGCGCACAAAGGGACGCAAGGCCAAGGTTGCTGCAGTGACGTAGCACCCTGGCGTTGCAATGAGTTTTGCCCCTACTAGTTCTTTTCTATACACCTCGGGCAATCCGTAAACAGCTTGAGCAACATATTCAGGATGAGTGTGTTCGAAGCCGTACCACTGCGGGTATTGGGTTGTGTCGCGCAATCGAAACGCCGCAGAGAGGTCGACGACACAGCCAACATCACCTAATAATTGGGGAACTACTTCAACCGATGACTCGTGTGGAAGCCCGAGAAAAACAACATCAACACCTGAAACTGCCTGCGCGGAAAACTCTTGTGCCACAAGGTCGGGATACGCAGCCCGCAAGCTGGGATACAGACGAGAGAGCTTCTCTCCTGCTTGAGAGTCACCACTCGCATAAACCACTTCCATTTCAGGATGCTGGGCGATGAGGCGCAATAGTTCAACGCCCGTGAACCCTGTTGCCCCCAGTATTGCTGCTGTTTTCTTTGCCATATGTATTACTATACATTGTAATGTATAGTAATACAAGCATTACCGAGTGCCTAAGCCCTCAATTGTGCACCTAGCTTCGCTGCCGCATCAATGCACTTCTGGCGAGCTGCTGCCACTTCATCGTCGGTGAGGGTTCTGTCGGGGGCCTGAAGCCGAATACGAAAAGCCAAGCTCCGCGCTTCGGCATCGACACCCTTGCCTCGATACACATCGAAGAGGTCTACAGCCACCGCGAGAGTACCCGCACCTTGACGAACAGCGCGATGCACATCGGCAGCGGCGACTGAGTTCTCTACAACGAAAGCAAGATCGACATCACTCGATGGATAACGACTAACCGTTTTGGCAGCAATAGGCTTTGGCAATTCAAACAAAACAGTGGTGAGTGACAGTTCTAGACAACTGACGCGTCCGGCAATGCCATGTTGCTTCAGAGCTATTGGTGATATTTCACCAATAGCTCCAATGATGGTCTTTCCCCGACGCAGTGTTGCACTTCGACCAGGATGAAAACCTGCAGGTGGGCTCTTTTGGTCTACTTGCGCACCGATGCCTAAAGCATCGACGAGCAGGTTCCAAGACTGCAGGGCTGAGAATTCTTTGTCTGTTGAATCGACCGACATGACACACAGCATCTCTTGCTCATCGGGCAGAGACTCTTTTCCACGCGGGTACACATGGCCCACTTCATACAGATGAATGTCGTCGACGCGATGCGATTGGTTGTAGGCAATTGTTCGCAACAGACCGGGGCGAAGTGAAACACGCAATACAGACTCTTCTGCAACCAACGGATTCACTAAAGCCAATTGCGCAGTGTCGTCGATACCAGCAAGTTGTGTTGCCAAAGGATCGAGAAATGGGTTTGGCATTGCTTCACACCAGCCGGCTTCGACCAACACTTCATGCACAAGACGACGCCTTTGTTGCACTAACGAAAGTCGCCCATGAACTGGAGAATGCGGAACAGATTTGCCTAATGCGTTGTAGCCATAGTGGCGCGCTATCTCTTCTATAACATCGACTTCACTGGTGCAATCGGGTCGCCATGAAGGAATGCCTACCGAAACTTCATTAGAGGTCTTTTCCTGAACAACGAAACCAATTGGCGCAATGAGCGTATGCACTTCGGCAGTGCTCAGAGATACTCCGAGAACACGCGTTATTTGAGACAAGCGCAAGGTGATATTTGTGAGAGACAGCGGGCAAGACTCATTGGCAACAACTTGTGGCGCACCGCACACGATGAGCTCAGGGCATGTCATTTGGAGAATTTCAACAAAGCGCGCCGCTGAGTTCTCGGCACCAAACGGGTCGACTCCCCTTTCGAAACGTGCAGAAGCTTCCGACCGCAAACCGTGGCGCGCCGCAGATGCCAACACTGTGTCGGCGGGGAACCATGCTGCTTCCAGAACGATTTCGGTAGTTGCAGGGGTTACTTCTGAATGAAGACCTCCCATGACACCGCCTAGACCAACTGCTGTATTTTTGCCATTCGCAATGACAATGTCGGAACTTGCAAGTTCGCGAGTGGCACCATCGAGCGTAACGATGGTTTCATTTGGCTCAGCGAATCGAACACGGAACCCACCGTCAATTGCCGACAAGTCGTATGCGTGAGTTGGCTGGTTGTGTTCAAGCATCACAAAGTTCGATGCATCGACCACGTTGTTGATAGAGCGCATTCCGCTACGCGCAAGACGGTCTTGTAGCCATTGCGGAGAAGGACGAACAGAAATGTTTTTTACAACCGTTGCTGTAAAGCGACCACAGGCATTCAGGTCTTGAATGACAACAGGTACTACGTGGGTATCTGCTGTGGCTGTTTTACCAGTACGACTTGCGAGTGCAATGTTCAAGTGCGCTGCGAGATCTCTTGCAACACCTAAATGCCCCCAACAATCGGGACGGTTGCGTGTGAGGTCGATGTCGAAAATGGTGTCGGTGGTGACCCCAAGTGCAGAGAAAAGATCGGCTCCCAATGTGAGGTGTTCGGGCAAAATAAAAATGCCACCGTGATCTTCGTTCAGTTCCAATTCCTTGGCGCTGCACAACATGCCTTCGCTGTCGATTCCAAGAATTCCACGCTTCAGTATTTGGCGACCATCGGGCATTGTGGTTCCGAGAGTTGCTAACGGTATTTTGTCGCCAACCGACATGTTGAAAGCGCCGCACCACACATGAAGCTCGTTTGCGCCATCGGTAGTGACATAGACGCGATGAACTTTTTCTGCATCGGGATGCCGCTCGGTACGTAGCACTTGAGCAACAACAACGCCTTCCAAGCGCGAGCCAGATTCAATGACTTCTTCTACAGGCATTCCTAAAGAAGTGAGAGCATCGCTGATGTCGGAAACGTTGGTTCCGAAATCGGCAAACTCGTTCAACCACGACAAGAGAATTTTCATGATGGGAACTGCCTCAAGAAACGAAGGTCATTGGTATACATTTCGCGAATATCTTCAACGCTGTGGCGCTCTTTTGCCATGCGATCAATTCCGAATCCGAAGGCAAAGCCCGACCACTCTTCCGGGTCGAGGCCACCCGCACGTATGACGTCGGGGTGCACCATGCCGCATCCGCCAAGCTCGATCCAGGAACCATTGGCACGTCGAATGTCGAACTCTGCGCTGGGCTCTGTGAATGGGAAATAAGAAGGACGGAGACGACTGGTGAAGTCGTCACCGAAAAAGGCTTTGGTGAAAGCTTCAATTGTTCCGGCAAGATCTTTGAAAGTGATGTTGCGGTCAATGACTAAGCCTTCAATTTGATGAAACACCGGCATATGTGTGGCATCGGGCGTATCTCGACGAAAGACTCGACCTGGCATGACTGCGTAAATAGGTGGTGGCCAATTTTGCATCACACGAATTTGCACTGGCGACGTATGGGTGCGCAGAACAACGCTGCCAGGCTCATCACTTTCTACGAACAATGTGTCCCACATACTGCGCGCAGGATGCGATTGCGGCATGTTCAAGGCTTCGAAATTGTAGAAATCGCTCTCTACCTCTGGGCCTTCGGCAATTTGGAAACCAAGACCAATAAAAACGTCTTCGAGGCGCTGAGTGGCCTGGGTAACCAGATGCAAACGCCCTCGTTTGGCTGATGCTGAAATATGCTCTGTAATATCGACACGTTCACGCAACAATTGCGCAGCCATTTCCTCGGCTTCGCATTCTGAACGCTTTGCAGTCAGAGCGCTTTCCACACTGGTTTGTGCAGCATGCAACACCTGACCTGCTGATTTGCGCTCTTCCACATCGGCAATGCTGCCCATTGAAGATTTGAGTTGACTGAGTGCCGATTTCTTTCCTACAAGTCCTGGAGTAGCTTGGGCGACTTCTTGAGTAGAGGTAAGCGCGGCAATGGTTTTCAGCGAAGCGTCGACCACAGAGGCAATTTGCTCAACAAAGGGCACAGATGAAGTCATAGACAATGACGTTAGTGGTCAGAGGCCCTAGAGGAGTGGTGTTTTCGTTGCCGTGCGACCTCGAAACATAAAACGGTGGTAGCCATTGCCACATTCAGACTTTCCACAGGGCCTTGGTGCGAAATGGTGATCCACTGTGAAATAGGCAGGTCGGGAGAAAGTCCAGACGCTTCATTGCCCATCACAAGGGCCACTCCTTGCGCCAAGTTCACTTCGTCGTAGGCCACGGGGCCGAGTTTTTCATGTGACGTCGTTCCGAGCAGTGGCCACTTCATGTTGGCGAGCTGCTCTAACGACACCGATAAAAAGAGAGACGAACTAAAGATGGCTCCGGCCGCAGCTCTCACCACTTTGGGCGAATACGGATCGACAGTGCCTGGGGTAACAACAATGCCACTTGCCCCTGCAGCTACTGCACTGCGAATCATGGTTCCAAGATTGCCTGGGTCAGCAACCCGATCGGCAACCAGTATCCATTCGCCCTGAGAAGAATGCTCTGGCGACATCGCTCGCAGAGTGGAGATATCGCCCGCGTTCATGGCAAAAATAGCAAGAACTTTTTGCGGGGTCACCGTGGTAGAGACTCGCTCTAATGTGTTTTGACTAATGAAGTGCACTTCACCAGCAGATACACACGGCTGCGCGCCCTCGCAGACGAACTGCTCGATGAGTTCGAGCCCAGCGTCGATGGCGGCCTGCACCAAAGTGGGCCCTTCAACAACGAAGCACCCCGATTCGTAGCGTTCCTTTCGCTCAGAGAGCAATTGGCGTAGCCGACGAACTGGGGTGCTCGTAAAACTTACAAGGGGCTGATTCA
>Ga0315905_10005435_pt1 | contig 12985 bp, 14 predicted proteins | sample LakEriMetagenome_5_FD_203522 | JGI IMG/M metagenome (GOLD analysis project Ga0315905, IMG submission 203522) | Freshwater fungal communities from buoy surface, Lake Erie, Ohio, United States - Buoy 4 MA121 | ecosystem: Environmental > Aquatic > Freshwater > Lake | place: USA: Lake Erie, Ohio... | reverse complement strand
CGCACCATCCGCGGACAATGCTCCCGCCAATGGGTCTCCGCCATCCGGCCGTAGTTCAGGAGTTCGCTCATGGTTGGGGTGCGCGAAGAGGTCGAGTTGTCCGGGATCGTTGAGACGTTTTTGCGCCATGCCTCATGTCGTTTCAATCGTGATGCGCCGGACCTGCGGCCCAGGCCGGGCGCCGGTCGACCGCGGGAAGTTGACCCGCAGCTCGCACAACCGGCCGAGATCGAGGGCCGCCCGAACCTCAGCCAAGTCGCGGCCTTCGATGACGATTTCATCGCGGTCCGCCTTGATCGTCAGCAGCTCGGGTTCGCCCAACGTGTGCTCCCACCGTTTGAGCTGATCGGCAGGAAAGGAAACCCAGCCGCCGACCAGGGCGAAGCGCACCACGCGAGCCGGATCGCCGTCCGGCGAGATTTCGCCCCAGTTCGGAGGCGCGGGTCGGGTGAGCGGCTTGGTTCCGGGGAAGACTTCGATGCTCATGCGGCTTTGGGGCTAAGGGTGGCAACGACGCGGGACGCCCAACGCGCGCGCCACGAGCGCCGCGGGGCCGGGTTTTCGACCTGCTCGGCACCGACCAACTCAAGTGCGAGTTTCCGGTCGGCGGTGCGCATCATGGCTTCCCGGGCCGCGGCGCGGTCCGAGGTGTAGATCATCTGGCTCTCCCGGAAACGGGAGTTCGAGACATACGCCTGCTTCAGATTGCCGCCGGCGATTCCCTCATCGGCCATGATCAGTATGCCACGGTCCACGGTCTTGCCCTGCGAGGAGTGCGAGGTGGTCGCATAACCGTGGGAGAATTCTCTGAACCAAGCTGGTAGGTTGCGGCCGTCTTTGAGCCGGATGCCGCCGTCTGGGGCGAAGCCCGCAACGGTCACCAAGTCGCCGTTTCGCAACCCGGCGGGCCGGAAATTGCCCCGCAGCATGAGGCGATCACCAACGGCGACCGGCGTCGATTGCGCCAGTCCGACGCTGAACCCATTCACATGCCGAGGGTCGATGCGATGCTCGTGGCCTCCGGCGTCACGAACCACCAATAGCGCGTTATCGCGCCGCATCACCGTGACCGCATCATATTTGGAGAATGGTCCGGTTGCCCGGTGAAAACTTAGCACGTCACCCGGCTGGTAGTTCCGCACACGGCGGCGTTCTTCCTGCGTCCATTTCAAGGGATCGACGGTAGTGTAGACGCGGTCGTCGGCCGCGATCACGCCCGAGGTGCGAAGCTGACTGCGGACCACGTCCGTGAATTGGTGGATTTCCGACCAGACCGGCGAAATCGCCAGACACGATTTTCCCGCCTGCACCGTGCGGACATAGTCGTCGGCTGCAGTCGCAAACATGGCCGCGAGGTCGCGAACCTCGCGGACGGCGCCGAGCCGATTGAATTGGTTGAATGCGCCGAAGGCGTCACCCTTCGCTAACCGGGCGACAGCTGCGCGGTAGGCCGGGTCGGACTGCCGACGGATCTCGGTCAATTGGAACACGGGCACGCGGGCAAACTCCTGCAAGCAACGCAGGGCGTCACCTGCCTCCACCGAGCCGTGCTGCTTAGTGTCGCCGACGAGCAAGAGGCGGTTGTCGTGACGTGCCGCCACCCGACACAGGTCGCGCATCTCGCGCATGGAAACGAGCCCGGCTTCGTCGACCAGTAGCACCCGCCCTCGGTTGGCTCGCTGCAACGACTCGTTGACGAGTAGCTGCTGGAGGGTGTCGGCCTCGGCGGTCAATTCCTGCCGCAGGACTTCGGTTGCACCGGAGGAGGGCGCGCAGCCGAACACCCGACCGCCGGCCTTCTCGATGCCGGCCACGACGGTCTTGAGGCAGGTTGTTTTTCCGGTTCCGGCGTCACCTTGGAGCACGACGACGCCCGAAGATGATCCGAGTAGTGCCCGCACGGCGGCGGCTTGGTCTTCCGCCAGCCGCATCCCGGCCGGAACCTTGCCCAGGGGGCGACCGCGCGTGAGTTGCGCGTTGGCCCAGCCTGTGAACTCGGCTTCTGAGGCGAGTCCATCGCGGGACGCGATTTCATCTTCCACCCGGAGCAATTCGCCGGAGCGTTCGCGTCCGACGAGCGCCCGTTTCAACGCGGCGAGGTCAACCTGACCGCGGCCGGCTATCAGCGCCTCCCGCAACAACAGGCGATCATCAACCACGGACTTGCGTTCAAAGACGTGCGCTTCGGCTGAGACGATGGCCTGCGACGGTGAAATCGCTGAAGGCGGAACACCGCGTCCGTCGGCACGGGCGACGGCCTCTCGCAACTCAATCATCCCGTCGCCCGCTTCCCTTACCCAACCGGCCCGCAGTTCACCGGCGGTCGCGGCCTTTTTCGCCGCGCGGCTTTCGCCGGTGACCGCCTGCAAGGCGTCTTGGGTCGCCGCGCCAAGTTCCTTCGCCTGCGCCAGGATCGCGCGACGCCGTTTACTGAAGCGCTCCCGCAGTTCCGCCGACACTCCCTGCACGTTGAAACCCAGCGATCGAACGGAATCCAACGCATAGCCGGCCGCGACCATGCGTTGGGCAAGCTTGTTGTAGCAGACCTCGCGAAAGTAGCCTTGATGTCGGTAGAAGGCCGATGGCTGGACGCTCTTCCAGCGGTCCTCCGTCCGGTCGTAGGTCACGTTCATAATGCACAGGTGAGTGTGCAGCTGAGGATCGAGGGAGCGGCTGGCATCGTGCGTGACGATGGCCGCGACCAAGCTTCCCGTGGCCCTGTCGTCATTGGCCCCGCCGCGTCGCACGCGGGTCGCGGTGACCGCCTCGATTTCATGCACGGTTTCAGTGACCGCCTCCCGCCACCAGTCGCCGATCCGTTGATCCCCGCCGACAAGGTAGAGCAGGGAAACATCTTTCGGCGGCGAAATCTGGCCGAAGAAGCAGACCCGTCGCTGAGCGCCTTTGTCACGCACCAGCAGTTTCTCTCCGGTTACCGGATGCTGACCTTGGCAGAGCTTTTCGAAATGCTCCAACTGACAGCGCCCCGAAAGACCAAGCCTTTCCACGCCGGACCCAACCCACGTCATTTCCGCCTTACCTGCTTCAGTCAGGTAGTCGCCCACGACCATGTGCTCACGGAAGTATTCCACGGCACCGGCAACGAGGACACAGGGTTTATCGAATCTGACCATGCCCACACCGTATCTAAAAACCATACGATTACGAGTCTAAATGCCATACTGCGCCCATGTCTTACACACCAAACCAAGCTTTTGAGTGACCCAGCCGACACGATTCGATCACCAAACTGCCTGCCTGAACCAAGTCAGAAGGAGCGGCACAAGCCGCATGATTTACCTCTACAAGTCGGAACACGCCACCCCTAGCGTTCGCTATGAAATTCTCGTTTCGCCACCACTACATCGCCACTTCGCCACTACTCGACCACTACTTCGCCACTACTTTCTAGCAGCCATACGAAATCTTTTTTCGATTTACTTAAAGCCATACGCCGATAGCGTTCCGGCAATGGCAGAAACCAACGAACTTCACGCCCGCCTCATGGAGGACGCCCGTAACTACGACCCGACGGCGCACCACCGGGGCCTGCTCGCGCCTTACCGCGACGTGCTCCTCGTCTGGCGGGCGAAGTTCATGAGCTACGAGCACATCGCCGCGACGCTCTCCGCCAACGGCATCAGGGTTTCGCCGGCCGGCGTCGGAGTTTACTGCCGCGGCCAATTCACGAAGGCCGAGATCGAGCGCGTCCGTCGTGAGCACCGAGCCACGGCCCGTGCGACCACCCCAACACGTGCTTCCAACCCGATTCCACCGGCGGTCACGCCGCCTCCGGCTGACCTCGGCGCCGGCCGTCGCGGCCCGAAGATCGCGCGGGACAACTACTGAATCCATCCTACCCATGCCCACCAAACGCATCATTCTCTTTCCCCAGGACAAAGGCGGTATCGGCAAAAGCTTTGTCGCCACCTTGCTCCACGACTACCTCACCGACGCCGGCGTTCGCGTGAAGGCGTTCGACCTCGACCACGCGAATTCGACGTTCAACCGGCTGGTGCCCGAGGCCGAGTTCATCGACACCGACGTCGACGCCGACAAACTCGGGGTGCTCGACCGGATCGTCCATGTCCTCCCGGACGCCGATGTCGTGTTGGTGGACAACCGCGCCACTGGCGGCAGCAAAGTGATCGCCTACCTCGACGAGACGCGCCTGCCGGAGTTGCAGGATGAATTCGGCTGCGTGCTGGTGTTCGCAGTGATCGCGACCGACGACAAGGACGCGAATTCCCAAATTGCGGAGCTGCTCGACTCACATGGCAGCCGGGTCCGCTGGTTGGTCGCGCGCAATCTCCGCGATGGCGGGAACCTCGATCTCTTCGGCCAGAGCAACGCGCGCAAGCGCCTGCTTGACCTCGGAGCGATTGAAATCGACGTGTTGTGTCTCGCGGAGGTGACGAAGAACCGACTCCAACAGGGCAATCTCACCGTGGGCCGGGGACGCCATTCCGACGCTCTCCACCTGTTGGATCGCTCCCGCTGCGCGCGGTTTCACGACCTCATGAAAGAGGAATTCGGGAAAGCCCGGGAACTGTTGCTGCCGTGAGCACGCCGGCCAAACCCGAAGACCTGCTCGATCCCGGGCACTTTCCCGACGACCTGAAATGGGTCCCGGCCCACTACAAGCTGCATCCGACCGATCCGGTTTACCTCCTCATCGCGTGGCACTGGCGCCGCGTGAAGCAATCGGAGGACACGTTGAAGGCGTCCATCGTGGAAATCAAAAAGGCCCTCGATGACCGCATCACCAACGTTACCAACGCAGCGGAGACCGTGGCCGGCGTCAGCGATGCGCTCGCGGAGGTGCAGGTGTCGTTGGACGAGAAGCCGGCCGAATTGGAGGCGCAACTTGACGCGAAGCTTTCCAAGCCGGTGGCCGATGCGGTGACGCGGCTCCAGGCGTTGGAGAAGTCCCTCGCTCCGCTCGCCCGAAATTTCCAAACCGCCCTTCGCCGTCAGATCCTCGCGACCTTTCTGGCGGGAGTCACTGTCGGTGTGCTGGCGTCGGTCATCATCTTGCTCGCGTGATGGGACGCACCGCCGGCCTCGTCGTCTTGTGTTTCGGTTTCGCCGTGCTGGTGCGCCATTCGGCTGCGTCGCCGGTCGGCTATTGGCTCCCGGTCGTCGCGTTGGGGGTTGGCGGATGGCTGACCTACGCGGCAATCACGGCCCACTTCGAGGGGAAGCTGGCGGTGGTGCTCCGCCTGTGGGGACTCGAATGGACCCGGGATGAGGCGTGTTGCCATTTCTTCATCACCGGGGCGACGGGCACCGGTAAAACCGCGCGCGCGGTGGTGCCGATCGTGCATGGGCTCCGCTCGACCCTGCCAGACACCGGCATCCTCGCCGTTGATTCCAAGGGTGCGCTATGGAAACCGCTGTCGGCGATGGCGACGGCTTTGGGCCAGAAGGACACGCTGCGCTTGATCCGCGTGCGACCCACCCACATTCCGCCGGACCAGTGGGTGCCACCACTGCGGCTCAACATTCTGGGCGATGCCTCGGTTCCGTGGGGCACCTATGCCAAGATCATCGTCGATACGGCCACGGCCTCCGGCCAGCGCGGCGGCCAGGCGTTTTTCAAGGAGACGGCGAGGGACGCGATCACGCACGCGATGCACGCGCTGGAGGCGGCGGAACTACCGGTTACCTTGGCCAACGTCCACGACGCGATCTGCGTGTCTTCGGAGACCGCGTTGCTGCTCGCACGGCTCGCGGAGCATCCCGGTCCGGCGGCCGAGGTGGAGCGGCAATATTTCAGCGACTTCCACGCGCAGCCGCCGGAGCAAAAGAGCGGCACCGTTTATACGGTCGCGAACTATCTCCGACCCTACACGCCGCCGGACATCCGTCAGGTCGTGTGTTCACTCGAGCCCAATTTCAGCTTGGCTGAGGTCGACGCTGGCCGGCTCATCTGCCTTTCCGTCCCGCAGACCTATCAGGTCGAGCGCCGGTATCTGAACCTGCTCTTCAAGCAGCTCTTTTTCCTGCATGCCTTCCGGCGGTTCGATCTTGAGCCGGATGAGATGCGCCGGCGCAACCTGATCGCGTTGGTTTTGGATGAAGGGCAGAAAACCACACTCGTTTCCGAAGACGGTTTCTCGGATCACGCCACGGTGGACGAACTCCGCGAGGCCGGCGTCAGCCTGATTTCGGCGACCCAAACGCCGTTATCGCTCTACGCCGCGTTCGAAACCGAACGAAAGGCGGACGTATTCATGGCGAATCTGCGGACTCAGATTCATTTCCGCGCAGCCGACGAGAAAGGCGCGAAGATTCTCTCCGAGAAAATGGGTGGACGCGAAATCCGCAAATACAGCGGCGGGGTCAGCAGTGGGCGGACGTCTCGAAACTGGCAACCGGCGGACGAGCCGTGGTTCAAACCCACTTCATTTCTCTCTCTGGCGGACGGGAAGGCCGTCGTGAAGCATCCTCGGCGCAGCGGGAAACCACTCTTGCGGAGGTTGCCATTCACTTCCTTCACGAGAGCAAACGAGTCCCAGCCTCGCCCGAGCGCAGGTTGATCTCTGTCGGCGCGGGGCGCCACGCGGCGGCCACCGCACCTGGCCTAGTTTCGGGACGGATCGTCCGGCGCCGGTGGGTTCGGCGATTTCGTGCGCCCTGTCGGTCGCGCTCCACGGGAGTCGCTGCGGGTCGAACGGTTCGATCTCGTCTGGGTTCTGAGCGTGACGACGCGGCCCGCCGAACTGGGCCATCGAATCGCATCCAGGTAGTCATCAGCGAGGCCCGTGGCGTCGCGATCCTGGAGGTTGAACACGATCAGTGCCGTTACGTCGGGGGCGTTACGCCCCATGATGCGGCGAAGCTGGCGCGTGGCGCTGACAAAGATGCGGTAGTCGGCCGCATCGAAGAGAATTGTGATTCGAACAGGATGGGAGCGTTGGGGCATGGAGCATTTGAGGAGGACGTTAACGCGGCGGGGTTAACCACGATTGGCGATTGGATGGGAACGCGGTGCGAATGGTCGCCCCGCGGCTAGATTGAAGCTTACCTATATTACCATGCCGAATCTCCCTAGAATCGGCTGCGCCGTGCAAAATATCGGCAAAAATCACCGCAGCCGCTGCGTTCGGACTTCACTCGGCCGGCAGTTGAGGACGCGTCGAAACCACCGCGCCATCAAGGTGTCGTCGGAAAATCCGCAGAGGAGAGCGATCTCGACCTCCTTTTTTCCAGAGTGCTGCAGGAGTTCCTCCGCCTTCGCGACGCGGCGGCGCATCACATAGTCGTGCGGAGTGAGGCCAACGCTCGTCTTGAACAATCGGCCAAAATGGCTCGGGCTGAATCCTGCGACGCGACCGAGCAACGTGAGATCGAGGTGCTCGCCAATGTGCGCCTCGATGAATCCGGTCACCCGCTGGAGCGATTCCGTCGGCAGGCCGATACGCTGACCAGATGAAGCGCCACCGTAGGTCAGGCCTCGCAACAGATGGGTCCCGAAGACGGTGCCGATTGATTCAACGTAGAGCGCATTGGGATCGCTGTCGCCACGGCAGAGTCGTCGAAATGCGGTGCTCAGTTGTCCGATCAAGGCGTCTCGACCGACCAGGTAAGCGAGAGTCTCCACCGTGACTTCGGGTTTCTCGCGCGCCGCGATCTCGGACGCAAAGCTAGGCTCGATAAACAGGGTCACCATCTCCGCTTGATCCGGGCAGACCAAGGCGTGCGGCGTCCCCGCCGGGATCAGCCATGCGGTCGGTCCCTGAATTTTTAGTTCACGCCAGTCACCGTCCGGAGGCTTCCATTTTAGGATGCCCACCGCTCCGTTCAATACCGCCGAGATTTGCTCCTCCTCGCGGCTATGTTCGGCCCATTCGTTGCGCGGGTGGTGGTCATAATACACGCTCACCGCCCGACCGTCGAAGAGGCGGCGGCGATAGCCATTGGTCGCGGGAAACAGGGTGAGCGGATTGGGCACGGGAGAGTCCGTGCCGGGTTAACAGGATGTCGATTAGTGATTTGGGCGACACCTGCGCGGATCGACGCAGACAGTCGTGCCAGTGTAGCGCCGTCCCCGGCGGACGTATCGGCTGGAGTCACTTTTCTATCGGCTGTTCGCGCGGCTTCACCTTTCCGGGCGGGCGCTTCCCCCTCGTCGCTGCGTTCGTATGGCAAAAGGCTCCGCCCAACGCTAGACCCACGACTTGAGTGCGACGCGCAGCTTTTCCCGCGCACGCGCGATTCGGTTCTCCACGGCCTTGGATGAAGCACCGACGGCTTCGGCGACCTCGGCGTAAGACATTTGCTCGTATTCGAAGAGCACGATCGCCTCGCGCAGGTCGGTTGGCAGCCTCGCGATGGCATCGCGCACGGCGCTGGCACGCTCGGCGCGATCCAGCCGTCGCGTTTCTCCCTCGGCAGCGGTGCCGCTATCCGAGGGAACTTCCGTCCAGTCTTCGAGCGCTATGAGCGGACGCAGCTTCCACCAGCGTAGTCGATTGCGCGCCAAATTCACCGCGATGGCAAAAATCCACGGGCGAAAAGGGGCATCCGCACGATACCGCCCGCGCTGCTGCCAGACACGAACAAACGTCTCCTGCGCCAGTTCCTCCGCTTCGCTCGTATTCAGGACTATCCGCCCGATGAATGCCTTCAGCGAAAGCTCCCAGCGCTGCATCAGCGCACCGAGTGCGGCTTCGTCACCCATCTGCACGCGACGCATCAGCTCCGTGTCTTCACCCGGAGTGGTCGTCGCGGCCGCGTCGGGTGACATGATTCAATGTCCGTGTTTATTGAGCTGGAGATCAGGCGGAGCCTGGTGGTCGAAATCTTTGATCTTCGGCAGCACCAGCGCGAGGTAACGCTGACCCGCTTCCCTCGACATGTGCGTGGCGCATTCGCGGACGTGCGTCGCAATCGCGGATTCGCAGACCAAGCGCAGTTCCTCGACTCGCCGGTCGGCGGTCGCGATCGCAGCGGCGTCAGCTTGCGGCGCGGTCTTCAGTTCGTTGCGCGCGCGGACCGCGCGCATGATTTCACGACAGTGCTCTTCGCACACGAGGGAATAGGCATCGTGAAGCTTTTTGATCGCGGCGAATTGCGCCTCGGTAAGTTTGAAATCCGCGCGCAGCCATTCCATCGCATCCTGCTTCGCGAGCGCGCGCGCGACCTCTTCATTGCCAGTGGCCCGAAATGCCACGAAGCCGGTGGCACCGGCGGCGACTGCAAGAAGGACGAGCGTGGCTACTAGGTGCTTCATGGCGTTCAGGGGCGGAGCTTCGCCATCACGCGCGGATCGAGATTTCCGAGGTAGGATACGACCATCTGCTCTCGGCTAGAATCGAGCTTGGCTCGGGCGAACGAGTGGCCGGTCCAGCCCGCCACGACGAGGGCAGCAGCACCGGTAACGGTCCAGACGACGAGGTGAGCCCGCACGTAGGCGGCCCAGGTCTCGCGCGAGTGTTGCATGATGCGCTGCCACACCGCCGGGCGGAAGGTCGGGTCGGGCTTCGGATTCACACGCCATTCGGCGAGTGTCCGGGAGAAAGGGTCGTTCGGAGGAGACGAGTTCATGGTGGCTTCTACCGACTATAAACCTGAAACCGCAAAATCCCCTGAAGAATTTTTGAGGGATTCTGCGTTTCGAGGGTTATAGCCCGTGAACACTACTCTATGCATCTCAAATCCTCCCTCTCCACCCTCGCCGTAACAATTGGACTGATGATTGCCGCGCCGGCCTCTGCGCAGCACGGTCAGCACGCCGCGCCCGCCAAGGACCAACCAAACGCCAAGTCCGGCCAGTTGATCAAGGTTGGCGAAAAAGATGCCGCGTGGGCAGCCAAGGAGCGCGCGAGCTATCCCTTGGATGTCTGCGTCACCTCAGACGAAAAGTTGGGCAGCATGGGCAAGTCGCCCGAATACATCTACCGCCTGGATGGGAAGCCGGATCGCCTTGTCGTGTTTTGCTGCGGCGGTTGCGATGAAGATTTCCTGAAAAATCCCGCGAAGCATCTCGCCAAGATCGACGCCGCGAAGGCCGGCAAGGCTGGCGGCTCTGGCGCGGCCAAGGACGCGCACAAAGGGCATAACTAACCGCACTTCGCCCGGTGTGTAAGACTCGTAAGTCAGCTCCGACTTCACTGCCAATGCGCCTCACTCGATACCACCTCTGGCTCGCGCTTCTCGTGGCTCTGCCCGCGGGAGTCGACGCTCAACAAGCGTCTTTGCCGAACGAACAGGTCGATCTGCTGCGCGCAGTCGCCAGCGCCCCTGCGTTGAACGCGGCGTCGCGTCGCACCACTGCGGCCCGCGAGCGCGTGGATGCCTCGGGCCGACTGCCGGATGTCGAGGTCGAGGGCATGGGTTCGCGTATGGTTGGACCGATGGGCGAACGCGCCACCATGTGGGAGGTCAACGTGCGTCAGCCTCTGCCGAAACGTGGCGAGCGGGCGGCGGATCGCGAACGCGCTCGTGCCGCGGTTTCCATGTCGGATGCGGACTACGCGCTGATGGCCGGAGAAATGGCTGCCGATACCACAATGGCGCTCGCGGAAGCGGAAGGCGCGAATGCGCGGATTCGCCTGCTGGAAACGCAGGTCGGCCGGCTTGATGCGGTGCTTCGCAGCATTGAAGCTCGGATTGCGTCGGGCGGGGGTCGTCTCGCTGACCGGCTGACAGTGCAGTCGCGCGTGGCGTCGATGCAGTTAATGATTGAAGAAGAGCGACTGATGGCGGCCGATGCGTTGGCCGAGGCGCGCGGGCGTCTCGGGCTTAGTCCGGAAGCGCCCTTGCCTGCGTTTGCGGCTCCTACCGCTCGTGACATCAAAGCTGACGAGGCGGCCGTCGTTCGACTCGCCGCCGCGCGCACGGACGAGGCCAACGCGATGATGAAAATGGCGCGGGCTTCCGCGAATCCGATGACTTCGGTCGGCGTGCGGTTCGAAAATGAGCGGCGCGCGATGGGCGACGAGAATACGCTCGGGGTTGCGTTCATGTCCGAAATTCCCTGGCGCAGCCGCCGCTACGCCCGCGCGGAAGTGCGCGCCGCAGAAGCGGAACGCGGCGCCGCACAGACGGACGCGACAGCCGCCCGCTATCGCATTTCCGCGGCGGTCACACGCGTGGATCGCGCCGAGCGTCTTGCCGCGACCGCGCGGCGTTTGAGCAGTGAAACGCTCGCTCGGCTGAACGCTGAATTCGACTCGATGATCCGCACGGCCGGTGTGAGCACCCCGATGGGCGAATCGACGATCCTGCAAACTGTCGAAATTCTCGAAAAATCCACGGATACCGAAATCCAGGTGATCCGGGCCGATACCGCGGTCCGCACCGCTCGCGCCGAACTCTGGCGCTACATGCCGGCTAGCCAATTCCAGAACGCGAAAAACTGATCCTTACCATGACTCGAATCATCTTCATTTTCCTCGGCACTTTTGTCGCCGGTGCGCTGATTGCCCTCGTCGCTCGTGCCGCGATGTTCGCCCCCCACAAGGGCCATGAAGGCCACCCCGCTCCCGGGGGCGACTATGCTGCCATGGTCTCTAATCCACTCGCGCCCGCGAACACAGGCGCGAAACAGGCGGAAAACACGGGCGCTGTCGCGGCGGCAAAAGCGACGGCCAGCGATCCGCATGCGGGCCACGGTGCCGCCGCGACGACGACCGCGACCGACAAACCGGTAAACACCGTTTGCGCAATCTGCGGCATGGACGTCGATCCGAAGCTTCCGACACTGGAATATCAGGGGAAGAGAATCGGGTTCGGCTGCAAAATGTGCCCTCCGAAGTTCAAGGCCGAACCTGACCGCTACGGCCCGTTCTATCTGCGCAACGAAGTCATCAAGAAGTAAACTGTCATGCGCTCTCCCACTGTCATTTTCGCCGTGGCCGGCTTGGCGCTGGGCGCTGGCCTGATCGCATTCCTGCCGCGAGACGCGCTCTTCTCTGTCTCCGGCCAGCATGACCACGCCGCGGAAGCCGCCGTGCCCGGTGAGCGCTGGGCCTGCCCGATGATGGACTTCATCGGCAACAAACCCGGCGATTGCCCGGTGTGCGGAATGAAGATGACGAAAGTCACCGCAGGCGAGCTGAGTCGCGAGCAGCAACGGCGCATGGACGTGCAAACAGCCACGGTAACGGAGGGTCCGGCCCGCAGCCTGATCCGCGCTTATGGCGCAGTGCGTTATGATGATCGCACGTTGCAGGTGGTGATTCCGCGCGTCGGTGGACGGATCGTGAAGCGCCACAATGCCGCACGGCACGTCGGCACGCTCGTGAAGGTCGGCGATCCCATTGTCGATCTCTACAGCCCGGAGACATTCGCAGCGCAGGGCGAACTTGCCGCCGCGGTAACGCTGGGCGACCAGCCGACGATTCGAGCACTCTCCGACCGCTTCGAACGATGGAATCTCGGCGCCGTCGCGAAGGCCATTCTCGATGGTGGCGCACCGGCGGACACGCTCACCATCGCTAGCCCATTCTCGGGCCGCGTCGTGCTCGCGCTCGACGGCGAAGGTGACGGCATGAAAGGCGCGGCGCTGCCGCAGATCGGCCAGGAGGTGATGGCCGATGCCCCGTTGCTGCGGCTCGTCGATCCGAGCGCTTACATGCTCGTGATTCACGTGCCGGAGAACCGCGCGCATTGGCTGACGGAAGGCCAGCCCACGCGACTCTCGTCCGACGACAAAGGCGACCTGCGCGACATCGAGGCCACCATCGCTTGGGTCGCCCCGGAACTGAATTTGGAAATTCGTGCGCGCGAAGTGCACATTCACTTGCGCGACCCCAAAGGCCGGCTTTTGCCCGGCAGCCTCATCAGTGCGCGTTTTGAAACCGCGCTCGGCGGTGACTTGGAGGTCGCCGATGTGGCGAAGCCGGAAACATGGGGCAAATTTCCGCTCATTCCGAAGACGGCCGTGCTCTCCACAGGTGTGCGCCATGTCGCGTGGCGTGTCGCCGAGCGCCAGCGCGACGGCCGGCTGCGCTTCGAACTCGCGGCGCTCGCGCTC
>Ga0315905_10005434_pt1 | contig 12985 bp, 11 predicted proteins | sample LakEriMetagenome_5_FD_203522 | JGI IMG/M metagenome (GOLD analysis project Ga0315905, IMG submission 203522) | Freshwater fungal communities from buoy surface, Lake Erie, Ohio, United States - Buoy 4 MA121 | ecosystem: Environmental > Aquatic > Freshwater > Lake | place: USA: Lake Erie, Ohio... | reverse complement strand
TCGCCAGGCCGTAGCGCAGGAAGATCCACAGGATCCCGAGCCGGCTCGCGCCGACGCTGCGCAGGATGCCGATGTCGCGGGTCTTCTCGATGACGATCGACCAGAAGATGCTCAGGATCAATCCGGCGCAGACGATGTAGATGATCGAGAAGAGGATGCGCATCATTTCGCGCTCCTTCTCGACCGGGCCGATGAGGTCGCGCAGTTGCTGTTCCCAGGTCAGGATGCTCACGCGCTCGGGGGGGCGACCGAGCCGATCGTTCCGCCGCGCGGCCTTCGCCACGAACGCATCCCAGCTCGCCTCGACCGCGTCGCGTGCATCGAGCGCACTCGTGCCGGGCTTGGCCCGGATGAGCACCTTGGTCACGCGCGCGGGGGCCGTACCCAGGAGCGGCAGGTTGCCTTCGGCATCGGGCTCGGCGGTCGTGTCGTAGAGAGGTGCGGCATCGAGCCGCAGGAGTTCCTGCCCCTGTGCGAGCGGGATGAAGACGCGGCTCTTGTCGACGTCGTACACGCCGCTGAAAACCTCGTTCACGATGGGGAAGGTCGCATCGCGGGGTTCGCTGATCTTGCCCGTCTCGCTCACGGGCACGACGGTCAGCGTGACCTGCTCGCCCGGCATGAACCAGCCGAAGCGCGGTCGGTAGGAACCATCCGACTGGCGCGCGTTGCCGACCGACACGTGCATGCCCAAGACGATCCCGGGCTTGCCGGTGGCTCCCTGCGAGAGCGTGAGACCGTCACGCAGGATCGACTCGTCCATGAGGAGGCGGGGATCGTCCGGGAGCATCGCGTTCCGGGCGTCCTCGTCAGCGGGCGGCCGCCACCAGACCTTCTCGCCGTAGGCGGTCACCTTCGCGAAGGACTCCGGCTCGATCGCCCAGACCTGGACCGGCGCGATCTCCTTGCTTGGGCCGCTGGGGTACGGCATGCGCAGCAGGCCGAGCGTGTCGATCACGGGCGTCGCTGCCTCGACCTCGGGCAGCGCACGCAGGTCGGCGAGCCATTCGTCGTAGTTCGGAATGCCGCCGATGCCGCTGGACACGACGACGTCGCCGATGAGCGTGCGACCGCTGGCCTTCAGCATGTCGAGGAACCCGCTCATCACGCTGACCACGATGATGACCAGCGCCACGCAGAGCGCGACCGCGCCAACCGCGATCAGCGGGATCACGCGCGAGGTCAGGTATCGGTTGGAGAGCAGCGCCGCGTACATGCGCACCGCAAGCCTAGCAGCGGGGGGTGTGCGGCAGGGCCGTGGCACCGAGCGGAGGCTGCGTCCGCGGCGTGATCGGGTGCGTCACGGCGCTCAGGCCGGCGTCGGCGCCCCGATGCCCGCCACGACGACCGCGCCGAGCCATGGCCCGGCTGCCGAAAAGCCGGCCTTGGGCGCGACGAAGGTCACGGTCAACGCCGCACGCACCGCACAGCTGTGGGGCTCGCCGGTGTCCGCATCGATGCCGCTGGGCAGGTCCACGCTGACGATGGGCGCGCCGCAGGCATTCATCCACTCGATCGCCTCGCGCTGGCGGCCGACGACGGCGCGGTCGCAGCCGGTGCCGAGCAGTGCATCGACCACGATGCCGGGCGCCTTGGGCGGCACGACGGGCGTGAACGGTTCGACCGGAATGCCCATCGCGCGCGTGATCGTCGCCATCGTCCGGGCCGCCTCGCCGTGCGGCTCGCCGACATGTGCCACGCGCACGCTGCGACCGGCGACCGCCAGGTGGCGCGCGATCGCCCAGCCATCGCCGCCGTTGTCGCCTTCGCCACAGACCACCACGATGCCTCCGACGTGGCGATCGGCCACGAGCAGCACCTCACGCGCGACGGCTGCCGCTGCATTCTCCATCAGCAGCAGTCGCGGCATGCCGAGCACCTCGATGCAGTGGGCATCGTGGTCGCGGGCTTGCTGCCTCGTGAGGGTGCGTTGCACGGGGGGCGGATCGTAGTGCGCTACACTCGCAGCATGGTCTGGCAGGATGCCATCGGCATGGTGCTGTCCGCCCTGGCACTCGCCGGCGGTGCGTTCTGGGCCATCGTGGCGTTCCGCATCTGGAAGGACCTGCCGTTCACGCGGCCGGTCGCCGATGGGCTGGACCTGGCCTTGGATGGTCCTGGCCCCATGGTCTCGGTCATCGTTCCCGCCCACAACGAGCAGGGCAAGGCGGCGCATTGCGCCCGGAGCATCCTGGCCGGCGACTGGCCATCGATCGAGGTGATCTTCGTGCTCGACCGATGCACCGATGGCACGCTCGACGAATTGCGCGAGGTCGCGGCGGTCGATCCAAGGCTGGTGATCATCGAGAACGGCTCGTGCCCGGAGGACTGGGCCGGCAAGTGCAATGCAGCCAGGATCGGCGCCGAGCGCGCGCGGGGCGACCTGCTGCTTTTCACCGACGCCGACACTTGGTTCGACCCGCGGCTGGTGCGGGCGACGGTCGCGCTTCTGCGAGGTCGGGGGCTGGGCTTGGTCAGCCTCTTGAGCACGCTGACGCGCAAGCTCCCCTTCGAGCGGCACGTGCAGCCGGTCGCGGCGGTGCAGCTCATGAAGCGGTACCCGCTCGGCCGTGCGAACCGGCCCGTGAACCCCAAGCCCTTCGCCAACGGCCAGTTCATGCTGTTCGAGCGCTCGGTGTACGAGGGTCTGGGCGGCCATGAGGCGGTGAAGCACGCGCTGCTCGAGGACCTCGCCTTCGCCTGGGCCGTGCAGCGGGCGGGATCGCGGTGCGGCGTCTTCGTGGCCGACGGCATGCTCGTCACGAGCATGTACGACACCTGGGAGCAGTTCGCGGAAGGGTGGAAGCGGATCTACATCGAGGCATACAACCGCAGCGTCATCGCGCTTCGTCGTGCTGCCCTCGGCGTGCTCGGTGCCGGCGTGATCGCGCCCGCTGCAAGCTTGGCGTCGTTCGCCTTCGGCGTGGTCGGCGGCCTGCTGGAGTGGCCCCGCTGGGGCTGGTCGATCGGGGCGGGGGCTGGATCGCTGGCGATCATGCTGGGCACGCTGACCTGGATCCACTGGCGCATGCGCGCGCCGCGCTGGGGCGTGCTGCGGCATGCGCTGAGTGCCTGGAAGGTCGCGATGATCCTGCGCGACGGCGCGAGGGACCTGGAGTCAGGGCGCGCCGTGCGATGGGGCGGTCGGCAGTACGTGCTCGAGTCGCGCGAAACGCGCAAGGCACGCCAGGCTGCGCTCGCCGCGTCGGGCGAGGCGGCGGGTACGCGCGCCGCCGGGCGGTAGCCTCCGGTCACCATGCGCATCCTGCTCACCAACGACGACGGCATCGAGGCTCCCGGCATCGCAGCGCTGCATGACGCGCTTGCCGGCCTTGGGGAGATCATGGTTGTCGCCCCGCTGACGGTGCAGAGCGCATCCGGCCACGGCATCACGTTCCATGCACCGCTCATGACGCGCACGGTGCGGACGCCCTCCTTCACGGGCATCGCCGTCGATGGTCGCCCGGCGGACTGCGTCAAGGTCGCGCTGCGAGCGATCTGGCCCGAGCGCTTCGGATCCGGATCGCGACCCGATGTCGTCATCAGCGGCATGAACTCGGGCGCCAACGTCGGCGTGAACGTGATCTATTCCGGAACGGTGGCCGCCGCGGTCGAGAGCGCGTTCCTGGGCGTGCCGGCGATCGCGGTCAGCCTGCACCTGGGCCGGGGCCCGGCGAACTTCGCGCGTGGCGCCTGGATCGCGCGCCAGGCGATCGATCGCGTGCTTGAGCACCCGCTCGACGCGCACCGCGTGATGAACATCAACGTGCCGCGCACCGAGAGCGCCGATGCGCCGATGCCGCCGATCCGCGTGGTCCCCATGAACACCGCCGCGGGTGCCGATGGCTATGAGCGCCGCACGAGCCCGGGCGGAGCCGCCTACTACTGGCCCTGCGGCAACGGCATGGAGTTCGTGCACACGGCGGAGGGTTCCGACGTCGAGGCGCTCGTCGGCCGTGCCGTGACCATCACGCCGCTCTTCCATGACTTGACCGACATGCCCGGGCTGACGCCGTGGCGCAGCCGGCTCGAGCGCTGAAGGTCGTGGGCACCCGGTCGGCGCGGCGGTGGCTCCGACGGCCGCGGCTCACGCCAGCACGCAGACCAGGATGCAGACCCCCAGCCACGACGGTCCGATGATCCAGAACCACCGTCGGTCGATCTCCTTGCTGCGCTCAGGATCGCCTGCCTCGAGCACCAGCAGCGAGCGCACGTTGACGAGCATCACGGCCAGGATCACGCCGAACGAGATCACGTGCAGCCAGTCGGCGATGGTCGGGGGTGCCCGCGGGGGCAGCGCCTCGCCCACGACCCATTGGCTCGCGACCACGGCGAAGAGCGCACCGACCGGGAAGCCGAGCCGATCGACGCCGTAGTGGGCCACGACCAGCGAGATCAGCGCGAGCAGCGTGCTGATGAAGAGACCGCAGGTGAGCTTCACGAAGTACGCGAGCCGGACCTGGCGGATCGGGATCTCGAAGGTGATCCCGCTGAAGAAGGACTCGTCACCGGTCTGCAGCGAACGATCACCGAAGTTCGTGTCGTACAGCCGCGTGTACGTGGAGGCGATCGGCCGCTCGTGCTTCCACCCGGTGATCCGGAAGTCGTTCGTGCCCGAGTTGCGCACGTCCGGCTCGAAGCGAAGGATGTGGTCGGCATGCTCCTCGTCTTCGATCGAGACCCGCAGCACGTGGCGATCGAGCGGGAACCGATCCAGCTTGAACTCCTGCCGGATCGAGCCGATGACCCGGAATTGTGCGTAGCCGGGATCCTTGACGACAGGCTCGATGGTCAGCTCGAAGGCATCGACGAACCCGAAGGTGTCGCAGGGTGCTCGGGGCAGCCCCTTGCGCTCGTCCTCGGCCGAGGCACCGGGGGGCAGGAACCGGGTTGGGTCCCAGTTCATCCACACGTAGGCATTGATGTGGAAGGTGCCCTCGACGAAATTGATGTGCGAGATGTCGTTGAAGTAGATCCCGAACGAGACGAGCGTGGCCTGCTTGGAGAACTCGTGCTGCTCGAGCGCCTCCACCACCTCGTCGGAGGCGGCGTGCTCGGTGCCGAGGGGGACGTCGTTCTCGTGCTCCTCGACGTTGCGCCCCGGCCCGTCACGCTCCGCCTCGGCCATGTCATCGAAGGCCCGCTCGAGCCGCGCGGACAGCGCGGAGTAGGCCAGGATGCCAGTCAGCACGGTGAGCGCGATGGTGACGACGAGCGTTCGTGATCGCATGATCCGCGAGTCTAACTGGAAGAGGCCGGGCCCCAAGGCGAGGTTGAGCTGTGCGACGGCCTCAGCGCAGGTAGATGCGAACGCGGAAGCGCGCGAGCTGTCCCGGCTGCAGCTGGCTGATCTGCTTGCCGCTGGCGCGCCAGCGGTAGAGCGTGTCGACCACGGGCTCGTCCACCGCGTCCTTCATGCCGCTGCTTTCGACGATCTTGACCTGCACCGGCTTGCCGGTGTGGTCGAAGTAGATGTCGCACTGCGGATTGCGGTAACTGCCCGAGACCTGCGTGAGCGTGGTCAGTTCGACGCGACGCGTCTTGATGTTGAGGCCCTCGCGCGCGAGCGGCTTGCCGTTCTTCCAGAGGCTTGCGGGCACGTCGATCACGCTGGTGGCGGCGGACTGCTTGTCGCTCTTGGCGCCATCGGTGACGGGGCCGGGCTGGTCGGCGTTCGGGTTGGTGGCAGCGCCAGGTGCATCGACCTTCGGTGGCACCTGAGGTCGTTCCTGGCCGGGCTTCTCCACGGTCGCAGGCGCAGTGGGTTGCGTGGGGGCCGGCGCCGGGGTGGGCTTGGCGACGGCCGCAGCATCCTTGGGTGCTGCGGGCGACGGCAGCGGAGTCGCGGCTTCGGGCGGCTTCGAAGGATCAGGCGAGGTCGGCGGTGCCGTGGATGGATCCGTGGTCGGCGCACGATCGAGTGCGGTCGGGTCCGGCACGATGCCCGGCACGGAAAGAGCCGGTGCAGGCTCGGGTTGCGTTGGTTGCGCGGGCTCGGGTTCGGCGGGCGTGGTGGTTGCCACGGCTGGCGGTGCGGGCTTGGGCGGCGCGGGCTCGGGCAGTGCGGCAGGCGCTGGCGTGACCGTGGCTGGCTGCTCGGTGACTGCGGCTCGATCGACCAGGCTCGGTGCCTGGCCTTCCGGGCCTTGCGGCAGCGGTTGTGGCTCTGCCGTCACCACCCGTGCGCCGCCGCCCGATGCTTCGAGATCGAACGCCGCCTGCTCCTGGGTCGCCAGCCGGGCGAGGTGCTCCTGGTACTCGTCGTACCCGATCCAGTTCATGCTGGTCTGCGATCCGCCTTCGATGCCGGGCGTGACCTCGACGACATCGGGCTCGGGCGGTGGCGGCGGCTCGGGCGTGCGTGGTGGCCGCTGCTGGCCGCGTTCGGACTCGGGCGGGCGCGGCTTCTCCGAGGGCCGTTGTTCGGGCTTCGGTTCCGGCTTGGGTTGCTGGCGCTCCTCGCGCTTGGGCTGGTCGGCGGGCTTGGGCTTGTCGGCCTGCTTGGGATCGGGTGCGGCGGGATCAGGCGTGCGCGCCGGTTCGATGATGGCGAGCACCGCCTTGCCGACGAGTTGCGCCGCATCTTCTGCGTACCCGCCGAGCACGAGCACGTGCAGCAGCAGGCTGACCACGAAGCCGAACGCAACGGGGCTGACGTTCACGGCTGCCCTTGGTTGCCCTGGGATCCTGGCCCAGCGGGCGTTGGGTTGGACGGTGGTGCCGGGGGAACCGACGGTGCAGCAGGTGCGGCCCCGGGCTGGACGGTCCGCGCCGGCGCCGGCTTGCCCACGATGTTCACCGTGAGCCCGCTGCCCTTGAGCCGCTCCCACACGTCCTGAAGGATCGGTGCGCGATCGACCGCGCCCTTGCCGTCGGCGACGGCGAGGTAGACGACCGTTCGGCCATCGGCCTTGCGCCGCTCCTCGACCATGGCCGACAGCGCATCCAGCGACGACTCGCGCCGGTCGACCCACACGCGGCCATCGAGGTCGATGCTCACGCTGCACGCCGGCGGGACCTTGGCCTCGGTGCCCGAACTGAACCGCTTGAGTTCCATGGGCACGATCGCGACGCGCGTGGTCAGCACCTGCGCGTACACGAAGAACGTGAGGAGGAACATCATCACGTCGATGAGCGGCACCAGTTCGATGCGCGGCTCGAGCGGCGTGCGACGCAGGCGGAGCATGCTCAGCCGCCCATCTGCAGCGTGGCCAGCGCCATGAGCTTGTCGTCGACGAAGTCGAAGACCTTGTCCAGGCCCGTGGTGAGGAAGATGCCCCAGACCGAGTTCGTGCAGCCCGTGACCTTCATGCGGCACTCGTTCGAGATCACCAGGCGGCGCAGGCGGAGCAGCGCCGCGATGTTGGAGCTCGTGAGGTAGTTGACCTCGGCAAGATCGAGCACCACGTCGCGGTGGTCGCCATCCTGCTCGAAGCGGGCCACGAGCGCGGCCAGGTCCTCGCTCAGCGAGGGTTCATCCTGGAGTTCGGCGATGACGATGGTCTCGGACCAGTTGGTGAGGGACATGCGGGGGCTCCGTGGGTTGGTTCACTCGTCGTCGGCGGGGACGGCCTCGGTGGGGGCTGGGCCATCCTCGCTGGCATCCACGCGGGCGGCCGCGCGCAGCGTGTCGCCGTCGCGCAGGCGCACCACGCGCACGCCCTGCGTGTTGCGGCCGATGGCGCGCACATCCTTGGCGGCGATGCGGACGGCCATGCCGTTGGTCGTCATGAAGAGCAGGTTGTGGTCGTCGGTCACCGGGTGCACCGAGACGACCGGGCCATTGCGGTCGTTGACCACGATGTCCTTGCGGCCCTTGCCGCCGCGGCTCTGCACGCGCGTGGAGCCATCTTCCTGCTGCACGAGGTACTCGCGCATGGGCGTGCGCTTGCCGTAGCCGTTGAGCGTGACCGTGCAGAGATCGGCGGTGTCGTCGCACCGGACGAGACCGACCACCGAGTCGCCCTCGGCCAGGTCGATGCCGGAGACGCCGGCCGTGTCGCGGCCCATGACGCGGGCATCGTTCTCGTCGAAGCGAATGGCCATGCCGTGCGCCGTCGAGAGCAGCACGTGGTCGTTGCCTCGGGTGAGCAGGGCGTTGACCAGGCCGTCGCCCTCGTTGAGCTTGACGGCGATGATGCCGCTGCGGTTGACGTTGCGGTAATCCTTGAGCGCGCTGCGCTTGACGCGGCCCTGGGCGGTGGCGAAGAAGAGGTAGTCCTCGCTGGCCTCGAAATCCTTGATGGGCAGGAACGCGCGCACGCGCTCGCCCTCGCGCAGGTCGAGCAGGTTGTTCAGGCTGCGGCCCTTGCTCGTGCGGCCGAGTTCGGGGACCTGCCAGACCTTGAGCCGGAAGACGCGGCCGGTGTCGGTGAAGCAGAGCAGGTCATCGTGCGAGCTCGACACGAACATGTGCTCGACGAAGTCGCCGTCACGCACCTCGCCGCCCTTGATGCCCACGCCGCCGCGGGCTTGGGTGCGGTAGGTCTCGACCGGCAGCCGCTTGGCGAGGCCCTCGCTCGAGATGCTCACCACCACGTCGTGCTCGGCGATGAGCTCGGCCATGTCGAAGTCGGACGCGTCGCCCTCCTCGATCACGGTCCGGCGGTCGTCGCCGAAGCGCTCGGCGAGCTCGATCGTGTCCTCGCGGATGATGTCGAGCACGAGCCGGTCGCTGGCGAGGATCGCCTCGAGGCCGTCGATCTGCTCGAGAAGCTTCGTGAACTCGTTGGCGAGCTTCTCGATCTCGAGGCCCACGAGCTGGATCAGGCGCAGGGCGCCGATCGCCTCGGCCTGCACGCGCGTGAGCGTGACGCCGCCGTCCTGGCGGCTGCGCTCGACGATCCGCTGGGGCACCAGCGATGCGTAGCGGTGATCGGGAGCGATGCGGAAGGCGCGCTCCTGCAGGCGCTCGATCGCCTCGTCGCGGGTGCGGCTCTCGCGGATGATGCGGATCACCTCGTCGATGTCGCAGACGGCGTACATCAGCCCCTCGAGCCGGTGCGCCTGCTGACGCGCCTGGCGGAGCTGGAACTCGGTGCGCCGTCGGATCACCGTGCGGCGGTGGTCGATGTACGCCTCGATCAGGCTCTTGAAGGGCAGCGTGCGCGGCTGGCCGTTCACCAGCGCGATGTTGATGATGCTGAAGGTCGACTGCAGCGGCGTGTACTCGTAGAGCTTGCGCTCGACGACCTGCGGATCGGCACCCTTCTTCAGGGTGATCACGATGCGCGTCTGCGCATCGCGGCCCGAGTGGTTGCTGACGTCGCTGATGTCGCCGATGCGGGCTTCGCGGGACGCATCGTCCTTGCGCGTGCACTCGACGATCTTCTCGATCAGGTTGCTCTGCACGACCTGGTAGGGAATCTGGTCGATGACGATGACATCGCGGCCGTTGCGCTGCTCGTGGTGGACCGTTCCGCGCACCGTGACGCGGCCGCGGCCGGTGGCATAGGCCTCGACGATGCCGCGGCGGCCCACGATCACGCCGCCGGTGGGGAAGTCCGGCCCCGCGCAGTGGCGCATGAGGTCCTCGAGCCCGATGTCGGGTTGGTCGATGACTGCCACGATCGCCGAACACACCTCGCGCAGGTTGTGCGGGGGCATGCTGCTGGCCATGCCGACCGCGATGCCCGCGCTGCCATTGACGAGCAGGTTCGGCAGCTTGGCCGGGAGCACCGTGGGCTCCATGAGGCGGTCGTCGTAGTTGGGCTTGAAGTCGACGGTTTCCTTGTCGAGGTCCTCCATCAGCGCGACGGTGGCCGCGGTCATGCGCGCTTCCGTGTAGCGCATGGCCGCCGGCGGGTCGCCCTCGATCGAACCGAAGTTGCCCTGCTTGTCGACGAGCAGGTAGCGGGTCTTCCACGACTGGCCCATGTTGACCAAGGTCGGATAGACGACGCTCTCGCCGTGCGGGTGGTAGTTGCCGCTGGTGTCGCCGCAGATCTTGGCGCACTTGATGTGCTTGCGGCCGGGCGACAGGTTGAGGTCGTTCATCGCCACCAGGATGCGCCGCTGGCTGGGCTTGAGGCCGTCGCGCACGTCGGGAAGCGCGCGGTCCATGATCGTGCTCATGGCGTACGTCAGGTACGACTCGTGCAGCTCACGGTCGATGGCCTGCTCGACGACGCGGTCGATCGGTGCGGGGCTGGGCGACGGTTCCGGTGTGGTGGCCATGGGGGTGGTTGCGACGGCCGCGAGGGATCGCGTTCGAAGCCCCGGAAGCCTACCCGAACCGGGCCTCCGATGCCCGTCGGGCCGAGGTCAATCGGCGCGGGCGAGCAGTGCGAGAAACTCCATGTTTCCCCGGCCCTTTTTGGAGGTCTTGCCGCCGGTGATCGGGCTGTCGGCGTGGGCGATCACGCGCACCCCGAGTGCGGGCATCGCGGCGAGCACGCGGGCGCACACGGCGCGGCTGTCCTCGGGCTCGAGAGCACCGCCCTTGAGCAGGCGCTTCTCGTCGGCCGTGACTTCGTAGTGCGGCTTCACCAGCGTGATGATGCGCGCGTGCGGGGCCTTCGACAGCCAGCGCAGCGCGGCGGGGATGGCCAGCCGCTGCGGGGTCCACGCCATGTCGATCGTGATCAGGTCGACGGGATCCGCAGGTGCCGCTGCATGGAGCGCGTTGGTCCGTTCCATCACCGTGACGCGCGAGTCGTTCCGCAGGGTCCACGCGAGCGTGCCGTAGCCGGTGTCGATGGCGGTCACGTGGGCGGCGCCGCGCCGCAGGCAGACATCGGTGAAGCCGCCGATGTTGCAGCCGAAGTCGGCGACGCGCCAGCCCGTGATGTCGAGACCGAAGGTCACGATCGCGTGCTCGAGCTTGAGCCCGGCGCGCGAGACGAAGGGGCAGTCGGGGTCGGGCATCGGGTTCAGGCGGGCGGGTGGGCCACGCCAACGATCGCGATGCCCAGACGGTCGGCAGCGGCCAGCACGGCAGGGGCATCCACCAGGATCACGCGGCCCGCGCCGACGGCGATGCATGCACCGCCGTTGCGCGCGACGCGCTCGACGGTGGGCACGCCGATCGTGGGCACATCGGCGCGCATGTCATGCGAACGCTTGGCGCTCTTGAAGAGCGTCCAGCCCTTGGCGCGGCAGAGCTCGCCTGCGCGGTCGATCATGCGGTCGGTGCCCTCGAGCGCCTCGACGGCCACGATGTCGCCCTCGCGCACGATGATCGCCTGGCCGACATCGAGCTCGACGACCTTGTCCAGGAGCGGCCAGCCGAACGCAACATCTCGCTCCTGCAGCGATCCGGGCTGGCGGCGCGTCATCACGCCTTCCTTGGCCATGTGCTCGGGGATGTAGGTCGTGCTGTCGATGAGCGGGACTCCGGCGCCGGCGAGTTCATCCGCGACCGCGGCCAGCACCACGTGCGAGCGGCGATCGTGACGCAGTCGACGATACCAAAGGTCGATCGCGCGCCAGTCAGGCAGCTGCCGAAGGATGCGCAGCGGATCGTGCATGCGCGCCTTGCTGACGCGGCCCACCATCACCGCATGCGGCACGCCGCCCTGGCGCAGCAGGCGGATCCACCGCCCGAGCTGTACCACGCCCGCGGTGCTGAACGCATCGCACTCGGCCTCGAGCTCGGGCACGAACTGGTCGCGCAGCCCGACGCAGACCACGCGGTGGCCGGCTGCGCGAATGCCGCGCGCCACGAGGATGGGCAACTGGCCCTGGCCTGCAATCAACCCGACGGGCGAACTCATCCGCTTCGCTCCCGGTCGCCGTGCATTGGCAGCATCTCCAAGGGATCGGGCAGGTTCTCCTCGAGACGCATCATGCGATCGATCAGGCGCGAGGCATCGGTGTCGCGCAGCACCAGGCTGCGGGCCGCCGGGCGCGCGAATCCTTCCTCGACCGCGTGGTCGAGCAGCTGGCAGAGCGGGTCGAAGTAGCCGTCCACGTCGAGCAGGCCGATCGGCGCAGGGTGGCGACCGATGATCAGGCCGACGAAGGTCTCGAAGAATTCCTCGTAGGTGCCGAAGCCGCCGGGCAGGACGAGGAATGCCTGCGCGCGCGACTCGAGCAGCGCCTTGCGTTCGCGCATGCCGGGCACCACGATGAGTTCATCGCAGCCTTGCCAGCCTTGCTCGAGCTTCAGGAACTGCTCGGTGATGATGCCGACGACGGTGCCGCCGGCGTCCTTCGCCGATCGCGCGACCGTGCCCATCAGGCCGATGCCGCCGCCGCCATAGACGAGCGTGAGGCCGCGGCGCGCGAGTTCGCGGCCGACCTCGCGAGCGCAGGACTCGTAGCCGGGATTCCGGCCGAGCGCGCTGCCGCAGTAGACGGTGATGGCGGTGATGGCAGGAGGCATGAGGGCAAGGTAGTGGCGGGTCCAATCGGGTGTTGGCCGTGCGGATCCAGTGCGGCTGATGGCGGTCTCGCTCGGGGACGACACAGTCGCGTGCCCGAAGAGGCCCAGCTTTCGTGGCTTCCCGCGAAATCGGGGGTAGTGTTTCCGACCATGGATCACCGTCGGGGAGCCGTGTCCGTCCTGACGATCGCCGTCGCTGCCGCCACCGCTGCAGGGCAGGGCCAGGTCGTGGGCTGGGGCGACAACTCCGCCGGCCAACTCGCGCCTCCGCCGCCGTCGCTGCTGCGGTACGCCTCGATGTCCGTGGGCGGCTACCACGCCATGACCCGCTTGGCGGACGGCTCGATCCGTTGCTTCGGCTCCAACATCTATGGGCAGCTCTCCGTGCCGTTGGACTTGCCACCGGTGGCGATCCAGGCGGCTGGCAGCGACCACTGCATCGTCGTCCTCGCCGATGGCACGCTTCGTGCGTGGGGTGATGATTTCTTCGGTCAATGCCAAGTGCCCTTGTCGCTCGGCCCGGTGCGTGACGCCGCCTGCGGCGAGTTCCACACCGTCGCCGTGCGGACCGATGGCGGGATCGTGTGCTGGGGCGAAAACGGTGCCGGCCAGTGTGCGGTGCCGCAAGGACTGGCGAACCCGTTGAAGGTCGCAGGCGGC
>Ga0315905_10005432_pt1 | contig 12987 bp, 1 predicted proteins | sample LakEriMetagenome_5_FD_203522 | JGI IMG/M metagenome (GOLD analysis project Ga0315905, IMG submission 203522) | Freshwater fungal communities from buoy surface, Lake Erie, Ohio, United States - Buoy 4 MA121 | ecosystem: Environmental > Aquatic > Freshwater > Lake | place: USA: Lake Erie, Ohio... | reverse complement strand
AATTAAAAGACGAAAAAACACAAACAGAAATGTATAAAGAAGGAGGTATGTTTTTACCAAAATATCAAGAAGGAAAAATTAAAACTCCTTATAATGTTAAACCTGAAGGTTATGGTAGTTTAGATAAAATGAATGAGTATATTAAAGCATACAATCAGTCTGCTGGTACTAATTTTAACTCTATTGCAGATGTTCAAAAACATAGAACAGAAACAAATCCAGAACTTGTATTAGATGCTTATAGAAATCAAGATTTAAATCCTACTAATAAACACGCTAAAATATTAGGAACAAGAAATATTGACTTTTCTCAAATAGAGGATAGCAAAATATTAGAAGGTGATTATGATAAACTTTGGGGTAATCGTCAAGTATTACCTATTACAAAAAAGTTTAAAAATGAACAAGAGTGGTTTCAGTATTTAAAAATGAGACCTACTATAATGTCTAATAATAAACCTTATGTATATGAGGGTAATAATGTTTATGTTGCACCTGAATATGAACAAGAAGTTGGACAACCTGCAGAACCTACTAAACCAGGAGAGCCTGTAAAACCTACAGTGCCTACTAAAGGAGAAAATAATTTAGATACTAAATATGGTGATAATATGTCTTGGTTAAAAGGTTATAATTGGACACCTAAAATGTTATCTATGTTAGGTAATATGGCTCAATATCCAAGAGCATATAACCCTTCATTATCATTAAGTCAACCAGTAAGATTTAGAGAACAGTTATTAGATGCACAACCAGGTGTTAACGATTTATTAGCAAATAGATATATGTCTTTAAAAGCTGCTAATCAATATGCACCACAATCATTAGCTACTAGACAATTTGTAGATAGTGATATTAATAAACAAATTAATGATTATAGATATAAAGTAGATCAAGCAAATCAAGGTGTATCTACTAATGTTAATAACCAAAATGCACAACTACAAAATCAAGTAGTTAATAGTAATAATGATAGAAGAGCTCAATATATTGATAAGATGAATGAACTATATCAAAATATGGCTAATGAAAGAAATACTATCAATGCTACTAACCTTAATTTATTAGGTCAAGGTTTGAATGAACAAGATCAAACTAATTTATCTAATGATTTAATGAGAAGACAATATGCTTGGAATGTAAATCAATTAAAACAATCTATGAATACTCCAGAGCAAATGCAAGCTGAAATAGAAAGAATTAATAAATTACCAATGGAGGATTATATGAAAAAAATATATTTAACAGGTCTTGTTAAAAAATATTATGGTACAAATCAAGCAGTAAATCCGTACAGTAATTTAATAAATTAACTGTAATAATTAAAAAACAAGTTATAACTTTGTAATATGGCTACATACACAAGAGAAGGTAGGTTTACACCTGTAAATATAAATAGTGATCCTAGTGCTACATTAGCATACAATCAACAAAGGCTGGCTTTACAAGCTAAAGGTACAGCTATTGTTGAAAGTCAATATCAAAAATTATTAGATTTAGAATTAACTCATGGAGATAATCAAGAAAAATTAAATAGTTTTTTTAAAGATGCTAATGAAAAGTTAAATAGTAATGTAAATGTTGATTTATCAGATTATAATAATGTACAACAAGCATTAAATATTTTTGAACCTTTAAGTAAAAGTCCTGAATATGAATCTATAAGATTAGATAACCAATATACTAAACATTATAAAGGAGAAATAGGTAAAGCTGAATATTATAAAAATAAACAAAATAAAGACGGAACTATTGGATCAGCTTATTCTGATTATAACTATAAAGAATTAGTTGATAATTATACAAAATTTAAAACTAGTAGTGGTCAAGATCCTCAATCTTGGGGGGATCAATATACTTATAAGCCTTATTATGATTATACAGAAGAACAAAGAAAATTAAAAAATGACTTTTTAAAGCAACCAGATAAATGGAGCACTGAAACAATGGATGCTAATGGAGTTGTTACTAGAATAGTTTATGAAGGAAAATCAGCAGACCAATTACAAAAATATTTAGATCTTAATCTATCTGCAAAGGCTAAAGAACAAATGTTATTAGAAGGTAGAGTTGAAGCTGATATGAAATTTGGAGGTTTAGATGGAGATCAAAAATATACTAATTTATTAAAAAATGAATATACTACATCTATAAAAAATATAGATCATGAATTAACTACATTAGATGTTTTAAAAACAGATAAAACAAATAAAAAATATACACCAGAAGAACTTAAACAAAGATCTACTTTCTTAAAAGAAGAAAGAGAAAAATATAATTTAAATCTAAAAAAATTAGATAATCCAGAAGAATTAAGAAGTATTTTAAAAGATAAGAAAGGAAATTTTGCTAATTATTATTTAAATAGTAAAGTAGCTAATTTTTCTTTAGTTTCTGCTAATAATAGAGTTTCTAATGAATTAGATTCTAATTCAGCATTTGTACAAGCTTTAAATAGGCAAGCAAGACTAAATGAGTTTGTTAATGAAATGGCACAAAGACAAAAGGAATTTGCTATAGAAACACAACTTGAAAGAGAGAAAATGGCTAATTCATGGCAAATTGCACTTTTAAATAATGGTTTAGATGCAAAGGGTAATCCTTTAGGAGCTAAAGGTTTAGGTGGAGATAATAAAACATTAGTTACTGAAAACTTAACAGATGCAAATCAACAATCAACAAGAGAAAAACAAGAAGAAGAATTACAAGGCGGTGTTAAACAAGTAATGCAAAATGCATCACCTTTTGTTAAAGATGCTTTTGGAGAAGTTGGAGAAAATCCTTTTGAAATCTCTAAAAATTATCTTAAAGAAATGGTTAACTTATCTAATAAGTTACAAGCAGGAGATAAACAAACTTTAGAATTATTACGTGCTGCACCAGATAAGTTATCTAAACAAGATAGAGCTAAACAAGAGATTTTATCAATTCTTGATCAAAATGATGATAAAATATTAGCTTATACTGCATATAATAAACAAAAAAAGGAAACTCTTGAAACTGCTAAACAACAAGTTTTAAAAGAATTAAAAGCTAGTGGTATTAGTGTTAATCAAATAAATGAAAAATTAAATAGTTGGGAAAATATTAATAGAGTTGTTTTTAACGAACTTCCTAATAATTTTAATTCTTTAGAACAAGCTGCTGAATTTTTAGTTAAAGATCCAGAATTAGCAGAAAAGTTTAAAAGTAAAATGACTGATAATTTAGCTAATATAGGTGGTTTTTTAACAAAAGCTGGTATAGTAATAGGTGGTTTACCAACAATAGCTCCAGGAGCAGCTGAAGTTGGGGGTACAACAGCTTATAAAATTTTATCAGATAAATTTGAAAAAATTAAAAATATAGGAACAGAAGCTCAATTACAAATAAATAAAAATTTAAATAATTCTTACTTTACTACACAAAGTGCTATAGACTATCGTAAACCATTAGATACAGAGACACCAGCAAGTAAAGCAGCTATATCTAGATTTAATGCATCTTTAAATGGGTTATTACCTTATTTACCAGAAACAGATGGTGATTTTGATCCAACAATGGTAACAGGTTATAGAACAGATACTAAAGGAGTTACTATTACTTATCAACCATCAGAAATATCAGATGGTAAATTAGTATTAAAATCAGAATCACCTAAAACAATAAGAATAGATAATTCGTTAGTAGCTTTAAATGTAGATGATAAAAGAGATAAAATTTTATTAGGTACAATGACATTAGGTAATGGAGAAACTCCAGTAATTAGATCTAAAGGTTTAGTTCCTTTTAAATATACTATTTCAACAGCTTCTGGAAATAGGTATAGTAGTGAAGGAGATGGACAAGGTGGTTTTGTAGGTAGAGTATTAGTTGGAAATACATCTTTTATGTTACCTGATGTATATGGTAGACCGTCAGATATAGAAAAGAAAATGAATGAAATGTCAAGTGTTGTAACAGGTTTATTAATAAAAGATTTAAACTATGATTTAACAAAAGCTAATAAAGCCCCATTAACAAAATCACAACAAGAAGCATATGTTCAAACACCAGAATTTATGGAATCTTTTAACAATAAGATAAAAGATTATTTTGAATCGGGCAAAATATTTAATACCTTTGGTGCATCAGATCCAAGGAACAATGAGTATCAAAACACTTATATACAATATATTAACAATCAATAATGCAAGAGAAATTTTTAGTAGAAGATATACAACCGGGTTTATTAGATAAAACATCTATGTCAGATGTATTTGTAAATAACACTTTTCCAGAAAAATATTTGGCAGTAGCAAATTTTTCAGACACATCTAATATAAAATTACCAACAATACAAAACTTAGTAGGTACAGTTGGAGGTAATCAAACACAAGAAAAACCTGATTTTTACACCAATGTGTTTAAAAAAGTAGATGATGATTTAAAATTAAAAGATCCTACTTATAAGAATCCTGCCTATGCTATAAATACTATAAATCCTGAAAATGTTTTACCTTATGTACAACAAGATACTAACTATAGTAGTAATTTAAGTGCTGCTTTCGGACAAGGAGCTAAAGGTGCTACAGTTGGAGCTGTAACAGGAGCTGGAACAGGAGGTGCTCTTACAATAGAGTTTGGAGGTCTTGGTGCTATACCAGGATCTGTTATTGGAGGAGCTATTGGTGGAGCTAGTGGTTTTTTATCTGGTTTACTTAATACTTCAGGAAAACAAGATTTTATTATAGGCTCTAATAATAGAGAAAGAACAGCTCAAGAACAATCTGGTTTTTGGAATAGAATTGGAGGTTTTACTAATAATGTTATTGATAGATCTTTTGAAGCTGGTTTAGGTGGTACAGCAGCTTTATTATCTACACCATTTGGTGCTTTGGCTGGTAAAGATATGTATGATTGGGGAGCTAATCCTTTAACAGAAAGATTATCAAAAGGTTTAGAAGAGAGTGAATATAAAGCTAAATTAAGTGATAATTATTTATCTAAAGGACCTATAGCTAAATTATTTACAGGTGAAGGTTTTCAGAATGAAATGGCTGATATGGTTGGTTTCACTGTAGGTATGATAGCTGGAACTAAAGGTTTAGGTTTATTAAATAAAGGTGCAGGTTTATTAACAGCACCTGTAGCAGAAGGTTTAGGTTTTGAACAAAAAGCTTTATCTATGGCTAGTGGTGAAGGTATGTTAGGTCAAGTATTACCAACTTTAGCTAAACAATCTTCTTCTTTTTTTACTAGAGGTACTAAATTAGCTAGAGAAGGTGCAGCTTATGATGAAGCATTAATGTTTCAAGGTTGGGGTAAAGGTTTTTCTAATACTATAGATGCTTTTAAAGCAGAAGGTGTAACTGGTGCTCTAAGTAATGTAGGTAAAGGTTTTACACAATTCCCTACAAAATTTGTAAACTTCTTTAAAGATGGAACTAACTCTTTAAATATGTTATCTTCTTTTGAAAGAACAGCTTTAGCTTCTTATGGTGAAGCAAGAGTTGAGTCTGCACAAAGTTATAAAGATATTTATGAAACAGCTTTATTAAATGGTTATACTGGTACTGAAGCTGCTAGTATGGCTACAGAAGGGGCTAATAAAACATTAGGTTTTAATATGTTATTATTAGGTATGACTAATCAATTTGGTCTTAATAATATGTTAAAAACACGTAATGCATTACCTGATTTAGCAAAATGGTTAACTAAAGACTATGCTTTTGATAATTCAACTAAATTGTTTTTAAAGAATACTTTAAAATCTGTAGGTAAAAATATGGCTGAAGGCTTTGTAGCAGAAGGTTTTGCCGAAGAGTTAGGACAATTTGCTATTGGTGAAGCAAGTAAAAATTACGTATTAGATACTAGTAGTCCTGTATATAAATCTTTTTTAAAGGAGATTGTAAATGCTTATACAGAAGGTATTACATCTGATGAAGGTATATCTAATTGGTTTGGTGGTGGTTTATTTGGAGCTATAACAGGTATGATTGGTTTAGATGGTGGTATTCTTGGTAGTCTTGCAGAAAGAAAAAATGCTGCAAATTTCCAAATACCTACGAATATCAGAAGTAAAATGACTGAGACTAATCAAGCTGTTATGGATATAATGAGACATACATCAGCTTTTAATGGTCAATTATATACTACATATAGTAGAGATGATCAAGGTAATTTAGTACAAAATAATCAAGGTAATGAAAGATTAGTTAAAAATCCAAATACTTTATTTCAGTTAGCAAAAGCTTTAGAAAGTATATCTACATTAACAAAAGATCAAGTAGCTTCAATAGTAAATACTACATCTTTAGAAGAGTTGATTAAAAATGCTGCACCAAAAGAAAAGAAATCTTTAGAGAATGGATTTAATGGTATAACAGAATACTTAAATCATATAGATAGTATTAAAGAAAGTAAAGATGGTATTGCACAAGGCTTTATTGAATTTGTAGATAAGTTAAGTACTAATCAAAGAAATGATGTAATGCAAACTTTATATGCATTAAAAACAGCTACTTTATCAGAAAAGTCTAAGAGTGCTCAAGATATAATAAAACAACAATTATTATCTAATTATGTATATGATCATGTTAGCAATGGTGTTGAAAGTAAATTATTTGATGAGTTAGATTTATTAGAAAAAACATTAGAAGATCCTAATGCTAATACACAAGATTTAGAATTTTTAGGTAAAAAATATCAACAAGGAGAACAACAACAAGCTTTAGCTGATGTTAAACAACAAAGAAAAGATATAAATAGACAAGTAAATATTTATAGAAATTTACAATTAAGATATGGTCAACCTTTATCATATGAATATTTAAGAGATAAAGATGGTAATATAGAAAAACATGCTATAACTGTTCCTTTAAAAGAAGTTTTCAGATCTGCTGTAAGACAAAAACAAATTCAAGAATCTTTAAAAGAATCTAAAGATACATTAGATAAAGAGTTAGAAAAAATTGTTGGTGTTTTTGGAGAGAATGAAGTTATAAGACAATTAAATAAAGGTTTAAGTGGTTCATTAGAAAATGATGTATTAGCAAAAGAAATTTTAAAGAATGCTAATGTTGATAATGAAACTAAAGCTATTTTAGAGAGAATTAAAGAGAATGAAGATTTTTTAAATTTCAATTTAAAATATGAAAATGCTATTTTTGATAAATTAACAGATGCTAAAAGTATTATTAAAAATCTACATAATAGATTTAAAACATTACAAAATGCTATAGATGAAAGTGCTAAAAAGAAAGAAGAAGAAGAAAAATTAGCCGCACAACAAAAAGCAGAACAAGAAAGAAAAGAAGCAGAAGCTAAAGCAGAAGCAGAAAGAAAAGCAAAAGAACAAGCTGATTTTGAAGAAAAACAACGTAAAGATAGAGAGAACGGTAAAAAAGAAGCTGAACTAGAAAAAGAAAGATTAGCAAGAGAAGCTAAATTAAAAAAAGAACAGGAAGAAAAAGAAGCTAAGTTAAAGAAAGAGCAAGAACTTAAAGATATAGAGTTAAAGAAAAAAGAAAAAGAAAGAATAGTTAATCAATTAAATCAACTTATACCAGATGGTTTTGATTTAATAGTTACAGGTATAGATGAAAACAATAGAGTAACAACTAAAACTAAAGATGGTGTAGTAAAAACTTTTACTATAGAAGAGTTTAAAAATTTCCTAAAAGAAGAAGAAAATAAAGATAAAGTTGATTTATCTAAAATGAATCAAAATGAATTTGCTCAATGGATTCAAGATAATAAAGATTATTTACATTCTATTAAAAAAGAAGCTACTTCACTTGCAGGTAAAAGAATAACAGTTAAACCTTTTGAAGATAAGTATTATGAATTATTAACAGTTAGACCTGAATATAGAAGAGAGTTTATTGAAAATAAAGGAGTTTTACCAGAAGTTGATTTTGATGAAGCTAAAGAATATTATAAAACATTCCAAAAAGAAGAAGATAAATACACTAATAGCGAATCAAATCCTGATTGGATTCAATTTAATTTTGGTAATACTACTAATACTGAATCAGATGGTAATAGAAGAAAAGGATATATTACAATATCTGAAAATTCAATAAATAGTTTTAAAAATAATATACCTGAATTAGTTTCAAAATTAAATAAAGCATTAGAAAATAATTATAATGGTAGTTTTAAAATAACACAAAAATTAAGTACATTAAAAAATCAATTTGATAATTTAGTAATTCATGGAGCAAATGCTCAAGAAGTACAAATAGCATTAGGTATTATAAATAAAACATTACTTGAAAATGGAGTAAGTAATCAAATATCTCAAATTGGTATAGATGGTAAAAATAAAAAAGGAGTTAAAACATCTCATACAAGATTACTTGAAGAAAAAATACAAAATAATGAATTAAAACCAGAGTCTTTATTACCTATTACTTCTAATAAAACTAAAGTTGAAATAGAGATAAAAAGACAAGAAGAAGGAATAGCTTTATTAAAAGGGATGTCACCATCTTATAATGTATTTGAAGATAATAGTAGTTCTGAAAATGTACGTAAAGCAGTAGATTATGCTCTTGAATTATTAGCTATAGATAATTTAACTTCTGCTAGTAATTTTACTTTAAAAAATACAACTGGAGCTTATAGCAAAGAAAAAATTAAAGAAGATTTTTTATTTTATCTTATAACTGATACATCTAGTTATGATGAATTTATTGCTTTCTTTTCACAAAATAGAGAAATATTAGATGATAAAAATAAAGCTTATTTATCTGTATTTATAGATTACTACAATAAAAATTTATTAGAATCTAAAGATAAAGTAGATAAATATTTTAACTCTAAACAATATCTTTTAGATAAAGAATCTGGTGCTATTTATTTATCAGCAATGGAAAAATTAAAAGATAAAGTTAATGCAGGATTTTTAGAACCTTTAAATATTAAAAATGCTGATATTTTATTTAAAGATATAAATGAAAAATATAAGAAAAAGTTAGAGCAAACAGCAATGTCTGAAAATGATGCTAAACAAGTAATAAAATTTAGAAATAAAATAAATGATACGGTTAATGTTAAATTAACAGAAGAAGAAAAAATTAAAATTAAAACAGAGTTAGAAAAATCAAAAAAAGCTAATATAAATACTCAATCTGATATAGAAGCTAAAAAAACTTTTTTACAAAAAGAAAAACAACAAGCATTAAATAGAATAACAGATATTGAAAATAATTTATTAGAAATTAATAACAGATTAAATAATAATTTACAACCTGAATTAGATAAATTATATGAAAAATTAAAAAATACAAAAGATGAAACTTTAAAAAAAGAAATAAATAATGAAATTGATAAATTAAGTAAAACAAGATTAACTAAAGTTGATATAATTGCATTAACTAGCCAAAAAGAATCTCTTGAAGGTCAAATTGAATCCGCTAAAAAATTTATTAAAAATAAAGATGCAGAACTAGCAGCATTAGGACAACAACCCAATATAGAGAATCAATCTGATATAGAAAAAAGAAGACAAGAAGAGTTAAATGATAAAAAAACAATCTATGAAAATTCTTTAAGTAAAGATGGAAAAAACCCTGATAGCAGCATACTAAAAGAAGATAAAATCTTTACAAGAGATGGTAAAATAACAGAAGTAGGTTTTAGAAAAGTAGATAAAACATCGGATACTTTTTTTGTTTTTAAATACAATGATAATATTGATAAGATCAACGCTAAATATGATGCAGAATATTTAGATGCTGTTAAGAAAGGAGAAATGACTAAAGAGCAAGCTATGAAAGCTCTTGAAAAAGTTGGTAGAAAAGATAGTAATGTTTATGCAGAACTAGCTGCATTAGAAGAAGGTGGTCTTGATGGTGAAAGTAATATACCATCTTATAGTGATTTTGTAAAAGATGACAACCTTTTACCAGAATTAACATTAGAAAATTTAAGACGTACTCCAGGATTTGATAATAGAGATAAGAGTAAAACAGAACAAGAACTAGAAAATGAAATAGCTGATTTAAGAACAAAAGAACAAGAAGAACTTAAAGAAGCAATTCCTGATATTGATAGTTATAAAGTAGATGGTATAGTAAATGAAGATTTATTAAAAGGAAAAAATAAAACTGAATATAATAAAATTTATGAAAGTTATGATAAACTTATAACTCCAAAATTAACAGAATTAAATAAAGTAAAAGCAAATCTTCATTCAAAAGCTTTAAGAGCTTTTTATGAATTAACTCAAAGAGCAGAAGTAGGTAAATATGAATTTGCAGCTAAAAGAGCTGGTAATTTAGATGTTAATAGTGAGTTATATAAAGTATGGACTAGTCAAGGATATAAACCAAAACCTGATGATATTGTATTAGTATTAGTTGATAAAGAAACTAGAAAAACTTCAAGATTTAATGGTTCTATAGCTTATAATTTTTTACCTACACATAGTCAATTTTATAATAATGATGGTACATTAAAAAATGATGAAGATTTAATTACAGCTTTATTACAACCTAAATCAAGTGGTTATTTTGCTTTTAGATTTGATAATACTATAGTAGATAAAAATCAACCTGAAGAAGTAGTAAGAGAAGCTATAAGATTAAATTATTTAGGTATACTTACAAAAGGTTTACAAGAAAGAAAAGATTTTCTTGAAACAATAAAAAAAGCTAAAGATGGTGTAATAGTAGTACCTATAGAAAGTTATAAAGAGGGTGTAAGACCAAAATTAGACAGACCAGCTACATTAGGTTCTTTAATTGATAAAAATGATAAAGACTTAGTAATTGAAAAACCTAGTAAAGATACTAAAGGTATAACTAGAGTATTTTATAAAGATGAAGAAGTTACTGTAAATAGAAATGCTCTTGATTTAAATGATATAAAATATTTAAGTGAATTAATATATGATTATATAAAAGATGAAATTCCAACAAATTTACCAGAAAGCAAAATTGCAGAATTAGAACAAAAAAAGAAAGCTAAAAGAAGTGAAATTGAAAAGTTAGTTTATCATCAAACTATCAAAAGAAATATGAATGCATTAGAGTTATCTAATAATGCAATTTCTATTAATGGTAAAACTTTATATAGAGGTCCTCAAAGTAGTATTGTTATAGATACTCAAACTAAAAAAGAAGCATTAAATCAAATAGAGAATTTATTATCTGGTAATGGTAGAAGAGCTATAGCTTATCATGTTAATAGAAGATTATTAACTAGTAATCAACCTATTAGAATAAATAATATAGACTATAATTCTTATGAAGATTTCTTAAAAACAAAAGTATTAAGAGTTAATTATGATTTTAGAATCAATGCTGTTTATGCAAGACAGGCTATTTTGAGTTATCCTAAAACAAGTAATAGTGAAAATTCATTAGGTGAAGAAGTACCTAATGATAGACCACCAACAATATCATTTGAACCTCAAATAAGTGAAGATTTATTTGCACAAAGATTTGAAATACCTTCTTCAGAAAAAGATCTTGTTAAAGAAGATTATATAAAAGAGTTAGCTAAAAGTAAATCTACAATAGTAACTCAAGAAAATTTAAATAGTATAGTAAGATTTTTAAATTCAAATCTTTTTAGACTAGAACCTATAGAAGATAATAATCCATTAAAACAAGATAGAGAAATAACTATTGCATTTTTAAAGAGAATAGGTGTTATTAAAACAACAAAACTTTTTGAAGTATTAGATGATTTATATAATTATAAAGATCAACTTAAACAAGAGTTAAGAAATCAAAAATTAGCAGAAACAAGAGAAAGTGAAGTAACTGAAGAACTTGATGAAGAAGATGAACAAAAAGCAATAGAATTAGAATCTAGAGCTAAACGTAAAGCTAATAAAAATAGAGATAGAGATAATAAAAGAGCTATAACTCGTTCAGAATCAGATAGTTATATTAGAGAAAACATAGAGGAGTTTAAAACATGGTTACAGAATGCATTACCACAATTTCCTGTAGAGACATCTAAAGATGTTATTGATGGTATAGCTGAAGGTATGTTCTATAAAAATGTTATTACTTTATGGGAAAGTGCAGAAGAGGGTACAGGATTCCATGAAGCATTTGAAGGTGTTTGGAATAGTTTATTAACTAAAGAACAAAAAGCTGAATTAATAAATGAATTTAAACAAAGACCAGGTTCTTTTAAATATCCTTTTAGTGATGAAATATTAAATTATTCAGAAGCATCAGATTTCCAAATTAAAGAAACTATTGCAGAGGAGTTTAGAAGCTTTATGTTAAATAGACAACTAGCAAATAGACAACCTATTAAAAATAATTTCTTTTTAAGATTATGGAATTATATTAAAGATTTAATTAGTAGCTTAACTAATAAACAAATTGAAGAAATATCTAAAATAGATAGTTTATTTAATGAAATAAGTGAAGGTAAATTTAAATATCATAATACTTTAAGCACTTATAGTGAAAAAGAGTATAGACTAATAAAAGAAGGTGAAACTTATGACATGTCTAATACTGTATTACAGACTATAAAATCAAAAGTATTTGAAATATTTAGTAACAGTAATGAAGATATATTATTACTTAATAAAGAAAATAAAGATCTTTATAATGAAAAATTAGAGCAAATACGTCAAGAATTACTTAATTATAAGACAAAATCTGCTCATGCTAAAAAAATTAAACGTCTATATTTATCAGAAGAAGGGTTTAAAAATTATGTAATACCTCATTTATCTCAACATTTAGCTTCATTTAAAATACAAGTTGAAGAAGTAGAACAAGATGAAAATAATAGAGATAAGGAAGGTTTTGTAGAATCTATGTTTATAGATAGTAAAAACCTAGTTAGTGGTTCTATTAAAACAATGGTTCATACATTAATAGATAGAAAGTATGATCCTAGAAGTAAACAATATAAAAATAGATATTCTATTTATGATTATTTTGGAGATATAAATACTTTTGTAGATGGTCATAAAGTTATGACTATTTTACAAAATGTATTAGCAAATACACCTTCAAGAGTATTTAAAAATGGTGTTTCTTT
>Ga0315905_10005430_pt1 | contig 12993 bp, 10 predicted proteins | sample LakEriMetagenome_5_FD_203522 | JGI IMG/M metagenome (GOLD analysis project Ga0315905, IMG submission 203522) | Freshwater fungal communities from buoy surface, Lake Erie, Ohio, United States - Buoy 4 MA121 | ecosystem: Environmental > Aquatic > Freshwater > Lake | place: USA: Lake Erie, Ohio... | reverse complement strand
GCGGGCGTGATCGATATCGGCGACGGCCCCGATGGCACCAAGCTCGCCGCGATCTTCAAGATGGAGAGCCACAACCACCCCTCCTACATCGAGCCCTATCAGGGCGCGGCAACGGGCGTGGGCGGCATCCTGCGCGACGTCTTCACGATGGGTGCGCGCCCTGTTGCCAACATGAACGCGCTGCGCTTCGGGCAGCCCGATCACCCCAAGATGAAGCACCTCGTGCAAGGCGTCGTCGCGGGCATCGGCGGCTATGGCAACTGCGTCGGCGTGCCGACCGTCGGCGGCGAGACCAATTTCCACCCCGCCTATGACGGCAACATCCTCGTCAACGCGATGACCGTGGGCGTCGCCGATCAGGACAAGATCTTCTATTCCGCCGCCACCGGCATCGGCAATCCGATCGTCTATGTCGGCTCCAAGACCGGGCGCGACGGCATCCACGGCGCGACCATGGCGAGCGCCGATTTCGACGAGAAGAGCGAGGACAAGCGCCCCACCGTGCAGGTCGGCGATCCCTTCACCGAAAAGCTGCTCATCGAAGCCTGCCTCGAACTCATGGCGACCGACGCCATCGTCGCGATTCAGGACATGGGCGCGGCGGGCCTTACCTCCTCGTCGGTCGAAATGGCGACCAACGGCAAGGCCGGCATCGTGCTCGACATGGACAAGGTGCCCTGCCGCGAGGAAGGGATGACGCCCTACGAAATGATGCTCTCGGAAAGCCAGGAGCGCATGCTCATGGTGCTGAAGCCCGGCAAGGAGGCGATGGCCGAGGCGATCTTCAGGAAGTGGGAACTCGATTTCGCGGTCATCGGCGAAGTCACCGACACCGGGCACATGGTCCTGACCTTCCAGGGCGAAACTGTCTGCGACATCCCGCTCGGGCCGCTCGCCGAAGACGCCCCGCTCTATGATCGCCCGGCGCTGAACCTTGCCGAGTACAAGGCCTGGGCGGGCGTGAAGCCCTTGGGCAACGTTCCCGCCAGCACCGATCTCGGCGCAGACCTGCTGAAACTCATCGGCTGCCCCGATCTTGCCAGCCGCCGCTGGATCTGGGAGCAATACGATTCGCAGGTCGGCGCGGACACGCTGCAGAAGTCGGGCGGCGACGCTGCCGTCGTGCGCATCCACGGCACGCAAAAGGCGCTCGCGATGAGCACCGACTGCACCCCGCGCTACTGCTATGCCGACCCCTACGAAGGCGGCAAGCAGGCGGTGGCCGAGACGTATCGCAACATCTCGGCCGTCGGCGCGACCCCGCTCGCGATCACCAACTGCCTCAACTTCGCCAACCCCCAGCGCCCCGAAATCATGGCGCAGATCGTCGAAGCCCTGCGCGGCATGGGCGATGCCTGCCGCGCGCTCGATTATCCGATCGTCTCGGGCAACGTCTCGCTCTACAACGAAAGCAAGGCCACCGGCGGCGGCTCGGCCATTCTCCCCACACCCGCGATTGGCGGCGTCGGGCTGATGGAAGACCATGAAGCGATGGCGAAGATCGCCTTCAAGGCCGAAGGCGAAGCGATCTTCGTGATCGGCGCCAGCAACGGCCACCTCGGCCAGTCGCTCTGGCTGCGCGAAGTGCATGGCCGCGAGGATGGCCCGCCCCCACCGGTCGATCTCGCCGCCGAGCGCACCCACGGCGAGTTCGTTCGCAAGCTCATCGCGCTTGGCAAGGTCAGCGCCGTCCATGACGTGTCCGACGGGGGCCTACTCGTCGCGCTCGCGGAAATGGCGATGGCCAGCGGCATCGGTTGCCAGCTCGAGGAAATCGGCGACCACTTCACCGCCTTCGGCGAGGATCAGGGCCGCTATATCGTGACCAGCGCCGTGGCCGAAACGATACAGGCGGCCGGCATCCCGATGACCCGCATCGGCACCACCGGCGGCACCGCCATCAGCGGCCCGGGCTTTTCGGTCGAGATCGCAAGCTTGCGCGAAGCCAACGAAGCCTTCTTCAAGGACTGGATGGAAGGGTAAGGCCCCCCCCAGACCTGCCTGAGGCAGGCCACCCTCCCGTTTAGGCTGCGCCAAAAGGGGGAGGTGGCTCGCGAAGCGAGACGGAGCGGTAAATCAGGCCGCCTTCTTGCCCAGCAGATCGTAGGGATTGACGCCCATCGAGGCCCACACCGCGTGCGCGGCGCGGTAGTGCATGGCGGGCGTAATGTTCAGCTGGCGGCGCACATCTTCCAGCTGCATCGGCAGTAGATCGGTGATCGCCAATTCGGCAACGCGCGGGCAGGCCTTGCCCAGCCCTTGCGCTTCGCGGATCGCGCGCAGCACCGGGGCGCTGCTGCTCACCTGCTTGCCGATATTCAGCCCGGCCATGTAGCCGATGAACAAGTGCGCAGGCGAAGGCTGCTGGCTGTAAGTGAAGGCCAGCACGCAGGCCTCGCCCAGCGAATCGCGGCCATATCCGGTCAGAACATGAAGCATATCATGCACATCGCGTAGGCGGTTCATGTACCACTTGAACTGATCGTTATACTTGGGCTTGTCTGCCATGAACCTGTCGAATTCGTCGACCAGGCCCTGCGCGGTCAGCCCTTCGGCTTCCATGAAATCGCAGTAGGCATGTGCCAGCGAGCCTGCGGGCATGCGGCGCAGCGCCGCGTGGTCATCAAGGATCGCAGGCAGGAAGGGCTCGCGAACCCGGATATCCATCCCGCGCTCAGACTGGATGAAAGCCTCACCCGCCTTGCGCATATTGCGCCAGGGCAGCGATTCAAAAATGCGGAACACCTCTTCGGTGTTTTCCTTGTCCTTCAGGAGCTCGCGGAAGTGATGCAGGGCCTTGGCAGGACGCAGCTTGAGCTGCGGGCGACGCTCGTCGAACAGCGGCAGCGAAAGGAAATCGCGAGACGTATCGGCTTCGAACTTGGCAGCAAGGGCGTTCACACGGTGTCTCCGCAGAATCAGGTTTCAACGACGTACTAACACCAGTGTCAATATCGCGTCAAGCCATGACCCAATGCTCGCGCGCAATGCCATAGAGCGAGAGGATCGCGGTAAGGTCGCCGCGCTCGATCCACCCGTCCGCCGCTGCGCGCGCCTTGGGCTTGGCGCGATAGGCAATGCCATGCGTCGCCGCTTCCAGCATAGGAATGTCGTTGGCGCCGTCGCCGGTTGCAAGCGAACCGGCCCCCTCGCCCAGCCGCGCGGCCTCCTCGATCAGCACCTTGCGCTTGACCGAACTGTCGACAATGCCGCCAACCACGTCACCGGTCAGCACGCCGCCCTGCACCCCCAGCCGGTTTGCCACGACATGCTCGAAGCCCAGCATTTCGGCCACCGGATCGGCGAAGGCATGGAAGCCGCCCGTTACCAGAACGGTGCGTACCCCTTGAGCCTTCAAGGTCGCGACCAGCGTGCGCGCGCCATCCATCGGCCGGATGCGCTCCTCGAGGCACTGGGCAATCGCGCGTTCCGAAAGGTCCTTCAGCAGCCCCACGCGCTCGCGCAGCGCTGCCTCGAAATCGAGCTCACCGCGCATCGCCCGCTCGGTGATGGCCGCGATCCGCTCCTTGAGGCCTGCAAAATCGGCCAGCTCGTCAATGCACTCCTGCCCGATCATGGTCGAATCCATATCGGAAACGAACAGGCGCGGCACTTCGATGGCTTCGCGCGAGAGCAGGAGGTCGCTGGCTGGGAAGCACTGGTCCAGAATGCGCCACACCGCCCCCGCGTCCGGCGCTTTCGTTTCCTCGATCAGCTCCATTTCCAGCACGTCATCGCACTCGGCAAGCATGCCCGCACCGGCCACTTCCCAGCCCTCGCCCTCAATCTGTTCCATGGCGAGCGCAAGATTGTCACCAAGCGTCTCGGGCTCTGCTATCAGCCGTGCGATGAGCACCGATCATTCCCCTTCTGCCACGGCCCAGTTGCCGCCGCTCGCGCTCATTGCAGGGCCGACGGCGAGCGGCAAGAGCGATCTCGCCGTGCGCACCGCGCTTCGCGTGCAAGCCCGCGGCGGCAAGGCCGTGGTGATCAATGCCGACAGCGCACAAGTCTACGCCGATCTTGCCGTGCTCAGCGCGCGCCCGACCGAGGAGGAGATGCAGGGCGTCCCCCACTGCCTGTTCGGTGCTTGGGACGGGGCCGAGGCCTGCTCCGCCGCCGACTGGGCTGCAGCCGCCCGCACCGAGATCGCCGCCGCCCATGAAAACGGCGTGCTCCCGATCCTCGTCGGCGGCACCGGCCTCTATATCCGCACGCTCCTCGATGGCATCGCGCCCGTGCCTGCGATCGACCCGAAGGTGCGCGCCGAAGTCCGCGCCCTTCCCGTCGCGGAGGCCTACGTCGCCCTCAGCCGCGAAGACCCCGAACGCGCCGGCACCCTCGCACCTGCAGACGCCGCCCGTATCGCCCGCGCGCTCGAAGTCATACGCTCCACCGGCCGTTCGCTCGCAAGCTGGCAAGCCGAACGCACCGGAGGGATCGGCGATGTGGTCACGTTGCGCCCGCTGATCCTGATGCCCGATCGCGCATGGCTTTATGAGCGCTGCGATCGCCGCTTCGCGCAGATGTGGCGCGGCGGCGCGATTGCGGAAGTCCGCGCGCTGCTCGCACGGGATCTGGATCCCGCACTCCCGGTGATGCGCGCCATTGGCGTCCCCGAAGTCACTGATTTTCTTGCTGGACGCTGCACCGAGGCCGAGGCGATTGGCGCCGGGAGCCAGGCGACCCGCCGCTATGCCAAGCGGCAATACACCTGGCTCAGACACCAGCCGCCCGTGCATTGGCCACGGATCATGTTGGATAATTCTCCGTCCAGCAACTTGATTGAAGCATTATTACACGATTAAGGGTTTACGCAGCATTTTATGTCGTCTAACACATGATCACCGGAGGGAAAGGTTTTCAGCCCCTCCCCCGGCATGTTTGGCCCGGTGCAGTCTGCCTCTGCCCCGGGCCGCATTTTCTTGAGCGGATCGCGGATTATTGGTCCGCGTTCCGGCAGTTTTTGGTTTGAACAGCGCGGTAGCGCGGCTAAAGCGCCGCCTTCGCAGCGGCATCCGGGGCAAGACCCACAAGGGTACACCGGGCCGGAAAGGGAACGACACGTGAAGAACGAGCGTAGCGGCGCGGAAATCCTGGTCGAAAGCCTGGTCGCACAGGGAACCGAATGTGTATTCGGCTATCCCGGCGGAGCGGTGCTGCCGATCTATGATGCCCTGTTCGGCGACGAGCGGATCCGCCACATCCTCGTCCGCCACGAAGCGGGCGCAGCCCACGCGGCCGAAGGCTATGCGCGCGCCACCGGCAAGCCCGGCGTCGTGCTTGTCACGTCCGGCCCGGGTGCGACCAATGCGGTCACCGGCATTGCTGATGCCTTCATGGATTCGATCCCGCTCGTCGTGATCACCGGGCAGGTACCTACCGGCCTGATCGGCTCGGACGCGTTCCAGGAATGCGACACTGTCGGGATCACGCGCCACTGCACCAAGCACAACTATCTCGTCAAGGATCCCGACCAGCTCGGCGAGATCGTCGCGGAGGCCTTCCGCATCGCCACCGAAGGCCGCCCCGGCCCGGTGGTGATCGACATTCCCAAGGATGTCCAGATCGGCATGGCGCCGTGGACGGGCAAGCCACTGCGCGAACGCACACGCTACAAGCCGCAGCTTGAAGGCGCCCGCGAGGATATCGCGCAAGCCGTGCAGATGATCGCGGCAGCGCAGGCGCCGATCTTCTACACCGGCGGCGGCGTGATCAACTCGGGGCCCGAGGCGACCGCGCTGCTGCGCGAGCTGCAGGCGCTTACCGGCGCGGCCGTCACCTCGACACTGATGGGCCTCGGCGCGTTCCCGGCGGATCATCCCGCCTGGCTCGGCATGCTTGGCATGCACGGCACCTACGAAGCCAACATGGCAATGAACCGGGCCGATCTCATCGTCGCCGTCGGTGCGCGCTTCGATGACCGCGTGACGGGGCGCCTCGATGCCTTCTCGCCCCATTCCAAGCGCATCCACATCGACATCGACCGCGCTTCCATCAACAAGACGGTGCGCGCCGATCTGCCCATCATCGGCGATTGCGCGCATGTGCTGCGTCAGCTCATCGCCGCCTGGCACGAGGCAGAGCACGAGGCGGCGGACCTCACCGAATGGTTCGCTCGCATCGACGGCTGGCGCGCCCGCCAGTCCCTCGCCTACCCGCATCGAAGCGAGGCGATCATGCCGCAATATGCGGTGGAGCGGCTCTATGCCCTCACCCGCCAGCACGATCCGATCATCACCACCGAAGTCGGCCAGCACCAGATGTGGGCGGCGCAGTACTTCCACTTCATGGGTCCTAACAAGTGGCTCACTTCGGGCGGCCTTGGCACAATGGGCTATGGCCTGCCTGCCGCGATCGGGGCGCAGGTCGGTTTCCCCGATGCCCTTGTCATCGACATCGCGGGCGATGCCTCAATCCAGATGAACATCCAGGAGCTCGGCACCGCCATGCAGTACCGCCTGCCGGTCAAGGTTTTCGTGCTCAACAACGAATGGATGGGCATGGTCCGCCAGTGGCAGGAGCTGACTTACGAGAGCCGCTATTCGAACTCCTATTCGGACAGCCTGCCCGATTTCGTGAAGCTCGCCGAAGCCTATGGCTGGAAGGGCATCCGCATCGAGAACGAGAGCGAGCTCGATGCCGGCATCCAGGCGATGATCGACCATCCGGGTCCGGTTTTCGTCGATTGCCTCGTCGCCAAGGAAGCGAACTGCTACCCGATGATCCCCTCGGGCGCGGCACACACCGACATGATCCTCTACGGCGACAGCGTGTCCGGCACGATGGACGACGCCGCCAAGGCGCTGGTGTGATGGCAAACGCAGCGCTTCGCATAAATAGGGACAGTCCCCATTTATTTTTTGGCGGGAGAGCCGCCCAAAGCCATGGCCCTGAAGGAGATAAATGGGGACTGTCCCTATTTATGCCCGACGCTGGCCGAGGAATGATGAGCCATGAACGCTGAAACCGCAATCGCCGCCGCCGAGCGCCACGTCCTTACCATCACCGTCGATAACGAGGCCGGCATTCTCGCCAAGATTGCCGGGCTGTTCACCGCGCGCGGCTACAATATCGACAGCCTGACGGTGGCCGACATCACCGATGGCCATGACGTCAGCCGCATCACCATCGTGACGCACGGTCCGCCCGAAGTGATCGACCAGATCCGCGCGCAGCTTGAACGCCTCGTGCCCGTCCACAAGGTCGTCGATCTCACCGAAGTCGGCCCCTATGTCGAACGCGAGCTGGCGCTGATCAAGGTCGCCGGCAAGGGCGAGAACCGGGTCGAGGCACTGCGCCTCGCCGATGTGTTCCGCGCCAAGGTCGTCGATACCACCACCGCCAGCTTCGTCTTCGAACTGACCGGGGCGCCCGAGAAGATCGACAGCTTCGTCAGCCTGATGAAGGAATTGGGCCTCGTCGAAGTCGGCCGCACCGGCATTGTCGGCATGATCCGCGGCGCCCAAGCCGCCTGATAACCCTTCCATTTAAACGACATAGAGAACGGAACTGAGAATGAAGGTCTATTACGACGCCGATTGCGATCTGAGCCTCATCAAGGACAAGAAGATTGCCGTGCTCGGCTATGGCTCGCAGGGCCACGCCCATGCCCAGAACCTGCGTGACAGCGGCGTCAAGGACGTCGCAATCGCGCTGCGTGCAGGGTCTGCCACAGCGAAGAAGGCCGAAGCTGCCGGCTTCAAGGTGCTGAGCAATGCCGAGGCCGCCTCGTGGGCCGATATTCTCATGATCCTCGCGCCCGACGAGCATCAGGCCGCGATTTACGCCGAGGACATCCACGCGAACATGAAGCCTGGTGCAGCGCTCGCCTTCGCGCATGGCCTCAACGTCCATTTCGGCCTGATCGAGCCGCGCGCCGATATCGACGTGATCATGATCGCGCCCAAGGGTCCCGGCCACACCGTCCGCAGCGAATACGTGCGCGGCGGCGGCGTACCTTGCCTCATCGCCATCCATCAGGATGCGACCGGCAACGCGCACGATGTCGGCCTGGCCTATGCCTCGGGCGTCGGCGGCGGCCGTTCGGGCATTATCGAGACGAACTTCAAGGAAGAGTGCGAGACCGACCTGTTCGGCGAGCAGGCCGTGCTTTGCGGCGGCATCACCCACCTCATCCAGGCCGGGTTCGAGACGCTGGTCGAAGCCGGTTACGCCCCCGAAATGGCCTATTTCGAGTGCCTCCACGAAACCAAGCTGATCGTCGACCTGCTCTATGAAGGCGGCATCGCCAACATGCGCTATTCGATCTCGAACACCGCCGAGTACGGCGACATCAAGACCGGCCCGCGCATCATCACCGACGAGACCAAGGCCGAAATGAAGCGCGTCCTCGCCGACATCCAGTCGGGCCGTTTCGTCAAGGACTTCGTGCTCGACAACCGCGCCGGCCAGCCCGAACTCAAGGCAGCCCGCAAGGCCGCCGCGGCTCATCCGATCGAGAAGACGGGTGCCCAGCTGCGCGCGATGATGCCGTGGATCGGCGCCAACAAGCTGGTCGACAAGTCGAAGAACTGATCTGGCATTCGAGGGGCGGGCCGCCCGCGGTCCGCCCCTCGACGAACGACATACGATAACCGCCGATCGGCGGTTGTAGATTTATCGCGGACCCGATACCTCCAATGTCGAGGTATCGGGGAAGCAACGACAATGACGTTCCGGTCTGGCGCGGCGGCGCTTGGATTTCTGCCGCTGTGCGCCGCATGTGCCTCACCGCTCGCGGCAGAGGCCGTCGTGCCAGATACCTGCAGCTTTGCCCTCACGGCCCGCTTTATCGGTGCCCGCGCCGTGCCCGAGGTGCGCCGCACGATCGAGCAGGTCGCCCGCCCCCATCCAGTGCGCTGGATCACCCCGGGGCTGGCCATCACGCTCGATCACAAGCCCGAGCGTCTTAACGTGATCATCGACGAGGAAGGCCGTATAGCTGTCATGCGCTGCGGCTGATCGACACGCGCTTGCCATGCGACGGCCACCTGTGGCAGCCACCCGGGCATGATTACGATCGGAGACCGCCCATGATCCGCTTCCCCCGCGCCGCCCGAACCGTTCTGACGCTTGCCTTGCCGGTCGCCCTCGGCGCGCTGGCCGCGCCCTCGTTCTCGCAGATGCCCAGCACGCCCCCGGGCACGCTCGACAAGTCGCGCGTCACCGCCGGCAACTACACCGTCGATGCCACCCATTCGTTGATCGCCTGGCGGGTCAACCACCTTGGTTTCAATGATTATTTCGGCATGTTCGGCCAGCTTGGCGGCTCGATGACCTTCGATCCGGCCAATCCGGCAGCCACGAAACTGACCGCCACGATTCCGGTATCCAAAGTCGTCACCGTCGATCAGGCGCTCACCGGGCACCTCCTCAAGCCTGGCGCTGATGGCGCCAAGCCCGATTTCTTCGGCGCCAATGCCGCAGATGCCGTGTTCGTTTCGACCAAGGTCATCCCGGAAGCCGATGGCGTGAGCGCCACTGTCGAGGGCAACCTTACCCTCAACGGCGTCACCAAGCCCGCCACCTTCACCGCGAAGTTTGCCGGCGCCGGCACCAACTTCTTCAACAAGGCCGCGACAATCGGCTTCCACGGCGAATCCACGATCAAGCGCAGCGAGTTCGGCCTCGGCTTCTTCGCCCCGCTCGTGGCGGACGAAGTGAAGCTCGACATCACCATCGCCTTCGAAAAGAAGTAAGCGCCTGCCGACCGGACTAACGCATCAGGGCAAACGCAGTCCGCAGCTCTCCCACGAAAGCTGCGGGCTGCTCCCAAGCGGCAAAATGCCCGCCCTTCGCCATCTCGCCCCAGTGGACGATGTTGGAGCAATGCCGCTCCATCCATGAGCGCGGCGTCGGCAGCACCTCCCTGGGAAACGCGCTCACCGCCACCGGCATCGCGATCGTCTCGATCCCGCCATCACCGAAGCTCTCCCAATAGAGCCGCGCCGAACTCGCCCCCGCCGCCGGCAGCCAATAGAGCATGATGTTGTCGAGCATCGCATCCCGGCTGAGCGCGCTTTCCGGCATCCCGTCGTTATCGGTCCAGGCCCACATCTTCTCGTAGATCCAGCCTGCCAGCCCCACCGGCGAATCGACCAGCGCATAGCCGATCGTCTGCGGCCGGGTGGATTGCTGCTTGGAATAGCCCGAATCCCAGTCCTGATAGTATTTCAGCGCCCCCAGCGCCTTGAGCTCCGCTGGCGAAGGATTGGCTAGATCCTCGGGGCGCGGACGGGCCATCGGCATGTTGAGGTGAATGCCGGCGCAACCCTCGGGCGCTTGCATCCCGATATGCGTTGTCACGATCGAGCCCCAGTCGCCCCCTTGCGCAAACCACCGCGCGTAGCCTAGCCGCGCCATCAGCACGCCCCATGCCTGCGCGATCTTCTCCACGCCCCAACCATGCTTCTCCGGCTTGCCCGATAGCCCGAAGCCCGGCAGGCACGGGATCACGAGGTGAAAGGCATCCGCCGCTGTGCCACCATGCGCTTCCGGATCGGTCAGCGCATCGATCACCCCCCGGAATTCGAGAATCGAGCCCGGCCAGCCATGCGTCAGGATCAGTGGCGAGGCCTGTTCATGCTTCGAGCGCACGTGCAGAAACCGGATCGCCACCCCGTCGATGGTCGTGGTGAACAGCCCCAGTCCGTTCAGCCAGTCTTCGCACTTCCGCCAGTCATAGTCATGCCGCCAATAGTGCACAAAGTCCTGCAAGGCCGCCAGCGGCACCCCTTGCGTCCAGTCGTCCACCGCCTCCTTCTCGGGCCAGCGCGCGAGATCCAGCCGCGCGTTCAGATCATCCAGCGCTTCCTGCGGCACCCGGTATTCAAACGGCTCTATGGCTTCAGACATCGCGTTCTCTCCCTTATGCTTTCATTCTGGACAAGCGCAGCGCCTTTCACCATAGGCTAAAAGCATGATCGCCGCTCTGGACCTTACCCTGCGACTTATCCGCCCTTGGGCGTGAAGAAAGGCGGCCGCCCGGCGCGCCTTTAGCGCCCAAGGGTCTCCCGTCATCAAGTCGCAATTGCCAGATCCGAAAGCCATTTCATGTCCATGCTGAAGAATCCCTCGGTCAAGTACCGCCCCTTCCCGCAAGTGCCGCTGGAAAACCGCCAGTGGCCCGGTCGCACCATCACCCATGCCCCGCGCTGGCTCTCCACCGACATGCGCGATGGCAACCAGTCGCTGATCGATCCGATGGATGCGGACAAGAAGTCGCGCTTCTTCGATCTGCTGCTCGGCCTCGGCCTCAAGGAAATCGAAGTCGGTTTCCCCAGCGCGGGCGCCACCGAGTACGATTTCATCCGCGGCCTTGTCGATAGTGGCCGGATTCCGGACGATGTCTTTGTCCAGATCCTCACCCAATCGCGCGAGGATCTGATCAAGACCTCGTTCGAAAGCCTCGCCGGCGCGAAGCAGGCCATCGTCCACGTCTACAACGCGGTCTCGCCGCTGTGGCGCAAGGTCGTGTTCGGCATGGAACAGGCCGAAATCAAGGAAATCGCCCGCGCCGGTGCAACTTTCCTGCGCGATCAGGCCGCCCGCTTCCCGCAGACGGACTGGCACTTCGAATACAGCCCCGAGACCTTCTCCACCGCCGAACTCGATTTCAGCATCGAGTGCTGCGAGGCCGTCATGGAGGTGCTCCAGCCGACGATCGAAAAGCCGATCATCCTCAATCTGCCCGCCACCGTTGAGGCCTCGACCGCCAATATCTACGCCGACCAGATCGAGTACTTCTGTCGTAACCTGCCGAACCGGGATCGCGCGGTAATCTCGCTCCACACCCACAACGACCGCGGCACCGGCGTTGCTGCCGCCGAGCTTGGCCTCATGGCGGGCGCCGACCGCGTCGAGGGATGCCTCTTCGGCAACGGCGAGCGCACCGGGAACTGCTGCCTCGTTACCGTCGCGCTCAACATGTACACGCAAGGCGTCGATCCGGGCCTCGATTTCTCGGATATCGACAAGGTCATCCAGACGGTCGAGTACTGCAACCAGCTGCCCGTCCATCCGCGCCACCCCTATGGCGGCGAACTCGTCTTCACCGCCTTCTCCGGCAGCCACCAGGACGCGATCAAGAAGGGCTTTGCCGCGCGCGAAACCCAGAACGACGAGCTCTGGGCGGTTCCTTACCTCCCCATCGACCCCGCCGATCTCGGCCGCAGCTATGAGGCGGTCATCCGCGTCAATTCGCAGAGCGGCAAGGGCGGCTTCGCCTGGGTGCTGGAGCAGGATCAGGGCCTAAAGCTCCCCAAGAAGATGCAGGCGCACTTCTCGCGCCACGTGCAGGAACTCGCCGATGAGCTCGGTCGCGAACTGCAGGCCGCCGATATCTGGGCCGTTTTCCAGAAGACCTATCATCTCGGCGAAGAACAGCGTTTCACTCTCGTCGACTACGAGGAAGCCCGCGCGGGAGACGGCACTCGCGTCTTCGCCGGCAAGATCGCCATCGACGGTGAAGTCCGCTCGGTCTCCGGTCGCGGCAACGGCCTCATCTCCTCGGTCGTCGCCACATTGAAGGACGGCTTCGGCATCAGCATCGACGTGCGCGACTACGCCGAACACGCCCTGCAAGCCGGCAGCGACGCCCGCGCCGCAGCTTACGTCGAATGCATCGCCCCCGATGGCAAGGTCATCTGGGGCGTCGGCATCGACGAGGACGTCGCCACCGCCAGCGTGCGGGCGATTCTCAGCGCGGCGAACGCGGCGGGGTAAGCCTTACCCGCCCCTTCCCGCATCATTCCCCCCTCCCCTCGTCATTCCCGCCTTCGCGGGAAAGGCGAGGGTTATCGAAGCAAGGAAGAGTGTGGCAGGTTGCCCCCCTTCCCTTTCGCTTCCCATGCTGCATACTCGCTTGGCGCGCCCGTCAGAGGCCGACCATGAGAGAGAGCCATGTCTGAAGATATCATCGAACCCGATCTGCCGATCATCGACCCGCACCACCACCTCTGGGATCTCAGCCCGCTGATCAGCTCGTTTCCC
>Ga0315905_10005429_pt1 | contig 12993 bp, 5 predicted proteins | sample LakEriMetagenome_5_FD_203522 | JGI IMG/M metagenome (GOLD analysis project Ga0315905, IMG submission 203522) | Freshwater fungal communities from buoy surface, Lake Erie, Ohio, United States - Buoy 4 MA121 | ecosystem: Environmental > Aquatic > Freshwater > Lake | place: USA: Lake Erie, Ohio... | reverse complement strand
GCAGGCACGGATCTAGCCAATGCAGTCAAGAATCTGCAATCAGGTTTGGACGAAGCGTTCAAGGCAATGGACGATGTAAACAACAAACTGAATGAAGTCATCAATCAGGCAGCAGGAATGCAACAGCAGGCTATTGATTTCATTCGCAAGTACAGCGATATCAGTTCCCTTATGAATCTGGTCAACCAAGCCAGCACCGATCCGTGCTTTAAACTCGGCGGCACAATGAACGCAAATCTGATCAGTCCCGAATTCATCAGTACTGTTGAGGGTGCTGGATTGGGCGGTGTGGGTGGAGGCACAAGCACACGATGACCGGAATAACCGAATATTTGAATACTGCCAAAGACCACCTGCAATCCATCGGTGAAGCCGTGGGCGTTTTTCTTGTTGGCTTGGGCTTGGGAATCGCAGGCGTGATTCGCAAGAAGAATATTTCAATCAGAACCATAAAAGCCAAAGAGCAAAAGTTTGTGCATCGGCACAGTCAGATACACGAACTGCTTACCGAACTGCGTGTCACGATTCGCGCTTCTCGTTGCCTTGTGTTTCAGTTTCACAACGGCGGCTCGTTTGCAGACGGCACCTCCATCAAGCGGTTCTCCGTGACCCACGAATCGTGTATAGGTGGAGTCACAAGCATGATTCTGGAATCACAGGATGTGCTGCTTACGCGGTATGTGGACATTATTCGGGTCATGGACGAGTCTGCTAGCAAGATTATTTCAGTAAGCAGTCTTCCGCCCTCTGCATTTCGTTCTGGACTTGAGATAAATAGCGTAGATTACTTTAGTATTACTCCTTTGCGATGTTTGGACGGGTTGACTCCTCTTGGTTTTGTGTGCTGCCACTGGTGTTCGGCGGAACAGTTGGATGATATTGAGGCAGAAGGCATATCGCAGGCAAACTTGGAACGGGTAATATCCGATAGCGTCTACAACATAAACACCCACATATCGTACAAAGCAGAAACCAAGTAATGGCATTACGAATCAACAGCAACAGCACCAAGCCGGTATTTTCGGATATAGATCCGAACTTTACCCGTAATCCAAAGACCAACGACCTGTTGACTCTTCGGGACGACGCGGCTATACGGCAGTCGCTGCGGAATCTGATGGCTACTGCTTTCGGTGAGCGGCTGTTTCAACCAACTATTGGCGGATCACTTCGTGCCCTGCTGTTTGAACCCATTGACGCAATCACCACAATGGAGATTCGGGATCGCATTCTGCTCACGCTGAACCGACACGAACCGCGTGTTGGAAATGTGTTTGTTGATGTGATTGCAGATCCCGATGAAAATCAATACACCGTCAATGTGGAATATTCTGTGTTGGGAATAGGTAAAACAGACAAGATAACGGTTGTGCTAGAAAGGGTACGCTGATGGCTAACACAAACAGTTTCAACATAATTGGACTTGACTTTGATGAGGCAAAGGCATCACTTCAAGCCTTTCTGCAATCGCAGGATACCCTTAAAGACTACAACTTTGATGGATCGGTGCTGTCCACGGTGTTGGATGTGTTGGCGTATAACACCCACTATCAAGCCTTCTACGCCAACATGGTGGCTAACGAAATGTTCTTGGACAGCGCAGTGCTGCGTCCGTCCGTGGTTTCTCACGCCAAGACTCTTGGGTATGTTCCCACTTCTCGCCGTGCAGCCAAGGCAGTGCTTACTGTAGCCACATCAGGTGCTTCTGAAAGCACTTACTTGGCGCGTGGCTCGGAGTTCGTGGGAACCGATCTTGCAGGAACTCAGTACCGATTCGTGCTACTTGATACGGTGTACGCAGACTTGACCACACCAGAAGGTTTCAAGAACATTGAAGTGTACGAAGGCACACTGCGCCGCATGAGTTATGCATATGATCCCAACAAGAAGACTGCATCCGTGCTGCTTATTCCCAACGACAAGATAGACACAAGCACCATCAAGGTGCGAGTGAAGACATCCGCTACAGACAGCACAGGAATCAGTGAGGTGTGGACTTATTCTGATTCGTATATTGACCTTACTCCCACTTCCAAGGTGTTCTTCCTGCAAGAGCGGGAATCGGGAATGTACGAACTGTTCTTTGGTGACGATTTCCTTGGACAGCAGCCAGAAGCCGGAAACATCGTGGTGGTTGAGTATTTGGAGACAAACGGCGATGCTGCCAATGCAATCAGCCGATTCACCAGTTCCATCGGTGGATTAGGTGCAATCACGGTTGTCAGCCCGTCTTCGGGCGGAACACTGGAGGAAAGCGTAGCCAAAATCAAGTTCTTGGCTCCCCGATTCTATCAGTCGCAGTCCCGTGCAGTCACGGAAGACGATTACAGTGCTGCCGTGCTGAAGGACTATCCTGCTGCGGATTCTGTGTATGTGTACGGTGGTGAAACAGTGAATCCCCCACAATACGGCAAGGTGTTTATTGCGGTGAAGCCACGCACAGGAACCGCCCTGACACGAGAAGAAAAAACAAGTCTTTCCAAAACCCTGCGCGAAAACCGTTCTGTGGTCACGGTGACTCCTGAGATTGTTGATCCTGATTACATTGATATTGTGGTGGACTCTTTGGTGACATACGATCCTGCGGCTAGCGCAGTGGGAACGGGAACGCTCAAGGCTTTGGTCATAGCGTACATCTACACTTATTCAGCAAGTCTGCTTGAGAACTTTGGGTCAAACTTCTATCTGTCTAAACTCACCCAAGGCATCAACACCCTCAGCAGCGCAATTCTTGGAAATCAGACAAGCATCAGTCTTCGCAAGACCACCAATTTGAGCAAACTAGTGAACTCCAAGGGATTGGCACTGGATTTCAAGAATCCGCTCTACCATCCGCATGACGGGCACTCTAGTGTGGTGTCAACCACTGCGTTCTCTCACTACGATAAAGACGGTACGCTTATAACCAATGCCACTGCTGCTGATGACGGTTACGGAAACCTGAATTTGATTACTACCGATGCAGACGGAGTGCAGACTGTGGTGTACTCAAATATGGGCTTGGTTGACTACACCAACGGAACCGTGAAATTCAGCACCAAGTTCAATCCCAATCCCACAACCACCACTGCATCGCCCCTTTTCACCGTGACAGTCAAGCCGCAGAACACCGATGTGTTTGTTTTTGAGAACAACATTCTTCGTGTCAGCAGAGGTTACGCTGACTCCGTGAGTGTGTCTCTGCAATCACAAACCAATCGCAAGCAGAACCTGAAGGCGTAATATGGCTGCGGTAAACAACATTGTCCTTACCACCGAAGCGGAAGCACTTGAAAAGATTCTGTCGCCTTTCATACGGGAGCAGTTTCCGTCTTTCGTGCAGACCGACTATCGCAAATTGGTGTTGTTTATCAAAGCGTATTACGAATGGATGGAGCAAAAGGGAAATCCTGGATATGTGTTGAGCAAACTAGACACTATATGGGATTCTGATCGCAGTCTAGATGAGTTCTATTCGCATTTCAAGAACACTTACTTGCTGTCCTTTCCTGAACTGTTTGCCGTGAATGCAGACGGTAAGACCCCGAACAAGAATCTACTACTGAAAAAGATTCGTGACTTCTATGGCAACAAAGGCACGGAAAGCGCGTACAAATTCCTGTTCCGCCTGCTATACGATTCTGACTTGGAATTCTATTATCCGAAGAACGACATTCTCAAAGCATCCGATGGCGTGTGGGTAGAGCCGCGTTCCGTGAAGACAACCAGTGCGAACGGCAGCGATTTGTTTGGCGGCAAAAACGGACAATTGGTGCAGTACAACGGATCGGTGCTTGTTGCAAGCGCGTTCATTGATGGCGTGGTGCAGTATTCATTCAATGGACTGCCTGTCACCGAATTCTTCATAACCGATATCAACGGAGAATTTCTGCCCAATCTGGAAGTGCGAATTCAGAAAGACAGCAGCGAGTGGAGAGAAGTTGCGTATTCGGTGCTTGGAGATTTCTTTGTTCAGTTGGGCGGAAGCGGATATCGCGTTGGTGATGCGGTAACCGTGACATCCGATGGAGTCGGATTCTCTGCAAAGGTGGAACAGACGGGGCTTGCGGGCAGTATCAAGCGAATCGGAATTTCAAATTCTGGATTCAACTACACAGGTGATGTGTTGGTAAACATCTTTAGTGAAACTGGTGTGCAGAGTGCAGCGGTTATTGCAAAGAAAACCGCTGTTACAAACTACCCGGGATACTTTTCAGGCAATCGCGGAAAACTGTCGTCCAACAAAAAGATACAGGACGGACACTACTACCAAGAGTTTTCTTATGAATTGAAGTCTGATGTTTCCATAGACACATACTTCAGTGTTCTCAAGAGCATTGTCCACCCTGCTGGTATGCGGATATTTGGTTCTATTCTTGTAAAGAAGTCATTGGACAACACGCTGACTAGTTCCGATCAAGGCACATTCTTTGAGATTCCTGTTGTGGGAAGATACACCCCCTATCAGTTTGGGACAACACTGGATCTTCGTGCAAATGGAGTGACGACAAGTGGATACTGGCTTGGAGCCACAGGCGACCTGTATCCGATTGGCTATAATCCGTATATTGGAACTACTTCCGAAATTGGACCAGACGGCAAGACCACATCGGTGGGCACGGTGTTTGTGGGAACATCTCTTGGGTACACCTACTGCTATGTACCTGAAGGCGGTATAACATCGCACAATCCTATTGGTGCGCCACTGGGCAGCACTAGTGCGTGGTTCCGTCAGAAAGAGAATGCGTGGACTCCGCAGGGGCTGAACGGTCTTGTGCTGTGGTTGAAGCCAGAGAACATTGGCGTGTGTGGATCAGTAGTCAACGGCGCAAGCATGGATGTTTGGCGTGATGCTTCTCCGAGTGGAAATGATGCGATTCCACCCACATGGGATCGGTGGACGGATGTGGCTCTGTATGCAGGAGTCACCATTGACAAACTGCGTCCCACACTGGTCATCAACGACAACGGTGTTGTGGGTGCAACAGGTATCGCTTTCAACACGGGAACGCTGTACAGCCCGTGGACAAACTGGACTCAAGGCGGCAAAACACTTGGTGCTGCGGGCATAACATTTGGACCTGGTACTACAGGGGACAAGATCAACACTGCTCGGCACTTCTATCTCAAGAACGGACTCACGCTATCTGCGGACATGGACTTGTTTATTGTGTTCCGTGTAATTGATGGTACAGGCAATTATAATCTTGGATTTGTTAGTTCTCACCGAAAAGCCAGTGATCAGTTCTTTACCAACCGAGAAGATCGCATTATTCACTGCCGTTCGTGGAATGCAAATGATCGGAATCCTGCTAATCAGAACAGTTCTTCTTATGTAATAGACGGAAACCAAAAACGATATTACAACAGTTCTTCTGCTTTCTTGTTCCGTCCGTGGGGATCGTATGATATAACCACCATTCCTGTGGCACAAAGACAAAGCATAGGATACGACCCCCATGTGTCGGGTCCGTCTATGGGTATCATTATTGGTGAAGCAGCACGGGACACTCAAAATACACTATATGCGTGGTATAACGGTGATCGCGCACGAAATTATTCTCCTAGCACGGGTCTGCGTATTGGAGCCGAGACATCTCCATATCTTGCCCTGTCAGAAACTCCTGTGTCTGGAGTCACTGTTGGCATTGGACGATTTGGTGGGTACATAAAAACCACTGCTTCTATTGCCAACACTACGGTAGGTTCTAATGCTTGGGTTTCTGAAGCAACCAGTGATCTCAATTATGGTTTTTACGGAGTACTCAATGAAGTCATCGTGTTCAACCGCAAACTGCAAGAAACCGAACGCCAAGAGGTGTATGGCTATCTGTCGCGCAAGTACAGCATGGACACCAAACTGCCCAACTCGTACACCCGATCACACCCAAGCGCATACTCTGTGGGACTGACCTTCTGGAATATTGAGCATCATCCAAACACCAAGGGTATCACCGGCTTGAGTGCGGGTATTTCGTTTGGCAGCATTGCCTTGCAGAACTTCTTTACCCTTCCGGATCGCATTTACAATTCGGTGGGTGGCAACGATACATACACTGATGTTGGTCTATAAGGGGAAAAACAATGGCTAGTTACCTGAAGGCATCCATTCAACGCTCTTATGCTGAGAGTTTTCTGACCGAACTTGAACGGAACGAAAATCAGTACTTCTTTTTCATTGCCAAGTCCACCGCGTGGACTAATGACAATAGCCCTCCAGTATATACCGACAGTATTAGGGCTGAATACGATGTGATGAACAACATCATCGGGTACAAGAAACTCAATCCCGAGAATGTGATTTTTGCCTTGCCCCGATACGAATGGACGGCTGATACCGTATACGACTCGTATGACGACAACATCAATCTGTTTGATGACAACGATCCCGCTATTTTTTATGTGGTCACAGACGAAAACAACATCTACAAGTGCATCAACAACGGCGGCAGCACAAACAAGTCCACCATCAAGCCAACCCTGACGATCAGTACTCCGTTTAGTCAGGATGATGGGTATACTTGGCAGTATCTTGCCACCGTGAAGGAAGGTAATCTGCCGTATGAACTCACAGACTATGTTCCTATTGAGTTTGCAACTGTAAGCACCGATACCGAAACACAGAATCAGTACAATGTACAGGTGCAGGCTGTGCCGTCATCCATTACTCGGATGGTGGTGACGAATTCATCGGGTGCTGCTTTAGGAAAATACCCGTATACGGTTGTAGGCTCACCTAATACCAATGCTGTACTGCGTGTTGCACAAGTGAATACGGTTCCAAATGATCCTCGTTCCAAGGTGGTTGTTATCTCAGATGATACTTCCAAAAGCAAACTCGTGGACTCTTCACTGTATTCCAATTATGTGGGATACGCTATGCGTGTAGACGGCAGCACCACCGTGGATCGTTCGCAAATCAACAACTACGGAATTATTACAGCAGTACAGGCTGTTGCAAACGCAGTGGAATTCACTGTAACAAGCGACACCATTGACTTTGCACTCACCACTTCATCTGTTAGCGGAGTTACTTCCGTGGAAATTCTGCCGTATATCAAGATTGTGGGAAACGGAACTGGGGCGTATGCTTTCCCCACAATGAACACCGACAATTCTATTTCTAGTATTACGATGGGAAACGGTGGAAGAGACTACTCTAATGTATCGGTACAGGTGTTGAGTGCAAAAACCGCAGGCACAGATCATCCAACAATTCGTGCAATCATTGCTCCAAAGGGCGGTCACGGTAGCAATATTTTGAAAGAACTCAATGTCAAAGATGTGTTGATCATTGTGGAAATCAGTGATGCTGATGCAGAGAACATTCTTGGTGGTGGTTCGTATCGGCAATTCGGAATCGTAAAGAATCCGCTTCTGGCGGACGGATCTGGCATTATTGCAGGTTCGGGCGACTTGTACTACCGAGACATTTCCATTATTAGCGAAAATTCGGTAGACACTTCAATATTTGATGGCGGTGCGGCAAATGTCATTATTGGGACCGAATCGTATTCTTCTGCAAAGGTGATTGCGGTGAGGTCTGGCAGCGGCAGCAGCCTTGTAACCCTGAAAACTCAAAACTCGGCTGGAAAGTTTGTAACCAAGCAGGATCGGGTAGACGATTACATTATTTCTCTTGGCTCAAAGTCTAGTACCGATTTTCAATCTCCTGAAAAGGTGACACAGACCGTTCCGGCGGGAACAGTGTTCGGATCGGGTGTTTCCTTTGGCTACAGTTTCACGGTTACCGGAAATGTGCTTGATGTGAGTGGTTCTACCCTCACGGTGCGACTCACATCAGACGCAAACTTTATTACTGGTATTTCCCTGAGCGGAGCGGTTTCAGGAGCAACCGGCACAGTTTCTGCTGTTTCTCCCCGAAACGGCGAGTATGTGTGGGTAAGCAAAACCACCACCACAGGGCAAGCCGCTATAGCAGATAATGGTGCTGGTGTTCAAAAGCAGTACAAGATTTACGAAGTGGGAAGTCCATATTTTGATTTGAGTGCTGCCCCGTCTTACTCGGGACTCCATGCTCTGCAACTGTCTACTAGCGTGGGTTCGCTAGTGGGTGCAATGGACTCTACGAGTGCTGCATTGACTCAAAACTCGTTCTCTAGCGGTGACACGGTATACCAAGGCTCCACTGCTTCGTACACGCAGTACGCCAGTGGCAAGGTTTACTATTGGGATTTCGTGAACAGCGCATATGGAACGCTGTATCTCACTGATGTGGTGGGATCCTTCAAGAGCGTTGCGGTGGACGGCATCACAGGCTCCACGCTTGGCGCGTTTATTGTTGCTGATGTCACGCTGCCAGAGATTGATCGCACCTCCGGAGAGGTGTTATACATAGACAATGTACGCCCCATACAGCGAAATATGGGTCAAAAAGAAGAATTCCGCCTAAGACTTGGTTTCTAAGAGGGACACATGGCATACGACCCAAGCATTTTTAACATCAACCCGTATTACGATGATTTTTCTGCTGATAAGGGGTTTTTGCGTGTCCTATTCAAGCCAGGCTATGCCGTACAGGCTCGTGAACTAACACAGATTCAGAGCATTCTGCAAGACCAGTTGTCCACGGTTGGAAACTATCTGTTCAAGGACGGTTCTCGTATTGTGGGTGGCGGGATGAGCGTCCGTAATTCCTCGTATATCATGGTGGATGTGGGAACGGGTAGCGAACTGAGTACTCTTACGGTGGATCAGTATTCAAATTTGGTTGGTGGAATGCTGTCATACAATGACGGCTTTACAAATGTTCAAGCCAAGGTAGTGCATTATCTGGCACCAGAAAATGATGGAAACCTAATACTGATAGTTGATTTTATTTCGGGAAGCGCGTTTCCTACAAACTCTTGCACCTTTACCAAAGATACGGTTACATACTCGCTTACTCTAGTGTCTGCTAGCACTGTGGGCTATCCAACAACAGGAGACTGCAAACTCGTAACAGTTTCTGACGGACTGTTTTATGTTGACGGGTTTTTTGTTCGTACCGAAACACAGCAGTTTGCTCCGTATCGCGTTCTTGATACCACAACTGTCGCATCATATCGTGATTTGAATTTCTCATCATTCACGAATCTGTCCAAGAAGATTGGATTCGCAGTGAACCGCGATTTCGTGATAGAGCGGCAAGACTCCACCCTGCGCGATCCTGCGATTGGTTCTTACAACTACAACGCACCGGGTGCAGACCGTTACAGCATCGGTCTTGTGCTTGCTCAGTCTGACTTGGACGAAACACTAGACGATTTTGTGGAACTGCTGCGCTTTGAGAACGGCAAGATCACCAAGAAGATTGACCGTATCACATACGGTGAAATCCAAAAAGCACTGGCTCTGCGAACATATGACGAATCAGGTTCATATACCGTTCGTCCGTTTGATCTTACGGTGAAGCCATATGACACCACCAATCACCTGCTGTCTGTGGGTGAAGGCAAAGCGTATGTGCTTGGTTACGATGTGGAAAATCAGTATCCACAGGGGCTGCAACTACCCAAGGCGCAAACCACAAGCGACACCGTTTCCACTACATTCCCGTTTAGCACGGGTTTGTATATGGGTGTCTCTATGGGTGGCACTGCGTCATCCGGAACCACCTTTGCCGCAAATTTGCCTACCATCAGTTCTGGTTCTGCGTATGTGGATATCCGAAATGCTGCAAACATAACTGTTGCTACCGGACTGGTTCACGGAGCATTTCCAACCAATCTTGAGCGATCAGGAACTTCTGGAAAAACGGGATATTACTACCGACTGTATCTGTACGGGGTAAGCGGTTCTGTTGTAAGCGGAAGAACGGGATTCATCTATCAGCACGGAACTCCTGTGGGAAGAACCCTGTGGGGCACATTCACTCCACAGGTAAACACCGGATTCACACTAGCGGGAACCGATGACTCTTCTCTGCTGTACGAACTCAAGCCTGGATATGCGATTAAGGATGTGTCAACACTCGCGGTTCGCGGTAGAATTGTTGGCACTTATATAGATCCAACAAATCCAAACACTACCACAACCATATACACCATCAAAAAGGACAATTTTGCTTCAACAATTGGTTCAAGTAATACTGGTATGTTTTCGTTTGAGAACTACGGATCCACTCCAAATTCTTCTGCTGAAATTTCCAAGATAGCGTTCACCAATGTGGACAACATTGCGTTTGCTCCTGCTCCTTCAAACAGTGTTGTGTCAACAAATGCAAATGGAGAAATTGTGTTGACCGTGACCGGTGCGCCAGCAGGATTCACCGCACAGGCTGTTCGTCCTATTGTGCCGATTGTGTATTCTCCCACGATTTCTAGCACTTCAACCTATAGAACAAAGACATCTACCCCAACCTCAGCCGCTATAAGCACTGGTGTTTATTCCACAGACGGTAATGGTCGTAAGTATTTTACATTACCCAATATTGATGTTTACTCAATCTCGGGAGTGAGTCTTGCCGCCACTCCCTTTACTGATGTCACATCTCACTTTGAACTGGATGACGGGCAGCGCGAAACACATTACGATAACTCTCGTTTGTATGTGAAAGAGGCATTTGCAGGTGAATCTATTTACACGGGCACAAACATCGGACTAACAGTTAGGTATTCGTACTTTGCCCACGGTGGGTTGGCTGCTGCTCCATTCATTGGGCGGCATTCGTATCTGAATCTGCCGTATGAACAGATTCCGCTGTACACCAGTCCACGAACCGGCAAGACGGTTTCGCTTGCAAACTGCTTGGACTTCCGCCACAGTGGACTGACCTCTTCCACGGAAATGATCAAGCCGTATGGTGTTTACGAAGGCTTAGTAAATACTGCTGTAACATACAATCACTATTTGCCACGCACAGACAAACTGTGTGTGAAAGCCGATCCCGAAGACGGTTCAGCACTGTTCTTTATTGTGCAGGGAACACCTGATCTTGCGCCAATGGCTCCACCTGATCCAGCAGATGCTCTTGTGCTTGCCACGCTTACTGTGCCTGCGTACACTCACAACGCCACCGATGTTGTGGTTACACCCGTGGACATCAAGCGGTTCACGATGGCAGACATCGGCAAGATTCAGAAGCGCGTGGACGAAGTTGAGGTGTTTGCAAAACTGTCCCTGTCGGAATCCGAGATTGAAGCACGATCCCTGCGTGGAACCTGTGCAGCAGCAGAACCCCTGAAGACATCCATCTTCTCTGATGAATTCTATGGGCACTCCATTTCGGATGTCACAGATTCGCAGAACTCCTGCTCTATTGACTACGAGCGCGGTGAACTGCGTCCGTTCTTTACCACAGCAAACATCACGCTGCCCACAGGTATCACAACCAACACGGTTGTGTCTACCGATGGGCTGTTGACCCTTGGATACACTACGGTTCCACATATTCAGAACACGCAGTACACTCCACCCACCAAGGTAAAGATCAACCCGTCTAATACCGTGAACTGGCTTGGATTTATGAAACTGTCGCCATCGGTGGATCCGTATTACGATACCGGCTATCGACCCGCGGTAAAAACCAATGCCCTGATGGAAAACGACAACTGGCTGTCTTCCAATGCTAACGATGATCGTGGCTTTGGAACACAATGGAACGATTGGGAAAGCCTATGGACAGGAATTGAACAGGTTGAAGAAGAGCAGGACGACATTCAGAAGCGCATGGTAGAACTACCCCATGTGAGTTCTGTTTCGGCTGTTCCGTCTTTCAACTCTGGCAGCGTTCGGGTTGGTGTGAACCGCAAGGTGGAAAGCATTGACCAAAAGAACAGCAACTACATTACCGCTCGTCAACTCAAGAACCGCATCAAGCACCGTATTGGTTCTCGTGTGGTGGATCGCAGCGTGGTGCCGTATATTCCGCTCAAAACCGTAACGGCAACTGTCAACGGACTCAAGCCCAATGCCACAGGATTGTCTGTGTACTTTGATGGAGAAGTGGTCAAGAGTGGCATAAGCACCGATGCCTACGGATCTTGCACCGTGTCTTTTGGAATTTCTGCTGGTGCATTCTTGGCAGGACAGCGCACGGTTCGTATATCCGACAGTGCGGTAACCGCCAACTCTACCATTGCTGCTGAAGCCACTTACTACTGCACGGGTTTGATTGAGCAGCGTGTGGCTGGCTCGTACTCCACCCGTCCACCGGAACTGCGCCGCCAGACTCCTGCCAGCGAATCCGTGGCTAAGGATCCATTCAACCGTGACATTGATTCGGTGGAAAACACCCACTGGAGCGATCCGCTTTCACAGACCTTCTTCGTGGACAAGAAGACTAATTCTGATGGAATATTTGTGAACAGCGTGAATCTGTATTTCTCGGGCAAGGATTCTGTTCTGCCTGTGACTGTGCAGATTCGTCCCACGGTTTCAGGATATCCTTCTCCGTCTGTGGTGCTGCCGTTCAGCACTGTTACCAAACTGCCTGCTGCGGTGAACGCAAACGCAACGGCTCCCACAGCAACAGGCTTTACATTTAGCAGCCCTGTGTATCTTGAGCCAGGCGAGTACTCGCTGTGTGTGCTTGCAAACAGCGATGACTACGAGTTGTTTGCTGCTGACGCATCAGTGAACTCCACCCAGACCTCTGGTTCCGATGCAGGTCGTGCAGGCAACAACCAATTGGTGGGAACGCTGTTTACTACTCAAGGTATTGGTCCTGCTGTTGCCAATACAGGGATTGATCTCATGTTCGCCCTGAACCGTTGCGAATTCAGCAGTTCAACAGGAACATTGGTGTACTCCTCTGTTCCAAACTGCACCAATTCTCAGGTAATCAAACTGTACGCACCTGAACTGTTGCCTTCGTCTTGCGCCGTGTCTCGCACTCTTGGGTCGGTGGCATTCAAAAACAACGAGTCGGTATATTTGAATACTCTGTACACCACTGCGCCAGTACTCACTTATTCGCTCACGCGAGGCGCAGACACCACGGTTTCTCCTGTGGTGGACACTGCGGCTCTGTATGGAACGAGTGTAAAGATGTTCGCTGTCCCCAACACACCC
>Ga0315905_10005425_pt1 | contig 12999 bp, 8 predicted proteins | sample LakEriMetagenome_5_FD_203522 | JGI IMG/M metagenome (GOLD analysis project Ga0315905, IMG submission 203522) | Freshwater fungal communities from buoy surface, Lake Erie, Ohio, United States - Buoy 4 MA121 | ecosystem: Environmental > Aquatic > Freshwater > Lake | place: USA: Lake Erie, Ohio... | reverse complement strand
CAAACCATCGAGGCAATGCCGCAATCACCTTCGAGGTCATGCGGCTCTGTCCCGCGCGACGGTTCTCGTGTCATCTGCCGAGCTGCGTGCACCCAACGAGGCATCCATGCCCGCCTCCCCCCCCCCATGTGCTCTTCTGTGCACTTTTCCTCGCTCTGCCTCTCTCCCTCCGCCCTACTGTCCATTTCCCCTGTTACACCCTGTCCCGCCAGCTCGACACCCGAGACTGCATTCTTGCCCATTCCACTGCGGGCCTCGTGCTCACCCTCTCTGCACCTATCGCCAGCTACTGAGATGTTGCATTGCCCGTGCGCTCTATCCTTTCTTTCTCCGTCGCAAGCCCCCTTCCGCCTTCCTTTCAGGGAAGTATTCGATTCGGTCCCGGTGCCCCCTCGTCCGCAGGACTCTTTTTCCTTGTCACCGCCGTGTTGCCGCACAGACTGGTCCCGTTCCACCACTGCCGCATCCCCTTCGCCACTTCCACTGTCCTCCTCTCCCCCTTCGCGATCCATTGTGTAAACCTCTCCCACTCCTCCCTGGTCCATTCTTCCTTCTCCCTCAACCACCTCCCTCTCCATCTCACCTGCCCCACCTTCTCCGTCCATGTCTCCATCTTCCTCTCCTCCCTCCTCCATATCTCCACCTTCCCTGCTGCCACCTCTCTCAACCTCTGCCCTAGTTTCATCCCCGCCACCTCCCCCGCCTCCTCTCCCAACCACATTCTCATTTGCACCCTCGTCGGCTTGATCGGGCTCCTCTTCACAGAAGTGACGCCACATTGCGCGATACTGATTCTCGACATGTGCCATATAGCGGGCGCCATCACACAAAGGCGACGCGAGCAAACGTTGGCGAAGGGTCTCACGTAACAATCGCAGACGCTCAGGCGAGCGAGCAAGGTTGACAGCAATTTCCACGAACTCATCTTCACTATTTGCAATCAGCTCTGTGCACCCGACCTGCGTCAGCAACGAGACACCGACATTCTGAGCGTGCGTCGCCTCTGGACCTGTCGCGCGGAGCGTAACAACAGGCACACCCATCAGTAGGGCTTCCACAGTCGTCGTCGTGCCAGCGTAAGGGAATGTGTCGAGCGATATATCCATGCGCGCGTACTTGGCCATGTGATCACGTGTGGACGGCAAGACCTGTGCCACACACTCCCCTCTCGTCAGGCTTACCCAAATACAGCGTGTGCATGTATTCCGGAGTCACTGGAATGACAAAACACGACGGAGAGCACTCAACTAAAAGGAGAGAGAAGGGCAACAAGACGACACCTGGAGAAGATCGATGCGAGAGCGGTCAACACCAAAATCAGCGAAGGCACAGAGGCAGGAATCCTTGACCTGCTTCGCCGCAAACGCTCGCGACTTAAGCAGTAGGCGCGAATCCGGCAACGCTAAGAGGATGCGCGCCCATAACCGCACGACGCGCCCATTGATTTTCGCCACGTTGTTGAAGGAGCCGAAGGTGACGTATTGAAGCGACGCCGACGGAGGCGCAGCCACCGGGCCTACCTGACTCTCGTCCGGCGGGGTATAGCACAGGAAGCTTTCAGGTAGCCGTACCAGCTGCTCACTGAACTGCTGCGTGGTGTCGAGCGCGTCTGCATACTGGTCCGTCAACCTGTACTGTATGGTATCGAGGCCTGTGGTGTTGGGATAGCCAATGCACGTAATCAGCACGGGAGCGGGTCGCAGCGCCATCACATCAAGTCGGTTGCCTGCTGTGTGCCCGGCTAGCTCCACCAGGATATCAATTTTGTCGGCACGAATCTTTTGCGCAACAGCCAGTGGCGGCATGCCCACTAGGGTCACCCATGCGTCTGCGTATGAGCGCATTCGCCGTGTCGTCGCGTCCTCCTTGTTGGCAGCCGAGTAACAGGTGATGTGGAAGTGGGGCGAAGAGCGGTGCCGCAGAAGCGCCTCTGAGAAGTAGGACACAGAGTGCTTGTTGAAGTCGGGCGAAAGGTAGCCGACGCGCAGTTGCCGCGTCAGGGACCGACAGTTACCGAAGCGGTTGGTCAGGTATGACTCGCACGAAGCCGCTGCCCTCAGGGCGCGCGCGCGGATGTCCTGCCCCCACGCCGTGTGCGCGGTTGTAATAGAATCACGCGACTGGCGAAGCGAGTAGTTGAGCGCCAGCAGCCGGTTGTGGGCGGCGTTGTCCGAGTACGGGCACAGCGACAGGCAGCGCTCATAATATTCAATGGCCTTGTCGGCGTCGCCTGCATCTTGAAAGAGCTTGCCGAGGTTTGTGTAGGCTTCCGCGTAGTTGGGCGCCACCTGCAGTGCCGAATGGAAGTACGGCAGCGCGTCCTCTAGTTGGTTCATTATAGTATACACCACCCCCATGTTATTCAGGGCCTCAGGGAACGTGGGCTTGATGCGCAGGGCTGACTCGTAGCAAGACAACGCTCGCGGCAAGTTGTCCATGTCCTTGTAAATCACGCCGAGATTATTCCACGCCTCAGCAGACCGAGGATTAACCTCTGTGGTCAGCTGGTAGCAGATGCAGGCTTTCGCTGCCTCGTTGTTTTCGACATAGGCCACCCCTAGGTTGTACATGGCATCAGCGCTCGTGGCATTGTAAAAGAGCGCCTGCTGGTAGAGATGGATGGCCTCTTGAACACGGCCTTGGGCCTTCACGGCTGTGCCCAGATCCGACAGCGCGAGCGCCAGGTTGTGGGACGCCAGCTGGAAGTTGGGGTTTACTTCCAGGCACGCACGGTATGCTTCAATGGCCTCTGGGAGCCTGTCCATCCCTTTCAGCAGCACACCGCGGTTGTTGTGGGCCTCGGCATAGTGCGGCCACAGCTCGAGCGCCCGCGCGTACGAATCAAGCGCCTGCTGCACGAGCCCTCGCTCGGCCAAGAGGATGCCCTCGTTGTAGTGTGCTGGCGCATAATCTGCGCATACGCGTGAGGCCTCGCGGTACTTCGACATGGCCCGGTCAGTCAGTCCCAGTAGCTTCAAGCGCGTGCCCTCATCTGTGAGCGCCGTCGCCAAGCCTTCGCAGGCGAGCGTGTAGCCCGGGTCTAACTCCAGGGCCCGCCGATAAAGGGCAAGGCCCTCGTCCGTTCGCTTCTCTCGCACATGCAACAGCGCCAAGTATGTGAGCGCCTCGACGTTGTCCCTGTTAAACTCCAGCGCCGAGTCAAATGCCTGGGCCGCTGCAACGGGGCGTCCTAACTTTGCGAGCGATATGCCCTTGCCTACCATGGCCTTGACAATGTCCTCCGTCTCCGCCGGCGAAGACGGTGGCGGCGTAGATGGCTCCTGTTTCATCGTATTCGCATATATGCATACCAGACACAGACACACAGAGACACATATACGCATACATGCACACAGAAATGTACATGGATGAAAGCATGTCAGTGTGTGCATGTGTGTGTACGTGCGGCGCGTTGTAGCCAACGCGTCATATGTGACACGTTTAGGTGGTCTTCGTGAAGACGACAGCCACACAGATGTAATCCTCGCAGAATGTGTGGCGCAGAATATTGGGTGGCTATGGCATCAAGACTGGATATCACCCAGATCACTCACGGGAAAGTGACCCGTCATTTCTAGAGTCTCCAGTCCGTGTCCACTCCCATAGACGCTGTCTGCGGGATGCAGGGTGTGGCACGAGAAGCGCAAAAGAGCACAAACCCGCACGCACAACTCATATGCACGTAAACACAGCACAAAAAAGAGTGCACGCCTGGGTGTCTGGCGAGCGGCACAAGGACCCTCGGGACGAAATCGACAGCATTGCAATGGCTTCCTCGAAGTAAGTGATCGCCTCCTCATGCTTGTCCTGGTCGGCAAGCACCCTGCCCAAATCCCAATCGCGCCTCCTAGGTCAGTGCGGCCCGGCAAGTCGGCAGCAGAGAGAGGGATATGCGGGCCACGTCCAGGGCGCGCGCACAGGCTCATGCGCGGCGCGCCCCAATCGCATGGTGCCGTGTGCAGGGAGGCCGGAGTCACGGGCAGTCACAGGCAGCCCTCGGTGCAGCCCGCGGCGCTTTCCGCTCTTCGCGCCAAATTACCTGGCGCGCAGCACATGCTCGGATGGGCACACGTGCGGCTGCCGGGGCCTGGCGAGCGGCAGATCAGCCGCGAGGCGCGCAGGGCTGAGATCGTCGCCCGCGATGATGCGGGCCATCGCTGCGGCCGGGGTGGCACCACGACGTAAGATGCTCCGACGACACTGGAGATACGGGATTGGATTAACAGATCCCACCTTGGGGAAAGTTCGAAAAGTTGTCCGTTCAAGTTTTAAACCGTAGAGATGCAGAATGCACTAAAGATGCTCAGAGAGGCCGCTGACGACCTGCGATCGGTGGAGGTGCCCAGAGCACGGCGGCGGGCCTCAGCCGAGCCGCCCGAGCCGCCCCACAACCACCAGGTGGCTCGCGCGCACCTTTCAACGCAAACGCACATTGCACACCCATAATCCCACGCACGCACATATGCAGGAGCAGAAGACGATGCCCTGGATGAAGGAGGGCCACAAGACGCTGCCGACGCGCACGAGCGAGTCTCATCCAATAACGGTCTCCTGGCTCGACGCCTCAGCGCCCTGCGGGCGCCTGGGGCTGTGCTACTGCCCCGGGAAGAATGTCGTGCGCGAGGGCGTGCGCTGGGCAAGGTCTCTAGACGAGGACCTGGCACACCTGATCTCCGCTCACGGGGTCAATGTCGTGGTGTGCCTCCTTTCTGACGCAGAGCTCCGGGCGATTGGTGTCGGGCGCGACTACGCGGCATGCGTGAGGAAGGCGGGCTTGGAGCTCATCCAGCTTCCTATCATCGAGATGTTCGCACCCGAGGACATTTCAGACGCCATGCGCGTAGTTGAAGACATATTTGAGCGCATCCAGCTCGGCTCTAAGTGCGTTTTGCATTGCAGAGGGGGGGTTGGCAGGGCGGGAATGCTGGGGGCCTGTCTTCTGCTCAGGATGGGCATATGCAGCGGCGTGCAGGAGGCTATCCAGCTAGTGCGCTGCAGACGCTGCAAACGTGCCATTGAGAGCAGGTCGCAGGAGAAATTCATCTCTGAGTTTGCTCGGCTCAGGGGCATGCAGGGCCTGGTTCATGCGACAGGCCCCGCCAGAGGGCCGGATCACAGAGAAGCAGGACAGAGGGGAGAGGTTGAAAAAAGGACCCCGCGGGCCCAACTCGCAAAGCCTGGTTCGGCTGAGTCAAGCTCGAGTCGCGATCGGGGAGGGCGTGCAGGCAACGTATCAGGCAGCGGTGCCTGCGCCAACCCCTTGAGCAGTGAGGTTCGAGCACGTATTGGTGAGGCAGAAAGGGGAAACATGGACATTTTGGGCAGTCGAGTCGCACGTGCGAGAGCAGCGAATGGCGGCAGAGGCGACGGTGCGATCGACTACGTCACCACACAATGCGGGCGGAGGGTGGCGAATGACAGCCCTCTGACAGCTGCATGGGCGAGGCCGGCAAGTGGCAGACGTGCGCCAGGAGGGCAAGTGGCACGTTTGAAAGAGAAGCGCCTCCTTCCTCCCTCTTGTGACCACACGGTCTTGGACGCTGCAGCGGCTCACGCCGCCGTCACCACTGCGCAACATGACGCACTGCCACCAATGGCGCCAAAACCCGGAGCCCATGCGCGTTCGGCTCCTGCGCCGCCCTTTTCGCACGCCAGATCTCTGCATACGCCGCGCGAACTAGGGGCCGGAGGTCAGCGACAGCTCGCGCTGCGCGCGCTGGAGCTGCTCGGCGATTCCGAGGAGGAGAGCATTGAGCAAGCGTTGCACGCGCAGCAGCAGGCGGCGAGATCCCGAGACCTCGATTTGCTCGAAGAGCTCGCCGCCGCGGACCAGCTTATGGCCGCACACACCGCGGCAGCGCGCACCGACCTGCGCCGAGGGCCGCTCGCTCCTCTTGCTGCTCCCCGCCGCACAGCGGGCAAAAGTTGTTCCGCTGGCCGGTGACGAGTACAAGGCCACGTGGCCGTATTCAGCAAGTGCCCCCCACTTGGCCGTTTTCATCAAGTTGAGTCTGCATCAAGTGGTCAGTCTGCATCAAGTGGTATTCTTAGCTTCGAAAATGATGCCAATAAATCAAGGCTTTTTTGTCAAGCTGATCAGCAGTGGCGTCAATGCCGATGATACCGATATCAGCGCTTCTTGCTCCTGCGTTCTAGCGTCTGAGGGGCTCTGTGAGGCTACCCAGTTTCGGCACCGCACTTGTAGCGTGCCGCCTGGGTGGCGACCCTCTTTCACCAGCAATGGTGCCAGACGCCAACGAATTCACGTACTCGAAGGACTCTTCAATTGTCTGCACAATCAAACGCATGAGCGCGCAAGAGACGCGGCTGGGACGTGCAAGAGTCGCGTCTCCGTCTCTCGGAGAGCGAGCGCGCGCTCTTGCTACACTCCATTCTGCATCATGTCAACGACTGGCGGCGCATGACGCTAACGCACATGAAACATGAAAGCACGGCGGGGAGGCGCGTGAGTACATGTATGAAGGCGGTGAGGGAGGTTTCGACGCGCTCCAAGCTCTTTTCACTCAACTCCTCATCATCATAGGTGGCGTCGAGCTTGAACTTCGTGAGGTCGTTGACGAGGTCGCGCAGCATCCCCACTTTGATCATGATGAGCTCCAGAATTGCGCGCAGTTCTATCGCCTTCTTCTTTATCTGCCTCACACGTGGACATGGGCACAAACGTAACGACATGCATAATCACGCGAGGTGTGAGAGACGAAATGCCATCAGGTGTCACATGAGGGTGGCAGAGCCCTTAGCGAAAGGAGGGTGTGAGAGGGACTGCCGAGCTGGTAGGCAGGGAGGGCGGAGGGCAGGGCAAATAGGGGCGGGGAGGTCTGGATCCTTTGACACCTTAAGCTGCCCCGAGACCCCCGCCACCCAAATCCCAGCGCGGAAGTCGAGCAAGCGTTTCACAGGAGGGGAAGCGAAGGGGAAGCGGACAGCAAGAGACGCGCGGTCCGGTGGCTCTCCTTCTTCCCCTGTGCCTCTCCTTCCGTGCTCCCCTCGCCTCCTATCTCTACCTTCTCCATGTCTCTCTGTCTGGCGGTGGGAGATGGAGGGGCCAAGACAGAGGAGCTGTCTTAGGAAGACAGAGGAGCTAAGACAGCATGTACATAGCACCGCATCCCGCTCGTCGACCCACGGTCGCTGTCTCAGTCTGTCTTTTCTTTCAGCCTCAAAGCGCTCAGCAGACGCTTGCGGGGAATTCAAAAATCTATCTCGGTCTACGTATCTTGCAACGAGCGGCTGAAGAAGGGAGCGCCGAGCAAAAGACGGAGCAAGGGAGGGAGCAAGGAGCAAGGCACATCAAGGAGGGAGGCACATGATTTGCCACGGTCCCGAATAAAAAGTTGCTCAAAAGAGCGGTGCAACCACGCGACACGACACACGACACGCCACAGGTCAAGACACGCCACGGGTCAAGCCTCTCCACCAGAAGTGTGATAGAGAGGCAGAGACATAGGGACAGGAGAGAAGTGTGACAGAGAGACACAGAGCCAGGAGACTCGGGCTTCTAGCCCCCGTCAACGCCAGGCAATGCAAATTGTGCCACGTCACCTACCCACAACACAGCCCTGAAAGGCCACGCACGCAAGCGGCAGTGCCAACAGATGAAAATGTGCCGTCGGGAGCAGCAGAGGAGCGCGCGAGGAGGCCAGCAGCGCCTGTCCAGGCGGTCATGGGGGAGGCGATGGCGCACGATGGGCAATGCACCATCGCCTGCCGCAGCAAGCGTGCAAGAAAGACCTGGCGATTGGGCAGCACGACAGGGCTGGGGGCGGAGGCTTGTGGGGAGGTGGCGGACGCTTGCATAGCGCCCTTGCCGGGACGAACCACAGGCAGGTCTCGCATGTTGGCCAACATGGCATCCATGTTGTCCAGCGCGTGGTGAAAGATTTTGAGGAAGGTGGCGATGGCCAGGAGGGCCAGGGCCGGGAACTTGGTCTTTCTGTTCACCATCATTACCAGCGAGTCCACCCCGTAAAGCAGTTTCAGAAGGCTTTCCAGCATCCCTGCTCCCGAACCACGCGTCCAAGGTGCCATGAAGTCAGAGACGAGACGAGACTGATTTCACCATCAACCAAGGACAAAAAGGTGCGAGACGGCGGTGCGCCAGGGGTACGTGGCGGGTTGGCAAGTTAAGGCGTTGGCAAGTTTAGGATGCTTTCACATGGCGCACGCCTCACAGCAGACAGCTCGAGCGGCGCTGTCATCGCAGCCCCTTTGATGCAAACTGTGTTGGCTTCGTTGATGCCAACTGTGTTGGCTTCCACTCAGTTGGCATCCACGCGTCAGGAAAGAAATGCAGGGGAGTTTTGTGCGCCGGGGGGGAGGTGGGAGGTGAGAGGAAAACCTTCAGCAAGCTCCATGGCAGCGGGGTCTAAATGCCCTGTGTTCATGTGTGTCTCCCGTCATCCGTTGCATCCGTTGGTCACCATCACCGTGTAACATGATGCCATCCCCGTATATGTTGGCAACTCGGTGAGTGTCAGTCCCTTTTCAAAGGGTAAAGAAGGCAACTTCAAACGGCAAAGACAAGACAAGACAAACGTCAAAGAACTCAAAGCAAAGAACTCAAAGCAGCATCCACCCCAGTCGCAAATAGAAAGAAGACCCTAGAACCTAGAAAGTTGACCCTCGAGGGCGCTGTGCATTGGCAGCGCGTGGAGGTACTTGCACGCCCGGCGGGAAGAGGGGAAAGAAGAGAGAGAAGAGAGAGCAGGGCTTCACTCGAGAAGAGAGGGGAGCAGGACCGAGGATGCCGACAACATCGCAGGCGCGACTGGTCAAGAGCGCGACCATCTGCTTCACCAGCGCTGCCTCCTCCACATGTCAGCTCACACCTCACCGCGCGTGCATTGACACGCATGCAACCGCACGAGCACAGCAGCCCACCACGCAAGAAGCACGTTGGGCTTTGACACGACGCACGACGCACATTGTGCGCTACATCCGCCTCGCGTCCAAACGCCACCCATTCACTTTGCCCTGCACCCTGGCTTGAGCGTGTGGGGCCTGAGGCAGCCAGAGCGGGCACGCACAATAACGCAGGCACTCGGGAAGCGGCCGACTGCATGGGCGGGTTGCCTTTCAGCCTCGCTTCTCTTCCGCCTCGCTTCTCTCTCTCTCTCTCTCTCTCTCTCTCTCTCACACACACACACACACCGTGGCGTTGTGCCGACGCAGACACACAGGCATGGAAGTGGAGGGTCTCGGTTTCGGTGCCAGGTTTGCGCGCGCTGTTGTGCGTGGCGACGAGGTCATTGATGTGACTCATGTCATACCGCCGCCCGGCGCTCACATGCATGTTGAACGCCGTTTCAAATTGTGCCTTGAGAGTAGTTCCCACGCGTTCCAGCGTCCAGTCAGACGCACGGATGTAGCGGAGGATCGTGCGCGGTCCCAGGAACTTGAGTGCCTGCTGCGAGGAGACAAGCTCCAGCAACTCTTTTGAGCACTTTGCCGACAAGGCGGCTTGACGCAACAGGACCAGCGGCAGCTCCTGCAGCATCCGCTCAGCGTTGCCCATCTTGGAAAACACGCGGGCCATTTGCTGCAGGCAGTCTTGCCTGCTCATGCGGTGCCCCAGCCCACTCGCCAGCTCCGACGTGCTGGCCACGGGTAAGACGCTGGTTGTTGAAAGCATTTGCGTAGTTTGCGTAGTTTGCATCTGCCGCAACGTGGACCCAAGCACATTGTCGACGTCTGCAGCAGCAAACAGGGCATAGAGTGTTTTCTTTGCCCATGGGTGCAGCTGGACCAGGCCGCAGATGCGCACGGTCAAAGGCGCCACAGCGTGCATGACCGCCACAAACTCCTCGCCCGAAGCGTCCTCATGCGCAAGCACAAGCTCCAGCAGCTCGTTCTCCCGCAGTCCCAGCCGCGACAGCTGGAGGTACTTGAGGACCAACACAGGCAAGCTACCCCAGTTGCTGGCAGCAGCCAGCACTCGAGAAATCACTCCCGTGAGCAGCTTTTCGAGGGAGTCGCACCTGTCGAAGAGCAAGCGGAGGGACAGGAGGAGAGCCTCAAGGTGGTCGTCAAGAAGGTCGTTGGTCTCATCCTCAAGACCACTCGTAGCAGGGCGCGAAGCCTTAGAGGCGCCGGGCTTGCCAACCGGTGGTGCTACAGCTGTAGCACCACCGCCGCCTGGTCCACCTCCAGCTCCCTCACCAGTGCCTTGCGCCTGTGTCGCCGTGCGAGATCCCGCGGGGCTTTCTACGGAACGAGAGGATGCATCGGCGTCATCGGGGCTGGAGGCCTCTGACGCGCCCCCACCACTGCTGTCTGGTACTTGGGCACCCGACCCAGGGGGCGAGGTGTCTCCTGCCTGCTGCTGTTGCACTTTGCTCATGTGCGCCACGCACTCGCGCACGAGCTCCTCAGCGAAGTAGCGGACGAAAATGGTGTTGCCAAACTTGTCGTGCGGCTCGTATGAGCCAGGCTGGATGTCAGAGGTGACGGGCTTGATCTCGGCTTCGAGGACCGGCATCAGTTTGGGCACTATGCGTTCGGGGATGCCGGCCTCGAGAAGGCGATGCATCAAGTACGCCTTCCGCACTTCCAACACCCACGTCGGAATGTCCACTATGCGTACACCCCCAGCAAGAAGCATGTCCAAGAGCGCCGTATCCATCGGCCGCTCGGGATGATGGCCCTCACCGCCTATCATGGTCAACCTCAGACGCGCGTACGCAGTAGATGCATAGCGTGCACTAGTCTTGTCGAGCAGCGGCATCACAAACTTGCAGACGTCTTGTTGTGCGCGTGCGCGGGCGGCAATGAGACGAGCCAGACGTTTCTTGGCTGCCGTTGCCTCCGGATGGAGGTCTCCCTGCACATGCGCGCCATGGGCATCAACGGACCAGCTCCCATCCTCGAGCCCGATGCCTGCGCCAGCTGCTTGCAGGTGCTTGCCCATGCCTGCGCGCCCGGGCGATCCCGTCGCCTCTTTCTTGCTCACCGACCCCAATCCCTGGTTGCCAGGCTTGGTCTTTGTGCCAAGAGCTGTCTCTCTCTTTGCACCAAGAACCAAAGCACCTTTTGCGTATACGCCTGGCGCCCCAGGGTTGGCGGGTTGATGTTGGGCTTCGTCGTCAGGGGTGCTTTGTTTGGCAAGGCTTACGGCTTCCATGGCCTCGGGCGGCAACATCTGGTCGATGCCGTCGATGATCCATATAAACACGCAGTGCTGGCACACGAGATGAAGCCAGTCCGAAACGAGGTTGAGGAGGTCCGAGGAGTCCCAGGGTACGTGCATATCGAGGTTTAAGGCTGCCTTGGTAAAGGACATGGCATGCTCCAGCAACTCCTCCACCGTTGAAATCGTTGACTCCTCGCCCACATGCTGAATCAGCACTACATGAACGAGCCCCTCGACCTCATAGCTGAAGCCGACGCGCCAGCCGGTGTGGTCAGAGCGCGGACACCTGGGCGATTGCACATTAGAACAGTGACCGGAAGGGGCAGGCAAGAACTTGGTGCGGGGATCTTGCGCAAGCCGCTCCAGATGGTGCTGCACGCACGATGCCACCAGCGTTGATTTGCCTGTCCCAGGTTCTCCACGCAGATACGTCGGGCGCAGATCATGGAGCACTGCGTCCTCCACTCCGATCCCGTAGTGGGGGAACAAAATGTCCGTGTAGTGTGCTATCTTTTGCGGTGTCGCGTTCGGGTGCTGAGGGAGCCGGCGCTCGCGCAGCTCTTGCAGGTACATGTGTGTCATCAAGTTGATGCGAGACAAGCCGGGAAAAGTGTCTCCGGGATGGAAGAGGGTGTCGATAGCCGCTTGGAGCTGCGCTGTGGTGGAGGCCACAAAGCTCCCTATGTCGTGATACCCCATCACATTCGCCTCGGGAACTCGGCGTATTTCATGGCGCAGCTTCTCCATGGCCTCCCGACCATACTCGGAGGTAGGAATGAAGTTTTTGCGCTTGTGCGCAGGGACACCAGTGCGACGGACGTGTTGAGGCTCTCGAAACATGAAGATATTGTGTTTGGCGAGGGTGGGGTCCACCAGGAAGCCGTTCAGGATGGCCATCTCAAGCGCGCTCGCTCGCACGCCCGGCAGCAGCAAATTGGTATTTCGCGGTACTGTGAGCCACGGGTATGCCTTGATGATGCGCTCGTCCAAGTGGTTGGGAATCCAGCCGTACCTCTCACCCAAGACCGCCAGGAACATTGGCGTGCTCCGGTCGATTTCCTGGAATGACACGTAGAGATGCTCTAGGTCTCCTGTCTCCTCTTCACTCACCAGACCTGCAGCCTCCACAGAGCCTCGCATGCCGAACGAGAGGGCAATGAGCGTGATCGTCACCAGTCGGTTCTCACAGGCGGCCTGAAGGGCGGGAAGGACGCGGTTCAGTAGCGCCTCTCGCTCCTCCAGCATGTCAGCCACTGTGCTGGCCAAAAATACGCGAATCTCCCGGGGCCTTTGGATGCGTGCGGCCCTATTGATGCGGACCTTGAAGGGTGCGCTGACGGCAGCAACAGCGTGATGGTGCTGGCCCATATGGTACTTGACATGACAGGTCCCCGGAAACGCCGGCGAGCTGCCAAAGTGCACCACATCTTCATTCTTGGCTGGCACCACAAGCCTCTGCGCACACACGGGACCGGATCCAAGGTCCTGATACACCCCTAACCAGTCACTCGCGTGGTGCTGACGCGTGAGGTGCATCTTGTACGAGCAGGTCCACGCGTCTCCGCACACCACCGCCTCTGCGGGCACTTGAATTTCCACCTTTGGCAAGCAGGTGCTGAAAGATGCGGAAACACACGCCGGCGTGCTCGAGCCCCGCATGTAGTACCGAAACTGGTACGTGCCATCTGACAGGGAGGCATGAGAGAAGTCGAGCTGGCCCGTGTTGCCTGTCAGAGTTTAGGTAGTGAAGAGTAGGTTTAGGGTTTAGGTAGTAAAGAGTAGTAGACCCCGAGGTCACGGTGTGGATGTAGCACGTCCCTTGCTAAAGCTTGATGCCTGTCAGCTTGAGT
>Ga0315905_10005422_pt1 | contig 13004 bp, 19 predicted proteins | sample LakEriMetagenome_5_FD_203522 | JGI IMG/M metagenome (GOLD analysis project Ga0315905, IMG submission 203522) | Freshwater fungal communities from buoy surface, Lake Erie, Ohio, United States - Buoy 4 MA121 | ecosystem: Environmental > Aquatic > Freshwater > Lake | place: USA: Lake Erie, Ohio... | reverse complement strand
AGATGAGGGTTGCAAGAGACCAAGATTGTAAGTTCGTTCAAACGACGCAATTATTACAGTACAAACCCCCACCCAGACCGGGTGGGCGAACACGAAAGAAAAGGCAAATGGTCTGCATCCGTTACATCGAGTAACTGAACAGGGCACACCGTGTGTGTGTGAGCGTGTCGGTGTTTCTGACATATGCAAGCGCATCCCAAATGAATTAAGAGTGCGCTGGTAACGGCACATGCCCTGCTTCGTCGGCGGTCAAGTGTTGTGCTAGGAACGAGCGCGCAGCAGTGCAGCGTCATGGAGATGTGGTGATTCATGTGGCGATGGTGGTGAAAGCTGCTGTTAATAGGGTGGCGCTGGGGCGTGTAGGTTGTTTAGGTTGAGCCATGCTAAAGTGGCCGAGTGGAGATGGAATACGAGTGGGCGGAGCAAGGTGAGAGCGGCTGTAGAGCCCCCTGACTAAGATGAGGGCGCAAGTAGTGCCCCTTTACCACCACAGCACGCGGCCAACCTTCTGGATCCAGGAGAGCCCGTCGTCCTTTTTTTGCGGCAGAGCAACACCTGTGTTTGCCGCAGGCCATTTCGTGTTGTTGAGAGAAGGGGGGGGGGAGAGGTATGGGGGAGAGGTGTTAGGGAGGGAGGGAGGGAGGAAGGGAGGAGAGAGTGAGGGAGGGATTGGCGGAGGGAAGAGAGGGAGAGAAAGCGAGCGCGCGGGCGTGCGTGCATCTTGGTGATATGCATACCAATGGTCTGGGAGGAAGGGAGGGAGGAAGAGAGAGAGAGAGAGCACGCGCGCGCGCGCATGTGGGTGATATGCATACCAATGGTCTTATCTTCCATGCTGACGAGCACGCGGTCGCCACAGGCGTTCAGATCTGGAGGCGTGAGATACCGTGGGCTGTCACTTCCGCCCTCACTCATCCCTGGCTGCGTGGAGCGCTGTTCACACAAACACAAACACAAAGACGTTAATTTATATGCATAAAATCTGGTCGCGGAGAGGAGTGCGATACACATCATATCGCACATCACTGGAAAAACTACACATGACAAAGGGCGATGGAATTTCCATCGCTAAGTTTACAGGGACAACCTAAACCGCAAGGGTGTAATGAGCCTGTATGTGCCTGTAAGACCGCTATCTTCTTGCTAAAGGAAAGACAGGCCACTATCTTCTGTCTAAGGAAAAGAAGACAGCCTAAACAATACACTAAACCCTAAAGGTGAGTGTCGGGCCGTTGGCCATTAGCAGGTGCCTCCTGTGTAACATCCTGCCTCCCTGTTCCGTAAATTCGGATCGCAGACAGGAGCGCGACACGCACCACTAGAAAATTTGCAACTTCCTCACAAAAAACTGAGGTAGATTCGGCGACCCCTGGAGTTTAGGGGTTTTGTGTAGGGTTTAGGAGGTCTTCTATTAGGCTGTTTTGTTGATTCTGCGTGCCCCCCCCCACCCTCCTAAACACTAAAATGTACAAGTTTCAAAAATAGCTATTGGACAAGACATGGCGGCAAACTTGCAATGGATATCGGACCTCGCTAAGAGGAGTCTCATAGCCGTTAATTGGGGCATCTTTGGTTGGCGTCGCGACGCGCTCCTTGACAGGATCATAGATAGAGGCGTTCAAGTCCTGTGCCTCACACGACGCAATAATATCCTCTGGCGGACACTTGGCTCGCACCACCGCTCGCACTGCATACACATCACCATGCACATGCGGTCACAAACAAAAAAATACCAGCAGCGGTTAGCACCGGCAGTAAACCCTAAACCCACTACTGTGTGGGTACTGTGTGGGCACACATTCACGTCTGTGCATGTGCGCACACCCACACCCACACCTCTGCAAAATGCGACCTGCGCGTGCGAGAGTCGGCGCATGGGGCACACGCACCGGTAATTTGGCGCTGGGCGAGGATGCGCATCACGGCGCTGTCGCCAAGCTCAACCTGGTCGAGCGAGACAGAGATGACGCCCTTGGTGCGGATTATGCACTTTTCCAACTTGTCCTTGTCCTCGACGCCTGCAAGCCCTTCTACCTTGAACATCATTGTGCGCGGTTGTCGTGAATGCATGTTCTTCGTCGCGGGGCTGGACTGCGTGCGCAACCGCTCAAGATTGTTTGCAGCAAGCGCTGCCAGCGCCGGACGATTCACCGCCTTTTCTGGCGTGACCGGATCAACAGGTTTGTCCGACGAGATTTGGGTGTAGAGGTGCTTGGCCAAATCGGCAACCTCTTCGGTTGGGTGCATCTCGCCAATCTCGTTCAATCGAGGCATCAGGCCCGGCTGTTGGCTCAGCAGCTCGCGATTCTCCTTCGAGTGCGAACACAGATACGATAGGGTCTCCAGAGCCTTGTACACCACCTGCTCGCATGAGCACATGCGCATGTTCCGCATGGGCACCAGAATGAGCAGCGTGTTGTACGAGCAGGGGCCAGAATGAGCAGCGTGTTGTACAAGCAGGGGCACGGGTGGAGACGGGCATCAGGGCAAAGCGTGCGACTCACGTCATCAGCCGGAAAGTCAAACGTGCGGATTATGTTGCGGAGACAGCCTGCATCGCGAGCAATAAAGGCCCGATTACGCGGGTCCGCCGCCAGCGTATGGAGCTTTGCGATCACCCTGCCATCCAGCGCGCGCAGGTCGCATGCAGTAGGGACGTGAGGCACTGCCGAATACAAGGCCCCGCCAGTACGGCAGGCGTTTGGAGTTTAAGACGCCTCGTCCGAGGAGTGTTTTACGCCTCGTCCGAGTCGTGTTAGCTGGACGCAGCGCCGCCCGCGGAAACGCGCACCATGCGCCGGACGGCCGCCCAATGGGCGTGTTGGGAGCAGGGCAACGCACCTTCGCGCGTCCACAACTTCGCCGTATGTGCTCGCGCGCCGAGCCGGTGCCGGGCTCCCGATGCTGTCGACCATCGATGCCATGTCCACACCTTCGACCCGCAACGTGTCGTGCCAGTGGGCCTCTACTTGGACCTGTGTCCCAGACGCTGCTGGCCCGCCCTTCTCCTTCCTCTTCGCTTGGTCCAGGAAACGGAACTTTTGATGTACGGGAAATGGGGCCAAACTTGTTTTGAGCGAAAACCATCCCAGTTTACTGCAAATGGAAAGGGAGAATACGGTTTATTCGGATCGATTTTTTTCTTTTTTGCCTCCTTAGGGCCCGGAGCATGAATGAAAATGGAGGTTTAAAGATGCAAAGGGGGAACTCTGTGGTCAGCCAGGCGCGTGCAGAGGTGAGCGCCCGTTTTGCGCTCGTGCCCCGCTCCGCACCCCGTGCTGGTCGATGCCTGCGCCGCTCGCCCACATCCTGTTTCGCCCACATCCTTGTTTCTCATCCTGTTTCTCCAAATCGCCTTGAGAGACGGGTCGCTAATGTGTGTGCGCGTGTGCTCGCGCAGATTACGCCGGGCTTTGCTAAGATCCCGATGGGCGAAAAGTGCCAGTCACGCTTTAAGTACGTGCCAGAGATCCCCGAGGCCACGCGCACTGCGCAACTGTGGCACCTGCGCTATCAGGACGTTTTCCTGCAGCCCTCTGCCGTGACCGTCCTGCGAGACCGGGCATCCGACTTCGCCCCGCGCCGGCGCAAGTCGCCAAACAGGCGGGTGCAGGTTAACGATGAAGGCGCAGATAGCCCCAGAGCGCCAGTGGAGCCAGCGCTTGTTAACAGCATGCGGCGCCCCGCGGGCGATCAGTTCCCACGGCCGCCGCAGCAACACCCGGATATCAGGCCCGGCGAAGCGCTGGTGTGCAAATCGGAGGGCAAGCAGGTGTCATACTGGGCGCTGTCGAAGGTTGTGTCCGGCGCCGAACAATGGCGGCAGCTAGCAGACTTGCCTGCCATGCCGCCGCCAGGAGGGCGTGGTAGGAAAAGCGGACGCAACCCGCAAGGCATCCTCTCGCCCGCCCCACGCAAGGGCGTGCAGTTCGAAGACAAGTCTCCTCGCATGGGCGCGAAGTTAGACACTGTCCAACGGGGTGCGGGCGGCGGGAACAGCCCCGTGCAAGCTCCTTGGTGGACGGATGAAAAAGGTGGCGCTGCCTCCCCAGAAAATAACATGGAGGACTCAGCGTCTCCCACGGCGACTTATCTGCCACAAATTCATCGCGCAATACAGCAGCGCCGCATGGAGCGCGTGAGGTCTGAGACGTGTCTGCTGCTGAGAATCTGATAGCACGGCGTGTGCGAAAAACGTCTCCTCTGTGTGTTGTCTTGGTGGTGGGGTGCCGCCGCCGCGTGTCCTCAGCCCAGTGCTTGTGTCTGAATCTGTGTAAGTGTGTCTGTGTGCCTGATGCTCGTGCAAGCCGGTTGCAGAAAAGATTTGCATGCCCGGACGCGACTTGTCCTATTGTGTTTGTCGGGCGAAGCGAGTCAGAGGGATGATGACAGCTAGGGCAGAGGGTTTAGGGCAGAGGGTATAGGTTTTAGGGTTTAGTTAGAGGAAGAGTCAGAGGGATGATGACGCTAGGGCAGAGGGTTTAGGGTATAGGTTTTAGGGTTTACGGTTTAATAAGAGGAAGAGTCAGAGGGATGATGATGGCTAGGGCAGAGGGATAATGACTGCTAGGGCCTGTTTTGCGTTGTGCAGTGCGCAGCACATACAACGGATGATGTGCCGTCGGTTTTCAAAGAGCCGCAGTAAGTCTTAGTGCAACTACTGTTTGTGTTCGTGTGTGTGCAAAGAGCCGCAGTAAGTCGTGGTAGCAATAGTGCAGCTAGTGCGTTCAAGCGGCTTTAGGGTTAAGGTTTCGGGTTTGTGGTTTAGGGTTTAGGCTGCCATGCGCTGTCATGCCAGAATGTATCGCATGCCGGTCCGATTGTCTCCCTAACCAGGTTAACCCCTTCTTCTGGCCTCCCTCTTTCTCTCGCCCCTCCCTGCCTTCTGCTCTCGTCTTCTACTCTCTTCTTCGCTCTACCCTCATTCCCCTCATCGCCGACCGCTCACTTGGGTTTGATCCTTTTCCAGTGGCGAAACGGGCTGTGGTGTCCAGCCTCGCGCGCCTCCAAGGAAACGGCAACGCTGGCCTCCCAGGGATTGGGACGGAGAAAGAGCAAACTCTGAGCTAGAGCGGTGCTAGAATCGGAGCTCACTCTGAGCTAGAGCGGTGCTAAAATTACCGCTGTATAAAGTGTGAATCGTGAGCGCCGTAGCCAGAAGGAGATGTTTGTGCATGGGAAGGGATTTGATGCATCACGATACGCTCAACCGAACAGCGCAGGCCTTGAGCGCTGCCTACTCAGGCGTTTCCTCCTCCGCAGGCCTTCAGCGCTGCCTACTCAGGCGTTTCCTCCTCCGGCACACTGCCGGATGTTCTTACTTCTTTTAATTAACATTCTTTGGAGCTTGCCCTTTGCAACGTGAGCACAATCAGAGGGTGCATCCAGCTAAATGCTGGTCTGCGTGTACTCTGACTCCGGCGCTTTTGCCGCAAAGACAAGATTTCTGCGCAAAGACAAAATTTCTTGCGCACGTCCGATGCAGATTTGCAGATTTAGTTTGTTCAGAAGTCATTAAGATTACACGTTCGAAAAGGTACTCAAACTTTGCCTCCTCCCTGGCTCACATTTCGAAATCCTCGGGACAACGAATCCTCGGGAGTCCTTGGCCTTTCATCACGAAGTGACGCGCATGTTGTGCAGATTTGCGCCTTCGCGCAAATTACCCGGCAGCCTGTCTAGCGATCAGTCTGCTGCTAGTGTGAACGAGCCACGCAGCAAGCAGCGCCTCCAAACACTCAACTGTTACTAGGCATTACTTGAGGCCCCCACGGGGTGGCGGCCAACTTTTCCTCAAGCGAGCGCATCTCGCTTGAATTGCCTGCTGGATTCACGGCAGTGCCCTTGCGGCCCTTTGGCTCCTTGCGCAGCACTCTTGCCAACACGTTACTTGGCATTCTTGTCTGCAAGACCAGCCAGCGCCATCCACACCACAGTCAGCGAACAGCATACCGACCAGAGCGAGGAAATCATCTTGGCAAAAAGCTGGTAGAGGAGTGGTGGAGGTAAGCGAGCGCTGTTTACAACCAGCATTGAATGTCCACAAGAGCAGAGCAGAATGTCGGCACGGACGAGAAACGGTATTAGAACATGTCCTGGAGGAATGGAGTCTAGAGTTCAAGAGCGAATGCCGGGAATATAAAATACCGTAAATCCAAGGGTGCGCCCGCTTTACCTCTTCCACCTCCTCCGGGGTGTAATCTTGGCGGATGTTGAATCTGCCAGCAGAGCACCGCCGTCAATACGAGCACCTAAGCGCGCGTTTTCGGCTGCCTGATCCACACGCCACCCGAAGTTCCCCAAGTCCCCGAAAATATTAGAAGGAGCTGTGACAGGAGCAACAGGGAGGTCTGTGCCCTGTCTGTGTATTGAGGCATTTGCCCTACTATATATGGAGCAACAGGGAGGGTTGTGCCTTAAGTATATATGGAGCAACAGGAAGGATTGTGCCCTATCTCCCGAAACTTCTTGCTATTCCCAGCACTTCTTGCTATGCTATCCGCACTTGCCATCACCAGCACTGAAGCGCGTGATGCTCACCCGCTAGCTGCTGTGCGAGAATTTTACCCCGCGGGGGCAACTCGGTGGGGCAGTCAACCAGGCAAGTTTTTTAACGCAAAACACAACACGCAAGCGACCGCGGGGACCATGCTTTCTTGCTGCCATTAATTCAGCGCCCTCAAACACACAGCGCACAGCATCCAATGCGAGCCCAGGGTAAAACATCCAATTGAAACATATGCAAAGAGAAAGCTGCTAGTGCCCATTTTCTTGTCTCTCGCACTATTGCCTGCTTGCGGCAGTATTAGTGCTGAATAGATTGACGCGATGCCTACCCCGTAAAGACATGATATAACACACAGCAGTGCTCCAGCACAAGAAGGAGCTGCAAACCTGGAGAGGGGAGGCAGGAAAAGAAGAAGAGGGGAGGCAGAGGGAAAGCGCGGAAGCTATGTGACAACGGCACAGCTCCACGCTGATCGGTTGGGAGCTGAAAGCAAGCGCAGCACCTGTCGCGGATGTCGTCAGGGGTTTTGCATTTCTTGATTTCATCTGCAACCTTCTTGCACATCAGCTCTAACAAATTCTTGATGTCGAGGAAGTTGGCTGCCAGAATGGTCTGAAAGATGATGTCGTCGCTTTGCTCCTGGAATTCCTTGTCGAACTGATTGATGACCTGCAGCCACAGCGCACGTTACCACTCCCGCTTCCCGCTTTCGTTTGCTTCGTGCAGAGTGAGTAGGACATTCCGCTCCGACGGTCCCCACGGCCTACAAACCGGCACACGCATGGAGAGCACATGGAATGCCGCGTAAGCGCTAGCGCCACTGCCTGCCACCTCGCCCTCGACCGCGCAGACCGCTCAGGCTTGCCGCACAAAAGGTGATATTTAGACCGCACCTCGTCGTCGGAGTTATTGGCCTCGAACTCCGCGTGCTTCTTGAGGTACTCCACCACGCGGTTGATGATGCTCAATGTGCAGCTCTTGTCTGCGAGCGGCACGACCTCGTTGGTATCCCCGGTGTCTGCGCAGACACGGCGTCAACTGGCATGCGGGTGAATGGCGGGAAGCGGTCAAATTGAAACAATTGAAGCAGCCCCGCTCCCTCGCCGACGGCGGCGCCGCGCGGCGCAATGCACAAAGACACACACAGCCGCGCACCTTCTATCATCATGTTGATGATGGCCGAGCGCGTGGCGATGCTCTTAGGCACCTTGACATGGTGCTTGTCGTAGGTCTCGAGCGTGATTTCTGCCTCTGCGTCTGCCATGCCGTCGAGGGCCGAGGTTGCACTGCACACCACATGCACCCGCAACGGTCAGTCGTACGCACGCCTCCAGCCACGCCATTTCCACTGTGAGCTTAACACCAGCATCCGCGCTGCCAGAGCCTCGCTCCCACCTTGCAGCAACAGTTCCTTCTTTGACCAGCTGCCTGAGTAGATTAGTTCTCAGGGTCTGAGAACTAATCTACTCAATGTTCACAGATAAACGGGGAATTTGTGCAATAAACGACTACTAAACGCCCAAAATGAGCTGACCAACGGCACAGGCCAAAATCAAGCGCCAGTATTCCTCGAATTCTCAAATTCCTGAACGGAGCATGCAGCTGAGGCACGCTGCGGTGTGTATAGAAGCGGCCTTTTCTAAACCATATGCTAATAAAACAGCGTTAAAAGTGTGACGATTTGATGTGGCTACCCGAAAGAGTTTCAAATGCACAGAAATTCACATAAAATTGTTGCCTAATCCCGCGCGCCGGTCACGCGCGTGCCCCGGGCGTTCGCACGGATTTAAAATCAAAGATTCTTTGATTTTTGAAAGATTCTTTTGTTTAATTAGGTGTGTAAGGAGTGGTCGGGGATTCTTGGGATGGCCGCCCTCGACGACCGGAAAAATGCAGCCCGCCTGCTCGCCTGCGCCCTCTTTGTCGCGGGCCTCGTCTACCTCGGCTCGTCGGGAGTCGTCACCAAGCAGGGGCTGCAGGCGGCCGTGGAGGCCAACAAGAAGTACCTGCAGCAGCAGGCAGGCGCACAGGGTAAGATGCGCCGAATCGTCGCGCCGCGCTTGCGCGTAGGCGCGCCCGTCACCTGTCCCGGATCCTGCCGTGGGCGCTACGTTGTCGCCGCGTGCCGCGCGCCTGAGCCCTGACCGCCCTGCCGCGCGTGCCCACCCACGACCAACGGGGGCAGGCATGGCGCTGTTCGTGATCGCCGACATCGTGCTGATTGTCGCGTGTCTGCCGCTGTCTTTCGCCATGGAGCTGGCTGCCGGGTACTTTGGCCCCCAGCGAGCGCGGGGCGTGGAGTGGGGAAGTGAGGACTGCAGGGGGAGAGAATTATCTGCGCTTGTGTGTGCCCCTGCGCTGGATGTTTCGCTCGACCTGTGCACTTTATCACGGCACTCCCGTATCTGATGTTGGAGCTTCGGCCGCAGATATATTTATGGGCTTGTGTCCGGGGTGGCGCTCATTTTGATCGCAAAGCTGGTTGCCGCCGGGGTCTGCTTCTACCTCGGCAAGGTGCTGCTTGCTTTGTCGCATAGCACCGAAAATTCCGCCTAGCGTAGTCTAGCATCACTCTTGATGTGCACGGAGTGCAGACTGCAGGGCTGGTAGCTTACATGCCCCTCGAACAATCTGTGTTTGTGGTCCTGCGTCCTCCAGTTCATGTTTGCCGACTGGGTCAACTCAATGCTCAAGGAGAACGCGACGTTTAAAACGCTCAAGAAAAAGACGGGCTCGAGCGGGTTCATGTTGGTCCTGGGCCTGCGACTCTCGCCAGTGCCCTCCTACCTTTGCAGCTACTGTGCATCGGCGAGTGCCAACCCCCACCGTGGTTTGCAGCTTGCAGCGCCACTTAATCCGCCGGCGTGTGGAGGCGACTGTCCGCAATGGCTGAATTTCATATCACCACCTGCTAGAGAGTAAGTGAACTTACGCACACGGAGCGGTGCGCACAGGTCATGAGTGTGCCGTTCAGCGACTACATGACAGCCACTGCCATGTGTACAGCTCCAATGGTGGTCAACAACGTGAGCTAGGCCCCTCCAGCTCCTGCAGTCTTGCGCCCTGCCGTGCCTCCTCCAGCCCCCTTCTGTCTCACGCACTCAAGCTCCCCACATATAGCCCGGGCAGGGAGGCGTCACGGCCTGTGCCCCTGATTCTCGCGCTCCTCTGAGCGCGAGAGGCAGGGGCAAAGAGGGAGGACGGGGCGGGGTCCGGGGTGGGCAGCCTCCCTCCTCCCTTTTTTATTATCATGAGTGTTCCGGGGCTAATTTGCGAAAGGGCACAGGTGTACATGGGACAGGCCCTCAGCGACTTCCAAAATCTCGTATGCACCCTGGCCCCCTTTGCTCACACCCTGTGACTTCGTCCACGGCTCATGTGTGACTCGTGCGCATATGGTGGCCCGTTGTCTCCCTGACCATGCACTCTCGACCCTCTCCTCCGTGCTTCAAAGGACCTAAATGAAGCGGAGTGACGACGAATCGGTTCCTGACGATCTCCTGATCTGAGATGTACCGTGCTCTCAAACGTGCTCTAAAACAGGCGCTCTCGAGCGGCGGTGGTATTCGAGATTACGTGAAACTTGCTCTTCCTCTGATTGGCACGCTGGTGATGACGTTGTGTGTGCTCGTGCCTCTGCACACACAATGATGTTGATTGCACACACAATGATGTTGATAGTGCATCAAATCTTTGCGTCATCGTCCTGTCCAAAGCTGCATATCAAGGCGACTTGGTGTCCCCTCCACCCGCATACCCACCACTGAAATGCATGGGCAAAAAAATGGCAGGTGCTGTGTGAGTGGATACGACGCTTCATGTCGTCGCTCGCGCCTGGCAAGAAGGAGGCTTCAGGCAAGGTTAGAACGCACTTGATGGCCGGAAGAGGGGAGAGAGGAGGGGCAGGGGCAGGGGACAGCACGAGCGCTTGATTGATGGCACCGTGCAAAGGGAGAACCCTGCGTTGGCTCGAGAAGGGGCAGGGGCAAGCGTTGGCTCGAGAAGGGAGACACGGGTGTCTTGCTGGCATTGCGCCTTGAGTCGCCTACCCGCCGTTGCTGGGCTCTGTTGCACATGATGTGCCTCACACATCACACATTATGTGCCTCCGCTTACATATGGAGTGGGACAGGCGCTGTCATCGGCCTTCGAAGAGCCGCCCGAGGGCTGGGTGCGCCGGAGCTCTCGCCCTATTGCTGCAAAAACACCACAGAACACGCCGGTACGCACTGCCTCAAATAAGCTGCTTTGATAAAGAAATTGATTGCGAGAAACACTCGCAATCAATTTCTTTATCAAAGCACACACTCGCAATCTTTTGTGTTTCTCGGAGAATTCTCCGAGCAACCCAAAACTTTGTCATGGTGTGGGTCTGATTGTATGTCTCTGGTGCAGTCCAAGACGCGAGGCAGGTCTCCAGCGAGAGCCAAGTCGCCTGCGTCGGCTCGCGGGAAAAGCCCGTCGAGACGCAAGTAGCCACCCCCGTTGCAAGAGCTGTAGTCACACATACACACAATGCAGACGTGTCTGCAGATAATCTAAGCTTAGATACCGAAGTTAAGTACCCTTTGCTACGCGCATGCAGCACATCGGCAGCATTGATGGCTGCCGGGAAACACACTCATGTAGCACACATCGGACGTCTAGCGATCCTGCATATCTCTAATGTAAAGTTTATTTGCACATGAGAGAAGAAGGAGAAGGATGTGGCTATTTCCGGAATCCGGGCCTACAAAGGACTTTCGGGTAACGGTTTCACTAAATACCGTGACCCAGAACCTACGCTCAATCGTTCCTAACGTCCAACGGCACATTGCCTACTTCGCTGCCTCCTGCGTCGACGAACAAGAGAATCGTTTCTGACGACTCTTCTAAAATAAAAGTAGCCTGTGAGCGAAAAATAAAAATATGAAATATGGACGAATATGAACGAGTAGAGAGCAGCCTCCCCTTTGACAGGCTATAGCTTGAAAGCCTCCCGCAGCGCGAATAGCAATACGGACACAACAAAGAGCATGTCCAAACCAAAATGAGGCCAGAATAAGAAAATATGGAAAGTAAATACATAGACACAGAAAGAGAGGATAAGAATCACATATGAGAAGGATTCGTAGCGTTATTAGAGCATTGCGAAAACATCAAAAATGTGAATCAGTCCGTGTCTGAAAAGTCGTCATGAGCGGTACCCATGTAAGCGGCATAGGCGACTGGGTTGGCGCGATCGAAATCGGCTTGACTCTCGGTCTCATTATTATTATGACTCTCATAGATCGAACGGAGGAACGCGATGTCGGTAGCGGGAGTTTCAAGGTCGTCTAGAGCAGCGTTGTAGATCTTGAGAGCATGACGAGACTCAGCAGACGGTGGCGACCGTACCGACATTGGCCACGACAGCAGTGTCCGCGGCACGAACGACACGGAACGTCCCATCAGGAAAGGGGCAGTGATGAGGGCATTTGCAGCATCCAGAACCCGCTGTGTGGGCACTGGTGACGAGGGCCAACAGCGGCGGCAAAACCAAGAACAGAAGCTAATTAAACTGGGGTGGAGTCGGGTGGGGTCTTCTGAAGAACACGGTTCTCGGCATTGAAGGCAAGTACCGCAGCAGCGCGGACGGTAGCAGCGTCAAACGATGAAGTTCCGCGAGCGAGAGATTCGTTGAGGCGCATATACGCGTTGTAGTACGTGTCCTTCGTAGAGCCGTGAAGACTAGCATACATGAGGACAGCGCTCAAGCGGTCAGACGTCAGATTCACATCAGCCACTTGGAGGAGATTGGCTACAGCTGTGACAAGCTGCATCCCAGTGTTTAAAAGCCTTTGCAGGATCTGCTCCCCCCGCATGATCCGGGCCACGCATGATGTTCCCAGCGGCCGCGGCAATCAGTCCGGCAACTACTTGCGGTGAACGAGGAGGAAAGGCCTTGAGCAGGAGGTACCAGAGGGTAGTAGCGCAACTGGATGTCTCAGTGGTGACGAGGTTGCTCATCATGATAGATGGACTTGCCCAAAACCTGTTGCTCACCATGATGGACCTGCCCAAAAGCCTTTTAAGGGGCGAGTAGACGTCGTGTTGCAGCTGGTGATAAGAAGGGAGTGGTGTAAGTAGTGCGGAATTCTTGCTGATTCTTCTAATGGTTGGCTAGCTCCTTTGTCTTGCGTTCCTCCTTGCCCAAGCGGAGCACAAAGGAATAAAATCCAAGCCAATCGAGTGCGTATTTCCGAACGAGCAAAATGTCCTTGGGCTCGGTGAGAGGAGGAGCGTCAGAGGACATCGGGTGAAGGGAGCCGAGCCAGGCTTCCAGGTCGAACGCTTGCTAGCCGTGCTGCTGCACCGGTCCCACGTAGCCTGTGCAACAGTTCGGCATTTTGTGTCCGAAGCTCCTCAAGCTCCTCATGATCATCATCGCCTGCGTCGAACACATTGCCGGGTCCGAAGATATTTGGAGCCTCTGTCGAAGACTCGGGAGCAGCAGCCAATCGGAGGGCCTCCCGGT